>JAEEGH010027486.1_pt1 | contig 11259 bp, 9 predicted proteins | sample 9134181 | NCBI WGS metagenome assembly JAEEGH01 (sample SAMN16246544, study PRJNA631951) | gut metagenome | biome: gut microbiome; feature: rumen; material: DP-attached | host: Bos | place: Iran: Karaj | collected 2018-10 | reverse complement strand
GAATAGCACACCTCCCACGCTCGAAGAGCTTCTGGCATCGCTCGAACATGCCGGTCGCGATGCCCGCCGTCAGCAACAGCTGTCGCAAATGATTGAGCGCATGGCTGCCGAAGAGGCCGCCGCCAAACGGCACTCCGTGCGACTGTGGTCGGTGCGACTGGTCACTGCCGCCTGCCTGTTGCTTTTTGTGCTGACCCTCATAAGGCTCTGGCAGCCCATACCGCACTCAGTAGAATCACAGTTGGCACAAGCCCCCCAAGTGCAGATGCCCAAGCCTCACATGGATCCTGCCGAGCCTCACAGGGCTGCCCCCCAATCCGCAGCATCGCCCCTTCCCACCGCCATCAGCGAACCCCAGCCAGCCTTGCCCTTGCAGCCTGATGTGGCCGACCCAATACTAGAGGAGATAGCACCGTCACCCATAGATGAACCATCCCTACTTACCGAGCAGTACGCCGAGGTCGTTCCAGAAGAACTGCCTACCGAGGAGGAGTCTCCCGCCGTCCCCTTCCTACCCGAAACCACCGATGCCATAGCCCAAGCCGAGCCAGTCCCTGAGCCTGAAACACCCGAACAGCATCGCAGTCTCTTCCGCCTCCGCATGGCCGAACCCAGCCTTATGGACGGCAATGTCCTTGCCCTTCAAATCTTCTAAATAACAGTTGTATATTATCACCTTCAATTCCCAATAACCATGAAACGAATCATTCTTTCCCTAGTCGCCCTCATCGTTGCCTACGGTCTTCATGCCCAGTCCGACACACTCTCGAATGCTAACCGCCCCAAATCCACCATCGACCTGGGCATCTCGGCCGGGGTCTCCCTCTTCAACAACGGCAACGACCTTTCACCCTACTATTCCAATTACGGTACAACCGTACAGCTTCCCTTGATGGCACATTGGCAGTTCGCGCCCAAATGGCAGCTCTCGTCGGGTCTGCGCTACGACTTCGCATGGAACAGGCTCTACTACAATGTCGAACCCTCCGGCAGTTGGGATGACTTCTCCAACATGGGGCTACAGTTCCTCCAAACGCCCACCACTTCCAAGCAGAACGCTTACGCCTACATCAGCCATCTGGGCATTCCTGTCGAACTCAAGTGGCATCCTTTCGCACACAACAGAAACAGCCTAGGCGTGGCACTCGACCTCTTCGCCGGATATGCCGTCACACGCTACTTTGTCATCGACAACCTGCATACGCCGGGTATCGAGGATGAGAATACTGGGCGTACCGTCCTTAAATCCGCCGCCATCCAGCCTTGGAAAGTCGAAGTGGGTCTCTCCCTCTCCACCTCCCTCTTAGGTCTCACCCACGGCATCCGCTTCTTTGCCAACCTGCTGCCCACCTACCAAGACCCCGCCACAGGCGAAAAGATTTACACCTCAGGCATCACCCTATTCCTATAATCAAAAACACTATAGTTCCTAATAATTACTATAACTCCTATAAAAATAAAAAAAATGAAACAATCCACCACCTCCAACAGCAAATCCACCGTTCTCGCTCTGGCCTTCTTCTTCGTCATGACCCTCGTCAGCGTCACCGCCGCCCATGCGCAGAACGATACCCTCAACCCCCTCTTCTCCACCACTGGCCCCAACGTGCTGGGTGCAGGACGTATAGAGTGGAACAGTTCCTTGGACTTCTATCACAGCTCTTTCACTTTCAACGAGAACGACTATTCCATCGCCAACTCCTATGGGGCTACCACCGGTCTTCGTTTCGGTATCGGCAACCGTGCCGAACTCACCTTCGACGTTTCGGGAAACTATTCCTTCCTTGAAACCAACCTAATCGACGGACATCACACCAGCACCAATGGGGCGGGAGCCTCGGTGGGGGCCAAGCTCCTCCTCTCAGATGGTCGGCGTTGGCTCCCGCAGGTGGCCTTCTTCACACATGTGGGGGTGAACAACGAGCAGTATGCCTTCAACCACTCCGTCCGTGTCAACAGATTGCAGCCCCAAATAGGGTTCATGTTCCGCAACCAACTGGGCCGCCGTTGGGCAATCGACTACTCTTTGGGCTATGCATGGTCTGCCTCCAGTGAGCCAGGTATCGACTTTGCCAACCAGATAGAGTACTCTCTTTTTGCCCGCTGGCTAGCCTTCGACCGACTATCCTTTGGTGTTGGGGTGAGTAATGTCAACAGTGCCCGACGTATGATGGGCGGTTTAGAGGTCCGCTATCAGCCCTCCGACAACATCCAGCTTTCCCTCCAGTCAGGCTCCGCCCTCGGCTTAGGCGACGGAATGAGCGACTCCCAAGCCCACGCCCTCTTAGGTCTCCACTGGATCCTCCGCTAAGGTTGATAGATGTGTGTGCCAGAGGCACGCAATCCTAATAACCCCATACTAAGCTGTAGGTGCAGTATGGGGTTATTGGCAATCAGGAAGCAATGCTTGCTGGAGTCACGCAACTCTAAAATGCATCCACACAATAAATCCCCCCTTCCCACGTTATCAAAGACAATAATGATTCTCAATTCTCAACTCTCAATTCTCCATTCCCCATGAAGCCCCTTCTCTCCCTCTTGGCATTCCTTGCCCTCGCCTTGTCTCTCTTCGCCAACGGCGACCCAGTGGCGACGTTCTGCGCCCTCACCCTCTCACGCAACCCCGTCGGTGTGCATGTGCCCGAGGTGCAATTGAAGGACGAGCAACTTACCGTCACCCCCGTGGGCCGCTACACGCTGGTGCGGGTTGAATATCTCCTCTACAACAACAGCAAGAAGGACTTTGTCAACCTTTCCTATGGTTTCCCCATCGACTATTACCGTCACGGTTCAGACCGCTGGGCATCGGAAGACGGAATCAGTGAGTATGTTACCGAGGCAGGTTGGCGCGACGACTATGTGACCGAAGTGGTCTTTACCCTCAACGGCATCCAGCTCCCCTTTCAAATCTCTGCCGACAGCCTGCTGAAGGCAGGTCGCCTCCTCCTCACTCCCGCCGAGGTGGCCAAAGACAAGAAAGGCGACCTTTTCGAGACCCGCCTCGACAGCATCAACTACGCCCTCTACGAGTATGAGAGCGACCTCTTGCGCCGCTGGTATTACACCCGCCTCAACATCCCTGCAGGCAAGGCGGTCAAGCTGGTGGTACAATACCGCGTTGAAAATAGTTGCACAGTAAGTCTGTCCGAACAAGATGCGCTGGTCAGTCAGCCCCGCGGGCACTGCAACTTTGCCTACGACTTCTCGCCCGCTTCCTATTGGGGCAACGGCAAGGCGGAGACTTTCGACGCATGGGTCGATGTCTCACGTGTGCGCACAGGGCGCAATCTAGAGGACACGAGCAGCTGCGTTCCCCAAGGCCTCCCCATGCACAAGACGAAGGGCGACCGCTGGCACTACACCACACGCAACTTCGACCTCGCCAAGGCCGCGCCGCTAAGATTCTACTACTGGTTTGAAAACGAGTCCGCACGTCTCACCGACCTCTTCAACCACCGCATCGCCCCCACGCGCTACACCGTAGAGGTAAGCGGCTCCGACCCCAAATACCCCGCCACCAACCTCTCTGACATGGACCTCGCCACCGCAACCGTCCTCCGCCCCGGAAAAGGCGACTCCCTCTACATCACCGTCCGTTTCAAGCAGCCCACCAAGGTCAAGACCATCCTCTTCTACAACGGCTACTGCAAGGATGCTGCCACCTGGCGCAACAACAGCCGCGTGGCCTCCATGATGGTCTACAACCCCTCCGGCGACCACTACGACCCCTTTTTCTACGAGTATTACAAAGCCTTGCCCGAAAAGATGGTCCCCCACTATAATAAGGGTCCCAAGCCGCTCCGCACCACCATGCCGGACAACTTCACATGGCAGGGTCTCACCGATGCCGCCGAAATCATGCATATCTCCGACTACTACAGCAATCCCCCTCTCACCGAAATCTGTTTCTCCATCGCAACCACCACGCGCGGAGCAAAATACGACGACCTCTGCATCTCCGAAATCATCCTCCTCGAGTAAATACCCTCAAAAATACGCAAAGCATAGCATTGTTTGATTTGCATGGCTGTAGAGAGCCTCTATTAATCACCCCAAAGGGGTGAGACAATTAATAACACGGTACAAGCCGAAGGCGCAGTGCCGTGACACTCAGTCATCGGAGAACTGCGTCCCGACAGGGACGCGACACGAAAACAAACAAAGGTCTCCTTCTATAATTCATACATTTAGCATTATTTTTTTACCAATTCAAATAATCTTTGTAATTTTGCACCGTCAAACATCCCGAAGCCCGCAAGGGTGAGGGTTATCGAGACATTAAATCTTTGGATATGCAACAGGAAGAAGTAGTCGAACGTATTAAGGCGTTTGCCCAGCGAGTGCTGCCGGAAGGCAGTTCGCTATGGCTGTATGGCTCACGGGCGCGGGGTGACGCACATCCCGATAGCGACTATGACCTTCTTCTGTTGCTTAACACAGAGCGTATTACCGACGAGGATTATGAGCATTATGTTTACGACCTCTTCTTAGAAGGGTTAGACTGGGGGGCTGAAATAAACACTCATGCCTATCCCCGCCACCGATGGGAGTCGTGGACATTCTCTCCTTTTTACAAGAATGTAGAACGAGACAAAATAGTTTTGAAATGAGTTTATCCGACGAAGAACGCGACATTGTTGTACGCATAGAGATAGAGAAAGCTCGCCGAGCTTACGAAGAGGCTTTGGTACTGTTGGAGAACGAATTCTGGAGTGGTGCTGCAGGCCGACTTTATTATGCAATCTTTCATGCCGTGAGTGGACTGCTGATTTCCGACAAGCATCAAGTCAATAGCCATAAAGGCTCGCACATTCTCTTTTCCAATTACTATATCAAGACAGGTGCGCTGCCGAATTCTTTCGGAACGTTATATTCTCAATTGGAGTCAATGCGAGAGGAAAGTGAGTATAATTGTACCTACGATGTGGACCCTGAAGACCTAAAACAGCGGATTGCGCCAGCCAAACAGATGATTGATGCCATCGAACAACTAATCAAGTCGTCTCGGCGGTAGACCAACCGTTTCCCGTATTACAACAATTAGAGCAATGAATTGAGCGCTGAGCAGCCAAATGCCTCCTGCGATAATTCATATGTTTAGTATTATTTTTTTGCCAATTCAAATAATCTTTGTAATTTTGCAAACGAATTGTAGTAAAAAAATGAATGGGCAGATATACGAACAAATAAGTGAATACTTTGCCACCCAGCCAGTGCTGAAGGCGTGGGTGTTTGGCTCGTTTGCCCGTGGCGAGGAACGCGAAGATAGCGACATCGACTTGATTGTGCGATTTGACCGTGAGAATGCGAAAGTGGGGCTATTCAAGTATGCTGCCATCGTTCTCGACCTAGAGAAATTGCTCAACCGTCAAGTGGATTTGGTAGAAGAGGGCGCACTGCTACCTTTTGCCGAACGCACTGCCAACAAAGATAAGAAACTGATATATGAGAGTTGCCTTACACGTTATTCTGTATAACAGTCCGTGTACGATTCGTGGTAATCTATGTTTTTTCAGAGGAGAAATGCAATAAACGTCCCATTGAGAAGGGAAATACTCTAGGTGGACTATTTGTATTCAACGAGGCGAATAGTGGAAATATCTTGATTGCCTTTGCCCCCAATACAGGTAAAGGCAAACTTTTTTTGTCTAGTTTGGAAAAAAGTTGTAATTTTGCACCGTCAAACACCCCGAAGCCCGCAAGGGTGATGGGTGGGTGACAGGACATATAAGAAAGACGTTGTAACAGCGTTTTATCTGCGGCTCTGTTGAACTTCGCAACTTCATCTTTAGCTTCGCAATAACGCAATGTACTACGTCCATGGTTGGTGTATAGTATTCATACTATATCCACAACGCGTGGGCTTCGGCATTGCTTATTCTAGGCTAAAGGGCGATGCGAAGGCCTAACAGAGCGGGATAAGCAAAGTAGCAGATTCCCGCGCTTCTTTTTTATATACCCTACAAAAAGATAATTGTGCATTATGAACCTATTACTTAAGGAGTAATTGAACATTAACACTTGATTGTTTAACAATAAAATATCATGATATGGGAGAAAAAAATATTATTTCAGAGTGGTGCTTAGATGGTTCAACAAGAAAAGTAGAACTATGCGGGTTGTTATCCAAGAGCTATGCAGATTCTTATATTAGTACTATGGTTGAAGCCGCCCTAAAACGAAGGGTTTATTATAATGGTGATGGACTAACTGAGTATTCTGATGGAACAAAAGTCAGTTATTGGGATGCAAAATTTGTAAAGTTTACTATTGATAAGAAAACAAAAGATAATGAACCAATAGTTGGATGGTTCAGCCGTCGGAATCTAATGAATGAGAAGTTCGATTGTCTTCATTGGGGGAAAGAAGAAGATTTTACACGTTCGATAATGGAGAGCAGATGGTTTACAATAGGTTCAATGTATTTTGATACGTTTGAAGATGGGTATAATTTTCTAGAAAGACTTGCTTCACTTACACCTATTGAAAAAGAAAAGGACTCTACTATTAGAAGAGATTGTTTAGGAAAGAGTCTGGCAGAGACCCTTAATCAAATACTTCTCGAATGGAAAAAAGGGAATGGAGGACTGACCTTTTCTAGTGATGAAGCGGTAGTCTATTTCAACTCAAATATCCAGAATGAGAGAGCTCAAGACATCTATATTTATGGAAATGTGGATAAAGCTAATGGTAATATAAGAATCCATAACCCACAAATAACGCTGACTCCAGAAGACTTATCGTGGTTTAGAAAGAAAAAGCTGTCATTTCGAATAAATTAGTTAAGGGAATCAATATTGAGTAAAAGTAGAAACTACAATAATTGTAAAATAAAACAAGAACATTTTCAAATCATGAAACGATTATTATCATTTATCGCCTTTATGGCAGTTGTACGGAGTTTATTTGCCTATGCTTTCTCAGATGTAGCACCCAATGGACAAACCTTATATTATAATTATCAAAATGGCAGTTATACAAATGTAATTGTCGTTGGAGGAAGTTCGCTAACAGGGAATCTTATTATTCCAAGCAGTGCATGGAGTTACAGTTATAGAACTGTTGTCGGTATTGATGCTTCTGCTTTTTCGGGTTGTACAGGATTGACGTCTGTGACGATACCGTCTTCGGTGACAAGTATTGGTAATTCAGCATTCTCAGGATGTACTGGTTTGACATCGGTGACGATACCGTCTTCAGTGACAAGCATTGGAAGCTATGCATTCTCAGGTTGCACGGGTTTGACATCGATGACGATACCGTCTTCTGTGACAAGCATTGGGAGCGGTTTATTCTATAATTGCACGGGTTTGACATCGGTGACGATACCGTCTTCTGTGACAAGCATTGGGAGCGGTTCATTCTATAATTGCACGGGTTTGACATCGGTGACAATACCCAACTCTGTGACAAGCATTGGAAATGAAGCATTCTCAAGTTGTACGGGTTTGGCATCGGTGACAATACCCAATTCAGTAACAAGTATTGAGTATAGAGCTTTTTATAATTGTACAGGTCTCACTTCTGTGAATTATAATGCAATTTGTTGTATCTCTGCCGGTGTAACACCTACTTCTCCGGCATTTGCAGGATGTACTAATATTTCTACATTTAATTTTGGGAGTAGTGTTACTAGAATACCTTCATGCTTATGTTCAGGACTCAGTGGATTGACATCGGTATCAATGCCAGCCTCTCTGACCATTATTGGTGATTATGCATTCTATGGCTGTAGTGGGTTGACATCAGTGACAATACCCAATGCTGTAGATAGTATTGGCCTTTCGGCATTCTACGGTTGTACAGGATTGACGACAATTAATTTCAATGCCGATAGTTGTACTTATGTAGGAAAGATTACATATTTAGGATATGGAGATGTGTATGCTTATTATGCATTTAAAGGATGTAACAATGTGACCACAGTGAACTTTGGTAATAATGTTGTTTTAATACCACCATATTTATGTTATGAACTTGGCCTAATATCTGTCACGATTCCTAACTCTGTTACTAGGATTGGAAATGCGGCATTTTATGGTTGCAGCGGATTGTCATCATTGGTAATTCCTAACTCAGTGACTAACATTGGTGCTAGGGCTTTTTCTGGCTGTACTGGGCTGTTGTCAGTATCATTGCCAAATTCTTTGACCACTATTGGTAATGCTGCATTCTATAATTGTACAGGATTGACATCACTGACAATACCAACTTCGGTCATTAGCATTGGTGACTCTGGCTTTTCCGGCTGCACAGGCATTAGATTGTTGGAATTTAATGCTGATAGTTGTATATATATGGGTTCCTTTTCTGGCTCGTCGTATAATTATGCAAGAGCCATTTTCAATAACACCGATATTAGAACAATTAATATTGGTAGCAACGTGAAGAATATTCCTGCATATACTTTCTATAGGTGTAATCATATAACTTCTATTACAATTCCTGAATTAGTAAGCAATATTGGAGTTCAAGCGTTTGATTTATGTACAAATTTGGATACAGTTAATTTGTATCCAATAGTGCCGCCGTTAGTAGGAAGTAATACATTTCCTTCAGGAGTATATTGTTATAATGTCCGTTGTGATGCCTACAATGCATACTATAATTCAGTGCAATGGCTTACTTACAGAAGTTCTTTGATGAGATATTATTATCCCAATATAGCAGTCAATGTTTCTTCGTGTAATCCTTCACAAGGAACAGCTACTAAAGTACTGCAAAGTGGTCATGAAGTGTCTTGTGACTCTTTGTGCATAATAAGGGCAACAAGTAGTTTCGGTTATCGTTTTGATCACTGGAGCAATGGTAGGACAATGAACCCCGATACATTACATCTTATAGGGGATAGTGCTGTTGTGGCGTATTTTGCAAAGAATCAGTTCGGTGTAGTTGGTGTGTCTAGTAATACAGACCAAGGATATGTTTTGGGTAGCGACACGGTAGATTATCTTGATACAGTTGTACTGACGGCAGTGGCTAACCATGGCTATGTGTTTGACTATTGGAGTGATGGGGCAAATGAAAATCCACATTCGGTTGTGGCTAATGGAAATAGAACTATTACTGCGTATTTTGTACCAGCACAGTTTTCGCTGTCTGTAATTTCTTCTGATTTGAATATGGGTACAGTGTCTGGCGGTGGAAATTACGACTACCAAAGTAATAGAACAATTCGAGCAATGGCTAATACAGGATATCATTTTACGCAGTGGAATGATGGTGATGCCAATAATAACCGTACAATTACTTTGACACAAGATACCTCTTTCACTGCATACTTTGCTCCCAATCAGTATACACTGACATTGCAAAGTGCAGATGAGTCACTTGGGATAGTGACGGGTGGTGGGGAATATGTTTATCATGATACTGTTACAATATCTGCCACAGCCATAGCACCACATTATCATTTTGAACGTTGGAGTGACAACAACACAGAAAATCCAAGGCAATACGTCATTACAGGAAATGCCACATTGACAGTGTATTTTGCACTAGATGTACATTCTGTGGTGGTACAGGTGGACGATATGGCTCATGGTACAGTTTCAGGGGGTGGTAATTATACTTACGGATCTGCCGCCACAATATCAGCAGAAACACCCTTTAGTGGTTGGGTATTCTCGCATTGGAGTGATGGTGCAACTTACAACCCCTATACTTTCGCAGTTTTACAAGATACTATAATGACAGCCTATTTTGTTCGTGAAGGGTCACAGAATGATATAGATAGTATTAGTGCACCAAACGTCAAGATTTATGTGGAAGGACAACAGATTGTGGTGGAAGGCGCAGAGAGTAACACCGTGATGATCTACGACCTATATGGTCGAGTGCTTGCCACGAAGCGGGACGAAGGCTCACTGTTGCGGTTTGACATCCCCGTTACAGGAACATATCTGATTCGGGTTGGTGACACGCCTGCCCGCAGGGTTGTTGTAGTCCGTTAAGACATGTGCATCTAATATTGAAATCCACAAAAGTTTAAACCTTTGTGGTTTCTGTGTTTGTTGCACCACGAAAAATAGACACTGTATTGTGTTTGTTTGCGTCAGCGTCTCACATATCAGCTAATGCTTTGTTGTACATCATCTCGAACGGTGAATTCAAGAAGAACATTTTTACTGCTTTTTAAACACTAATTTCCATGTTGGTAATATGCTGGATTAACTATTCAGAACCTTCTCACAGAATGTTTTTAGTTCACGGTCTTTACATATTAAATCGGTTGGACACAGATGGGAAATAATACCAGGAGCGTGACGCAACTTGCCATAATTCAGGTTGCGCAACTTACCCGATGCACTTTTCTTTCCTTTTTCCTGTGGAGCAAATACCTGTCGCAGAATCACACCTATCAAATACGATGCCTTCTGCTGTAAGTGTTCTATATCCTTATCTTTGATTGAAGGGTGCTCGGACAACGGACGTTCTTGTCCTGGTTTACGTATTAGGTTCTCATCTTCTGCCCATAGCTCAATGGCTTTAGGCTGTTTCAAAAACCAGGCCTCCATTTCCTGGATCCAGAAACTTACATGGTCAGCCTTATTCTGTGACATCTCAATTCCATCCTCAGATAGGCTCTTGAACCATTCGTCCCTCAGTTCCGGTTTACGGTCAAGGTCTACATATAGATAGTTCTCCTCATTGCCTGTTGCATTGATAAACTGTTTAGCAGCTTCTTTATAGCCTGAGCATTTTTTTACTACTATGCTGATGTCATCGCGGTTTAATGCTCGTTGCATGAAGCGATTTAGTTCCTCACGTAAAGCCTCAGAATTATTGCTCGTTGTGGCATCAATATTTCCATTGATTACACCACCTTCTATGTACACATTGATTACCATCTTTTGCCACCAATCTCACCGTTCAACCATAACTGGCCAGGGAGCAACTCTCCCTCGCGATTTTCAAAATCATCTTCGCTATAACGCATTATTTGTGTTTCGTTTCTGCCATTCTTTTCGAATACTAATATATCATTTAGCTCGAAAGCATTCAACAAAAGAGCAGAATGAGTTGCAACAATAATCTGTGATGTCTTAGCTGCACTCTTCATCATCTTTGCCACTGAACGGACCATATCCGGATGTAGACATGATTCGGGTTCATCTATGTGAATAAGCACGCCTCTATCAGGATTATGAAAGATGCTCAACAAAAGCATATACTTCAGTGTACCATCTGACATATGGAGAGCATCTATGGCATGTGATAAATTTTTTTCACGAAGGGACAGATATAACCTGCTACCAA
>JAEEGH010027483.1_pt1 | contig 11259 bp, 8 predicted proteins | sample 9134181 | NCBI WGS metagenome assembly JAEEGH01 (sample SAMN16246544, study PRJNA631951) | gut metagenome | biome: gut microbiome; feature: rumen; material: DP-attached | host: Bos | place: Iran: Karaj | collected 2018-10 | reverse complement strand
CTCCTTTATATCCACTAACGCCTTTTCATCCGACAACAAATCGGCATCGTTGTTAAATAGCAATTACAAGCGATATAAGCGGAATAGTCACCACAGACAACAATGTAGATAATGCAACTCCCCTGGATGCAAGGGAATAATTACCCCCGTACTGCTGCGCAACCATAGCTGTCATTGAACCTATAGGAGTTGCCAGCATTATATAACAGACGCGCAGGATCAGCTTATCATCCACAAACAGGCCCAGAAGCAGTATCCCTGCAATCGGAACAACTATCAGTTTTATCAGTGAAAAAATCAGGAGCCTTGCATCGCCAAATAATTCTTTTACCTTTATTGAAGCCATCGACTGTCCGATCACCATCATACTAAGAGGCGCAGCAAGACTACTAAGGTGCCTGGCTGTCACCGAGATAAAAGAAGGCATATGAATACCGGAAACATATATCACAACCGCAAGAACACTGGATATTACACCAACGTTCAAAACTTTTTTCAATGGATTTCCGCTACCTAGAGGATTCTCTCCCCTGATGGCTGCAATTCCATATGTATACATGAGAAAATTGTAAGGGAACTGAAACAACGCTCCGTAAAGCACAGCCTCAGGGCCATAAGCCGCCTGCAGAATGGGAAGCCCTATAAATCCAATGTTGGAAAAGATCGTCATAACACGGTATACGCTTTTGTCATCATTAGGCACTTTTAAGATCGGTATGATAGTAAAAGAGACTGCGGTAAGAAAAATATATACGGATAGAGTTATCAGAAAACCTATAATCAGAGAACTTCCTCTAATGGTACTCTCCTCATTCATGCCTGCTGACAGAATCATAGCCGGAGTCGCGACATTAACTACTATCCATGAAAGATTTTTGGCATTGTCATCACTGATAAAGTTCTTTTTGCCACAGAGAAATCCAACTCCCATTATTATGAATAAAACAACCATCTGCTGAACAAGGATCATTAGAGTTTATCCCCTTAAATATAATAATTTAGAGAAAATCACCGCCTCTCTCAAAGATGATAGAATAATTATACAAAAAAAACAAATGTTATCTTGCTAAAAAGTCACCATTTTCAGAAAGGTTTATGTTATGATCTCATTTTTATGACACCCAGGCTCTTCTTCGTTTTTTGCCTTTTTCTAGAGGTTTTAACGATGCGTTTATATATTTTATCGAAAAACGATAAATAATTGTTGACAAACGTTTCTATGGATGGTATAAATTAATTATCGACAAACATTAAATATTTAAATGTAACCATAAACACCTGTAAACAAAAAGATAAAGACGAAAGTGAAGGAGAATATCATGGAAAACACAAAAATCAATAAGATCAAGAAATCAGCATCTGTAATGGCGACAATATTAAAGGTAGTGAGGGTGATCTTCACAGTGGTAGCTATCATCTGTCTGGTATGCGGTATCATTTGTTTTTTTGCAACAGGCAAAACAGAAGGAACTGTCATGTATGACAACGGACAAACCCGCATTCTTCTTCCGGTTTCAGAAGCAGATTATGTGGAAGGTAACGGCTTTGATTTCATCAATTCATTCGGAATTAAAGATGTAGCAGTTTGGGGCGGATTAAACTGCCTTGCAGCAACTGTTCTTTTGGCTGTACTCGCTGTGCTATTTAACATCATTCGCAAAGTATTTGTGGAGATCAAGGAAAGCGATACCCCGTTCACCGAGAGCATTCAGAAACGCCTAAAGATCACTGCTATTCTTGTAACTATAATGACCATCTTTGAGAGCATTGGTCTTGCAGTAATTGTAGCACTCAGCTTCTGGTGCGTATACTGCATCTTCGGCTATGGTATCGAACTTCAGAAAAATGAAGATGAGACATTATAAAGGAGGCTGCCATGGGAAAAATAATATTAAGACTGGACCGCGTTATGGCGGACCGCAAAATGAGCCTGAATGAGCTCTCGGAGAAGGTCGGCGTCTCAAACGTCAATCTCTCGAAGATCAAGACCGGCAAGATCAGCGCTGTCAGATTCTCGACGCTTGCGGCGATCTGCCGCGTGCTGAAGTGCCAGCCCGGCGACATCCTCGAATATGACCCGGATGCGCCCGACGAGCCGGAAGAGTAACCCGATGTATTACCGGAAGGATGTCCGATACGACGTCCTTCCGGCTGTTTGCTGTGATCATATATTTTCGAAAGAGGTATTAGCATGAAAAAGCGTATTACCGAGTATCTGCGCAGGATCGATCTGCTGCTCGATACAGCCGGGCCCGATACCGACTGGGAACGGGAGAAGTCGGAGCATCTGACGCAAATATCGTTCTTTATGCACGAGAGACTGATACATCTGATCGTTACCGCGCTTTTTGCGGTGCTGACATTTCTCGTTTTCCTGGCGCTCATGAGCAGCTTTTCATGGGCGCTTGCCGCGCTGTTCGCGGCGCTGCTCGTGCTGCTCGTTCCGTATATCATGCATTATTATCTGCTGGAGAATTCCGTGCAGAAAATGTACGAGCAGTACGACAGAATGTACGAGGCGGAGCTTAAGAAGCACCATGACTGAGCGCGGCGTTCAGAGCAAAAAAATACTGTAATCAGTCCGCTTTTCTACATTGTAATGCCGAGGGCGGATAGCGTAATATTGCAGTATGATGAGAAAACGGGCCGGCAGAATGATACGCCGGCGCTGAATGTGAGGATGGCCATGAGAAAAGAGATACTGTTTAACGATAACTGGGAGTTCGTGCGTCTTGGGTTTGGGACAGAACTCGCCGATTTCTATGAGTTCGCAAAGGGAAAGACCGCGCTGCCGCGCGCAGCGGAGACTTCCGATGAGACACGTGACGGGGCGGTGCTCAGATATGTGAACATCCCGCACGACTGGCTGATCTATGATACGCGTGAGCTGTATATGGATTCGACGGGATGGTACCGGAAGCGTTTTGCGCTTAAGAAGGAAACCGGCAGGAGATACCTGATCAATTTCGACGGCGTATACATGGACAGTACGCTGTATGTGAACGGAAAGCCCGCAGGGACGCATCACTACGGCTATTCCGCTTTTGAATATGATATTACGGACCTTCTTGCGGACGGGGACAATGAGCTGATCATGCAGATCAGGCACAAGTCGCCGAACACGAGATGGTATTCGGGCGCGGGCATTTTCAGGGACGTGACCTTTAAGGACGTGCCGCAGGTGCATATTGCCACGGACGGAGTGTATGTCTCCGCGAAAAAGACCAACGGCAGGTGGACCGTGACCGCGAACGTTGAGGTGACGGGCGGTGAAGCAGATATGGCAGACAGAAGAACCGTCCCCATGTCTGCCGGGAGCACCGGTGCGCGTTCGTTTACGGCTGACATCAGGCTGCTGACTCCCGGACCCGGCGATGCCGGCACGATCGGCAAACCCTGTCCCGAAGCGGCGGACTATGTCCCCGATGATTCATCAAACGGCGATAACTGCGCGGTTTGCGAGCATCCGTGCGCCTCGAGAGGTTCTGTACGCGTTTCGGATTTTGAGATCAGAGAGAACGGCTTTTCGTTTGCGATAGACAATCCTTTTATCTGGGATATCACTTCACCGAACCTGTATGAGCTTACCGTGACGCTGATGTGTGACGGCGCAGCTGCCGATGAGGTCAGCACACGCTTTGGCCTCAGGGAGATCGAATACACCGCGGACCGCGGCTTTTTCCTGAACGGCAGGAGAGTAAAAATTTACGGCGTATGCGAGCATCACGATCTCGGCTGCCTCGGTTCCGCGTTCGACAAGAGCGCGATGCGCCGCAAGATACTTGTCCTGAAACAGATGGGCGTCAACGCGATCAGGACTTCGCACAATATGCCTGCGCGCGGGCTGATGGAGCTTGCGGACGAAATGGGCATTATGATCGATTCCGAGGCTTTTGACATGTGGAGACGGTCCAAGACTGAGTTCGACTACGCGCGTTTCTTTGACGCGGACTGTGAGTCGGATATCCGCTCGTGGGTACGGCGCGACCGCAATCATCCTTCTGTCATCATGTGGAGCATCGGCAATGAGATATATGACTGCCATGCGGACGCTTCGGCCGTGAAGCTGACCGGAAAACTCAAAGGTTTTGTGGAAGAAAACGATTATATGCATAATGCGCCCGTGACACACGGCTCGAATTTCATGGCATGGGAAGGCGCGCAGAACTGCACGGATGTCCTGAAGCTGGCCGGATACAATTACGGTGAGCGGCTCTACGACGATCATCACGCAAAGCATCCGGACTGGATGATCTACGGCAGCGAGACCTCGTCGACGGTACAGTCGCGCGGTATTTATCATTTCCCGATGAATGTGTCGGTTATGGCCGACGATGACGAGCAGTGCTCGGGTCTCGGCAACTGCACGACCAGCTGGGGCGCGGAAAATGTCGAATATGTCATCAAGGCTGACCGTGACCACGCTTTTTCGGCGGGGCAGTTCCTGTGGTCGGGCTTTGACTATATCGGCGAGCCCACGCCTTATCATACCAAGAATTCGTACTTCGGGCAGATCGATACCGCAGGTTTTCCGAAGGATACTTATTACATTTTCAAGGCTGAATGGACCGATGCCAAAATAGCGCCTTTTGTGCATGTTTTCCCTTACTGGGATTTCAACGAAGGTCAGCTGATAGATGTGCGCGCGGCGACAAACGGTGCATCGGTCGAACTGATCGTAAACGGCGAATCGCAGGGCAAAAAGGAAATAGACCATGAACACGGGCAAATACTGTGCCCGACCTGGCAGGTGCCTTATCATAAGGGGTATATCGAGGCGATAGCTTATGATGCCGACGGCCGCGAGATCGCGCGTGACCGCAGGGATTCGTTCGGAGAGGCGGCTGAGATAAAATACAAAAGATTTGACCTGAAGGCCGGCAGCACTGCCGGAAACGATGAGCCGGACAGGCTGGCGTTCTTTGAGATCTATGCCGTCGATGCAGACGGACACGAGGTTGAGAATGCCGACACCGAGGTGCGCGTGAGCGTAACCGGCGGAGAGCTGCTCGGACTCGATAACGGCGACAGCACCGACTTCGACCAGTATAAATGCGATACACGCAGGCTGTTCGGAAACAGGCTCCTTGCTGTTGTAAGGGCGGACGAAGGACATTCTGCGGATGAGATAAGCATTGCGGTGGAACCTACCGGAAATGTGCCTGTACGTAAACTCGAGATCGTTTCGCACGGCGGACAGACCTTCGGTCCGGAGCACGAAACGATCGATGTCGAGGCGATCATCATGCCCGGGAACGCATCCTACAGCGACGTTACGTGGATAGCAGTCAACGATTACGCGGTAAAGACCAATCTGGCCGAGCTGGAGCCCGACGGCAGGAAATGCCGCATTCACGCGAAGGGCGACGGGAAATTCCGCATCCGCTGCATGACGAAGAACGGCACCGACAGGCAGAAATGCATTTCGAGCCTCGAATTTACCGCAGAGGGGATCGGAACGGCGTACTTTAACCCCTACGAGTTTGTGGCGGGTTCGCTCTACACCGATTCAAAGGGCGATGTCGGCAACGGAAACGAAAAGGGCGTTGCGACACCTCGCGGCGAGGAGAGCTATATCGGCTATACAAATCTTGATTTCGGCGAATTTGGGTCGGATGAGATCACGCTGCCGATATTTACGCTCGACAGCAAGGAATATGTGCTGCAGATATGGGAAGGCAGGCCTGGTGAGGCGGGCAGCGAGCTGCTCTGCGACGGGCGCTACTGCAAGCCGTCGATCTGGAATGTATACCAGCCCGAGACTTATAAGCTGAAGCGCAGGGTAAAGGGCATCACGAGCATCTATTTTACCGCGAATGACAAATACCACCTTAAAGGCTTCACATTTACCGCGCCGGACAAGGCATTTGCGCGTATAGCCGCAGCGGAGAACAGCCGCATCTACGGTGATACATTCACGCTGAATCCCGGGAGCGATGAGATAACCGGCATCGGCAACAACGTGACCATAGAGTTCGACGGCATGGACTTCGGTGTGCGCACCGCGCATAAACTGATCATTACCGGACGCTCGGCCGCAGGCAGCAATTCGATCCACCTGCGCGTCAGCGAACCCGACGGCACCGGCGCCGTTACAAAACTGTTGGAATTTGAGCAGTCGGACGATTATGTCGAAAGATCGTTTGACATAGGAGAAGTGACCGGAAATAAACGTATTGGTTTCGTCTTCCTTCCGGGATCGAACTTCGATCTTAAGTATTTTAAATTCGAATAAAAAATGTGGAAGACAAGGGGACGGTTGATTCCGTCCCCTTGTCTGCTTATTCTGTCGCGGCCGCCGCCGTGTCCACCTTCTGGTTGTACGGGTGGTTCAGTCCCTTATACTCGGACGGCGTGCAATTCTTCAGATTCTTAAATACCCTGTTGAATGTCGAAAGCGAATTGAAGCCCGATTGCATCGCAACTTCGGTGATGGATATGTCCGGAGTGATCAGCAGTGTCTCTGCGTGCTCTATGCGCTTGCGTGTCAGGTAATCGTAGTAGCTGACGTTCGTGAACTGTTTGAACAGGCGGGCAAAATGGAACTTGGAGAAGCCCGCTATATCTGCGAGCTCATCGACCGTGACATCCTCGGTGCAGTGCTCGTTGATGTAGTTGCAGACGGTCATGAACTTCTGGACGTATTCGTGCTGCTTGTTTGTGGTGAAATTGCCGAAGCGGCGCTCCTGGCTGTTCGATTCGCGGCCGAGATCCACAAAGAAACTGATCAGCAGAGAGTATATCCTGGCCTCAAAATAAGGAGACTCACCGAAATACTCGGACTCAATCTGCAGCATGTAATTGCGCAGTACTTCGGCGAGCTCGTCGCGGATCTCGTCGTTGTTCTGCGTGCGGATGATCATGTAGGGATGGAGATTGTGCAGCAGTGAATCCATGCCCTTCAGATTGCACAGAAGAGAGTAGTCGACCATCATGATCATGCGCGAGCCGGTGGCGGGAGCCTTGAGCTGATGCAGCTCTCCCGGGGGGATGATCAGGATGTCCTTTTCGCCGAGGGTGATGGGATCGTTGCCTATGATGACCTGGTAGGTGTTTTCGTAAGGCATGATTATCTCCATCGCGGTATGCCAGTGGATCGGATAATCGTCGGTCTCGCGGTTGTGATAGATGCGCACCGAACTGACATTGTTGAAGGATACTGTTTCGACAATTCCGTTGAGAATCTCAATCATAATGAAAGCTCCTTAAAATGTGTGGCGATGTTGATTGTCAAATTTTGCTATATCGATTATTTGACTAGATATTAACATAATAATCAAAATAATACAATTATTTGACCAAAATTCACAAAAAGTACTTGATTTTAGGCTTGCTCGTGGTTTATTATCTATACAGACAGGCGATGTCATTTGAGAAAAGACTAATCAAAAAGCAATATTTGATTATCAAAAGTCAAAACCTGACGTGCCGAGCATACCGCCGAGAGCTATAATAACAGCGGTAACATGTAGATTGTTGTAAAACTGTTTGATTGTGCGATAGGGTGGTAGTGCAATGGAGTATGAGGCAGCTTGGCTGGACGGGAGAGTTCCGTGCGCCGTTCCCGACATCGGAGGGATCGATGAGATATATCTGATGAGCGATACGGCGGGTATCAGCTCAGATAATGTGATTATCGACACAGCAGCCCGTGAGTTGAGCAGGGCTGTCCGGGAAATGTTCGGTACCGAGCTTACTCCAAAGCAATTTTTGAGCACAGATACATTATATACGAAGTCAAATCTTAATGCAAATATAGTGCTGAAGCTCACAGCCCCGGACGATCGGCCGGTCGGAGCTTTCAGCGTAACCGCAGACGGGAGCACGAAGCTTATCACGGTCTCGTCAGCGACGGGCGAGGGTCTTCTCTACGGAGTGTTCCGCCTGATATTCCTCTTAAGGACGGTTAAGGCCTTTGAGCGGCTTAACTGTTCCGAGTCACCCGCTTCTCCGCTCAGGATGCTGAACCACTGGGATAATCTGGACGGCAGCATAGAGAGAGGTTATTCCGGAAAATCGTTCTTCTTTGAAAATGACAGGATCATCATAAACGACCGTACCGAAGCGTATGCGAGACTTATCGCGTCGGTCGGCATCAACGCGGTGGTCATCAACAACGTTAATGTTAAGGCTGCGGCCACTAAGCTTATTTCGGCGGTTTACCGCAGCGAGATCAAAACTCTGGCCGGCCTGTTCAAAAAATACGGCATACGCCTTTTCCTGAGTCTTAATTTCGCGGCTCCGATGGAGCTGGGCGGACTCGACGGCAGCGACCCTCTCGATGAGAAGGTCAGGGCTTGGTGGAAGAGTGCTCTCGACGACCTCTTTACCGATGTCCCGGATCTCGGCGGTTTCCTGATAAAGGCCGATTCCGAGGGACGCCCCGGACCGTTTACATACGGACGCACGCATGCGGACGGCGCGAACATGCTGGCCGATATCATCGCTCCTTACGGCGGACTCATCATCTGGAGATGCTTTGTTTACAACTGTAAGCAGGACTGGCGCGATACCGTGACCGACAGGGCAAAGGCCCAGTATGACAACTTCATGCCGCTCGACGGCATGTTCCGCGACAATGTCATACTTCAGATAAAGAACGGCCCGATGGATTTCCAGGCAAGAGAGCCTGTTTCGCCTCTGTTCGGCGGACTTAAATCTACCAACGAGATGATCGAATTCCAGATCGCCCAGGAATATACGGGACAGCAGAAGCACGTATTCTATCTGATCCCGATGTTCAAGGAAGTTCTGGCGTTTCGGACTTATATAAAGGATTCGGACGATACGGTCTGTGATGTTGTGACCGGACGCACCTTCGGCAATGTGAACTGCGGCATGGCTGCGGTCACAAATACAGGAAACGACGAAAACTGGACCGGACATGATCTGGCAGCCGCAAACCTCTTCGGATTCGGCAGGCTTGCATTTGATCCCTCGCTTTCGGCCGAAGACATCGCCGGGGAGTGGACAGCACTCACCTTTGGCAGTGACGACGTTATATTCCAACTTATTTCATACATCCTCAACACCTCCGGACCGGCATACGAGAAGTATACAGCACCTCTCGGTGTCGGCTGGATGGTGAATCCCGGTCACCACTACGGACCGAACGTGGACGGTTACGAGTTCTCCGAATGGGGAACCTACCACCGCTCGGACGCAGAAGGCATGGGAGTGGAGCGTGGCATCAGGGGTACGGGCTATATACAGCAGTACAACGAGCCCAACGCCTCAACTTACGAGAATCTTGAAACCTGTCCGGACGAGCTGCTGCTGTTCATGCATCATGTTCCGTATACCCACAGGCTTCATTCGGGAAAAACAGTTATACAGCATATTTACGACAGCCATTACGAGGGCGCCGAAGAGGCGGTCCGCATGAGGAGCGCATGGTGCTCGCTTAAGGATAAGCTGGATAAGAAGCGCTATGAACGGGTGCTCGAAAGATTTGACGAGCAGGTTAGGAGCGCTGCCGAATGGCGTGACGCGATCTGCACCTATTACAGGCAGAAGAGCGGTATTGCCGATGAAAAGGGCAGGATATAAAGGACTGAACGGTTTTTTATATAAAATTATGAAAAAGGAAGAGGCGCACAATGGCAAAGGTCAAAACCTACAAGGATGATAACGGCAACAATATCATCGTCAAGACCGACATCACATGGGGACAGAGCTTTAAGAAGTACTGGCAGCTCTATTTGCTGCTGTTCCTTCCGATAGCTTATCTGCTCATCTTTAAGTATCTCCCGATGCGCTACATCATCACCGCGTTCAAGGAATACAAACTGAACATGCCGTTAAGGCAGATGCCCTGGGCAACTACCAAGGGTGAGGTCGATTACTTCAAGTATTTCAAGAAAGCATTTGGAAACGCCGATTTCAAGCGTGCTCTCTTCAATACCGTCAAGCTGAATCTTCTCGATCTGCTCATGGGCTTCCCGGCACCGATCATTTTTGCCCTGATCCTGAATGAACTGTGCTTTAAGAGATTCAAGAAAGTGGTGCAGACTATCGCTTACATGCCTCACTTCCTTTCATGGGTTATCATCGCAAGCCTTGTTTCGCATCTGTTCGCTACGAACGACGGTCTTGTAAACCAGATGATCAACTTCTTCGGCGGCGAGTCGATCTCTTTCCTCGGTGTTCCGAAGAACTGGGTAAGGACGTATATAGGAGCCGGCGTATGGCAGAGTTTCGGATGGGGCTCGATCATTTACCTCGCATCGATCGCGAGCATAAATACCGAGCTTTACGAAGCGGCTTCGGTCGACGGCGCCGGACGATTCAAAAAGATGTGGCACATCACGCTGCCGGGCATCAAACCCACCATCGTGGTCCTGCTCATCATGAACCTCGGTTACATCATGGGCGGCGGATTTGAGCGTCCGTTCGCGATGAAGAATAATCTGGTCATGGAGAGTGCCGAGGTTATCTCGACCTTCGTATACAAAGTAGGTATCCAGCAGCTGAAATTCCCGCTGACGACCGCGATCGGCCTGTTCCAGTCCGTTGTCGGCCTGTTCTTCCTGCTGAGCGCGAATGCCATATCGCGCAAACTTGGTGAAAGGGGGATTTGGTAATGAAAGTCAAATCAACCGGAACCAAAGTCGGCGACTGGGTATTTGTAATAATCTGTATTTTAATAAGCATCATCTGCGTTGCTCCGATGCTGAACCTGCTGGCGAGGTCCCTCTCCGGCACGGAATTCCTTATCAGACATGAGGTTTTTCTCTGGCCCAAGGGCTTTAACCTCGAGGCTTACCAGACGGTTTTGAGTGACCCGAAGTATCAGAGGGCGTTCGTCTGGACGGCGTTCCTGACTCTGGTATGCACACTGCTTTCTCTTACGATGACTGCACTGTGCGCGTACCCGCTGATCTTCCCGAAGCTCAAAGGACGCGGATTCATCAACATCCTGATCACTATCACGATGTTCTTCAACGCGGGTACCATTCCCAACTACCTGCTGATGAGCGACATGCATCTGCTCGAGAACCCGCTGGTACTGATCATCCCGGCGTGCTTGAGTATTTACAACATGATCATAATGCGAAGCTTCTTCTACGGCATACCCGATTCGCTCCGTGAATCGGCGGAGATAGACGGAGCGAGCCATATAAAGGTACTCTGGAAGATCTATGTTCCTCTTTCAAAGCCCGTTTTCGCCTCACTCGCCCTGTTCTACGCGGTTGGCCGCTGGAACGGATACGGCGATGCGCTTATGTACATCAAGACACAGAAGCAGTATTTCCCGCT
>JAEEGH010027482.1_pt1 | contig 11259 bp, 10 predicted proteins | sample 9134181 | NCBI WGS metagenome assembly JAEEGH01 (sample SAMN16246544, study PRJNA631951) | gut metagenome | biome: gut microbiome; feature: rumen; material: DP-attached | host: Bos | place: Iran: Karaj | collected 2018-10 | reverse complement strand
TCACCTGCGAGTCCCGCAAGGGCGTCTGCGCGAAGTGCTACGGACGTAACCTGGCCACTTCCCGCATGGTCGAGAAGGGCGAGGTCGTCGGTGTCATCGCCGCGCAGTCCATCGGTGAGCCGGGTACCCAGCTGACCCTCCGTACCTTCCACGTCGGTGGTACGGCTTCCGGTTCCGTGGTGGACAACACCATCGAATCCAAGTACGAGGGCAAGCTTGCGTTCACGGAGCTCCGCACGGTCGAGGGCGTGGACGAACAGGGCGCCCCGAAGACCATCGTCGTGAGCCGGATGACCGAACTCCGCATCGTGGACGAGAACACCGGCATGACCTACTCGCAGTACGACATCCCGTACGGCTCCACGCTGTACTTCAAGGATGGCGACACCGTCCACAAGGGCGACCTGATCTGCGAATGGGATGCCTACAACGCCACCACGATCGTGGAAAGCGCCGGTACCATCCGCTTCGAGAACATGGCCGAAGGCGTCACCTACCGCGAGGAGAACGCCGACGAATACTCCAACAACACCGACAAGGTCATCATCGAAGGCCGTGACAAGACCAAGAGCCCGGCCCTGCTGATCGTGGACGAGAACGGTGTCACCCTCCGCCAGTATAACCTGCCGGTCGGCGCCCATATCATGAAGAATGACGGCGACGCGGTGAAGGTGGGCGACGTGATCATCAAGATCCCGCGCGCCATCGGCAAGGCGAGCGACATCACGGGCGGTCTCCCGCGCGTGACCGAGCTCTTCGAGGCCCGCAACCCTTCGAACCCCGCCATCATCTCCGAGATCAACGGCGAAGTCCTGATGGGCAAGGTCAAGCGCGGCAAGCGCGACATCATCGTCCGGAACCGTTCGGGCGTGGAGAAGCACTACGAGGTCCCGATGACCAAGCAGATCCTCGTCCAGGAGAACGACTATGTCCGTGCGGGCACCCGTCTTTCCGACGGCGGTATTTCCCCGACCGACATCCTCAACATCCTCGGTCCGGTGAAGGCGCAGGAGTACATCGTCAACGAGATCCAGGCCGTGTATCGTCTGCAGGGCGTGAAGATCAACGACAAGCACTTCGAGATCATCGTCCGCCAGATGATGCGCAAGGTCCAGATCGGCGATCCGGGCGACACCGAGTACCTCCCGGAGGAACTCGTCGACAAGTGGGAGTTCATGGACGCCAACGACGCCATCTTCGGCAAGTACTACGTCCTGGATCCGGGCGACAGCGTCCGGTTCGAGGAAGGTGACATCATCGGTGCCCGCGACATGCGCGGCGAGAACGCCTCGCTGGAGCGCCAGGGCATGAAGATGATGGTGGTGCGCGAAGCCAAGCCGGCGACGGCGTCCCAGATCCTCCAGGGTATCACCCGCGCGGCCCTCAAGACCGGCAGCTTCATCTCCGCCGCCTCCTTCCAGGAGACCACGAAGGTGCTCAGCGAAGCCGCGATCCGGGCCCGTGTGGACCACCTCGAGGGCCTGAAGGAGAACGTCATCTGCGGTCACCTCATCCCGGCCGGTACCGGTCTGGCGGACTACCAGGACATCGTCGTGGGGTCCAAGACCGACTACGTCGCCGCGATGAACGAGCTGTAATCGTTCTCAAAAACACAATCCGAAGCCGGCCATTTCAGTATGGCCGGCTTTTTGTATATCTTTGTGGAAAATTCCAGAAACGATGAAGAACCTGATCAAAACCTTCGCCCTGGCGGCGATAGCCGCCCTGGCGCTCACCGGCTGCATCAAGCATGAGCCCTACGGCCACCGTCCGGACGACGGCGGCAATGGGAACGGCGGACACGGCGGCGGTGGTGGAAATACCGAAGAAAAGCTCGTCGTGCGGGAGCGTACGGACTGGTCCATCAAGTATATCGGCCGCGAAGACTATGTGACCGATGCCGGCGTGGAGCAGGTGGAGCGTTTCCGGTTCGTTTATACCGGGAAGGGATATTACATCATCCGGATCGTCCGTCCGGAGGATTTCAAGAATGCGTACAAGAGCGATGCGGCGGCATTCTTTACCTACGAGGCGGAGAGCCTGCTGGCCGACGCCAAGAACGACGGCGTGAATTTCTGGCAGTATACCGACGAGGTGTTCGATGCCAAGACGCCGGATGTCTTGTTCAACCGGCTCCGCAGCGGCACCTGGACGGCTTTCCTGATTGAACTGGACGCTACCGGAAATGTGACCGGCGATTATGCCGAGGCCACGTTTACCCTCCAGGAAGAGGTCGCCACCGCGGCTTTCAACAAGTGGCTGGGTGCATGGCGGGTGTCCAACGGTTTGATGGGCTATGACCTGACCATCTCTTCCATTGACAATAACTTCATCTACCGGATCGACGGATGGGAGCGCGGCCCGGCCGTGTCCTTCCAGATGGACCAGGAGTACATCGAGGGCGAGTTCTGGGCCCCGAACGGGAACCTGTACATCGTTTCTCAGTTCCTGGGGACGTATGACGACGACAACCTGGGTACCGTGGACGAGCTCTTCATGGGCAACATCTTCGATTCCAACGGTTTGACGATCATTACGGATGAAGGCCTCGACCTCGCCGTGATGGTGCCGAAGGAGGGAGACAATGCGGAGCTTCAGCCGCTGGAAGTGACGCTCCAGACGGGTAGCGGTGAGTATACTACCAAGTTCCACTCGATGCAGTACTACATGTGGGCGCACGACACCGGCGAGTGGCATCCCTACAATTCCAATGTCGCCGCGCTGCCGCTCACGATGACCCGCCTGCCGGGTACCCGGGCGGACGGCCTGGCACCGGCGAAGGAACGGACCGCGACCAAGGCCTCTATCCACCACGGACAGCCGAAAGCCGCCCAGGGAGCTCGAAAGAGCGTGGCGAAGAAGGCCGTCAGGATGAAATAAAATTCGTATATTAGCAGTCTGGATTTTCAGACTGCTTTTTTTATGCGAAATCTCTTTCTGACCAATACCCTGACGCGCCGCAAGGAGCTCTTCGTGCCCATCCATCCGGGCCACGTGGGCATGTACGTCTGCGGCCCGACCGTCTATGGGGACGCGCATCTGGGCCATGCCCGTCCGGGCGTGACCTACGACGTCCTTTTCCGGCTTCTCAAGCACCTCGGCTACAAGGTCCGCTATGTGCGGAACATCACCGACGTGGGCCATCTGGAGCACGATGCGGACGAAGGGGAAGACAAGATTGCGAAAAAGGCGAAACTCGAGGACCTGGAGCCCATGGAGGTGGTCCAGACCTACACGGAGCGCTACCACGAGGCCATGCGCCTGCTGAACGTGGAGTCTCCGTCCATCGAGCCGCGCGCCTCCGGTCATATCATCGAGCAGATCGAGACCGTGAAGAAGATCCTCGCGGCGGGCTATGCCTACGAATCCAACGGGTCGGTCTATTTCGACGTGGAGAAATACAACCGGGATTTCGGCTACGGCGTGCTGTCGGGCCGGACCCTGGAAGCGACCCTGGAAGGGACGCGCACCCTGGACGGTCAGTCCGACAAGCGCGCCCCGTACGACTTCGCCATCTGGAAGAAAGCCGAGCCGGAGCACATCATGCGCTGGCCCTCCCCGTGGGGTGAAGGCTTCCCGGGCTGGCACCTCGAGTGCTCCGTGATGGGGGAGAAGTACCTCGGCAAGGAGTTCGACATCCATGGCGGCGGCATGGACCTGATGTTCCCGCACCACGAGTGCGAGATCGCGCAGAACCAGGCCTCCCGCGGTACCCAGGGCGTGCATTACTGGGTCCATAACAACATGATCACCATCAACGGGCAGAAGATGGGCAAGTCCCTCGGGAATTTCATCACCCTGCCCGAGTTGTTCAGCGGCAACCATCCGAAACTGGACCGCGCCTACAGCCCGATGACCATCCGCTTCTTCATCCTCCAGGCCCATTACCGCAGCACCCTGGACTTCTCCAACGAAGCCCTCGCCGCCGCCGAAAAGGGCTACAAGCGCCTGATGCAGGCCGGTCGGGAGCTGGGCGCAGGGGAGTCTGTCCCTTCGAGCGAAGTCCCTTCTGTCATTTCGAGCGAAGTCGAGAAATCTGCCTCCCCGGAGGTGAAGGCCCTCATCGAGAACGTCTACGACGCCCTCTGCGACGACCTGAATACGCCTATCGCCATCGCGCATCTGTTCGAGGCCGTGAAGATGGTCAACGGCGGAAAGCTGCCTGAGGCCGACAAGGCTGCACTCCGGAAGCTTTTCGACGACATCGTGTACGGTGTTCTGGGCCTTCGTGACGAAGAAGCCGCCGGCGGCTCCGGCAAGGCCGAGAAAGCCCTGGAAGGAGTCATGGAAATCGTCCTGGAGGACCGCCGCAAAGCCCGTGCGGAGAAGAACTGGGCCGAATCCGACCGCATCCGCGACCTCCTCGCCTCCTTCGGCATCACCGTGAAGGATACCAAGGAAGGCGCCACCTGGACGCTTGACTGATCCCTGTCATTCTGAACGAAGTGAAAGAATCTATGAAATTCATTTCCTGGAACGTGAACGGCCTCCGAGCCGTGGCGGGGAAAGGGTTCGCCGATGTCTTCGTGGACCTGGACGCCGACTTTTTCTGCCTGCAGGAGACCAAACTGCAGGCCGGGCAGATCGACCTGGAGTTTCCCGGCTACCTTTCCTACTGGAACTACGCCGAGAAGAAGGGCTACTCCGGTACCGCCATCTATACGAAACACGAGCCGCTGTCCGTGCGCTACGGCATCGGCATTGACGAACATGACCACGAGGGCCGTGCGATTACGTTGGAGTATCCGGAATTCTTCCTGGTCTGCGCCTACGTGCCCAACTCCCAGGACGGCCTGCGCCGTTTGGACTACCGCATGCGCTGGGAAGATGATATGCGCGCCTACCTTGGCGCCCTCCCGAAGCCGGTTATCCTGTGCGGCGACCTGAACGTCGCGCACGAGGAAATCGACCTGAAGAACCCTTCCTCGAACCGCCGCAACGCCGGCTTCACCGACGAGGAGCGCGTGAAGTTCAGCACGCTGCTGGACGCCGGTTACATCGACACCTGGCGCTTTCAGCATCCCGGTGAGGTGAAGTACTCCTGGTGGTCCTACCGCTTCAACGCCCGCGCGAACAATGCCGGGTGGCGCATCGACTACTTCGTCGTCTCCGCCGCCCTTCGCGACCGCATCCTTTCTACCGCCATCCACGACGAAATCTTCGGCTCCGACCATTGCCCCGTGGAGCTTGTGCTGGAATAGGTGGCTTTTGACAGAAACGCAGCGGGTGGTCCAAATCCTTGGACCACCCGCTGCGTTGGGTTTACCGGAAGAGGAAGCCTAGAACGGCAGGTCGTCGTCCGGGGCATCGGCGGGGGAGGGAGCGGCAGCGGGTGCCGGGTAGACGGGCTGTGCGGGCTGGGGGGCGTAGGCGGGAGCGGCGGGTTGCGGGGCGGGGCCTGCGGGGGCGTAGCCGCCCTGGTAACCGCTCTGGCCGGAGTAGCCGTTCTGACCCTGATAGCCACCCGGGGTTCCCTGGCCGGGCTGGCCGCCCTGGGGAGCGTCGGGGCGCTTGCCGAGGAGTTGGATGTTGTCGGCCTGGACTTCGGTGGTGAAGCGCTTGTTGCCGGTCTGGTCCGTCCATTGACGGGTACGGAGCTTTCCTTCAATGTAGATCTGGCTGCCCTTGTGGACGAACTTTTCCACGAGGTCCGCATTGCTGCGCCAGGCGACGATGTTGTGCCATTCGGTGTTTTCACGGTTTTCGCCGTTGCGGTCGCGGTAGCGTTCGGTGGTGGCGAGACGGAAGGATGCCACTTTGGCATTGCCCTGGGGGCTCTGGGGATTGGAATCAAGGTAACGGATTTCAGGGTCGTTTCCAACGTTACCGATCAGCATGACTTTATTGAGTGCCATAATACAAATGTTTTACACCTCTAAGTTAGCAAAAAATCCGGAACATCGCATCGGCGTCCGGCGTTTCTCCCGTAAAAATCCCATACCCGGCGACGGCCTGGTACAGGAGCCAGCGGAGGCCGGAAATGTAGGCCCGTCCGCAGCCGGCAAGGACCGGCGTCCGGTAGTTCGCTTCCAGGATGACGGCTCTGGCGAAATCGGGGAAACCGTCCATGGGACCGGGAACCGTGTAGATTACCAGGTCGGGTGACAGGGCGGGGAGGTCGTCCGTCGGAATCCAGTCGCAGGCGAGGTCCTCTGCAAGGGCGGCGGCGCGGGCGGGGGTGCGGTTGGCGAGCGTGACGCGGCAGCCGAGGCGCAGCGCGGCTACCGCCGCGGCGCGGCCGGCGCCGCCGCAGCCGACGACGAGCGCCTCCTTGAGGAGATTCCCGGTCGAGCCGGGAATGACGGGTTGGGTGCCGGGGGAGGCGAGTCCGGCCTGGGCGCAGGCCTCGCGCACGGCGAGGACGACGCCGGCGACGTCGGTGTTGTAGCCGACGATGCCGGCGGGGGTCTTGACGGCGAGGTTCACGGCGCCGCAGAGGCGCGCGTCGTCCGACAGCGCGTCCACGGCGCGGAACGCGAATTCCTTGAAAGGCGCCGTGATGTTGATGCCGTCGTACTTGTCCAGGAAGCGCTGCCAGGACGCGCCGAAATCGGCGCCTTCGATCAGGTCGTACGGATAGCGTCCCCCGTAAGCCGCTTCGAAGAGCTTGGGGCTGAACGATCCCGCGACGGGATGTCCGATAAGTCCGAACCGTTTCATCGGCGGAAGAAAGTTTCGTGGATGTAGGACTCCGCCCCGCAGAGGATGCCCGTGAGGACCTGGGACTCGTGCGAGAGCGTGGCGAAGATGAGGCCGGCCGCGAAGGGGACGCCGTACACGCTCGAGAGCGCGAGGGCGACGGCGCCGTGGAAGGCGCCGAACCCGCCCGGCACGGGGATGAGCGAGCTCACGGCCCCGGCGAACATCAGCAGGAGGGCGTCGGCCATCCCGAGCCCCTCGATCTTCGCGAGGGCGCCGGCGAGCTCCGGACTCACGGAGGCCGGGTCGATGCCCTGCAGGGCCCACAGGATGGTGGCCGACATCAGCCAGTACAGCACCCAGATCAGGACCGTATACAGCAGGAACAGCCAGCCGTGGCGCATGTGGAGGCAGGAGACCATGCCGTCATAGGCGCCCCGGATCCAGCCCCAGACGCTGCCCCAGAAGCCCTGGCGGTCGCGAAGCCGCCAGCACAGGTACACGAGCCCGCCCGCGGCGAGCGCGGCGAGGACGAGGAGCCACCAGAGGTGGCCCTTGTCGGCGAGGCCCGGGAACAGGTTCTCCGTCAGGAAGGTCCCGAACCGGTTCCACAGGAGCCCGAAGATGAGCAGGGTGACGGCCAGGAGGGACAGTCCGTCCCACACGCGGTCCGCCACGACCGTGCCCAGGGCCTTGTCGAAAGTGACGAGCCGCTTCCCTTCGCCGTCGCGGCCGGAATGCTTGACCGCATACCCGCAGCGGACGACCTCGCCCACGCGGGGGAGGACGTAGTTCGTGAGCGTGCAGACATTGACGGCGTTCCAGGTCGTGACGCGGGACGTGGAGGCGTCCAGCGGCAGCAGCTGCATCCGCCAGCGGAGCGCGCGGAGCCAGAAGGCCGCCGCGCCCAGCGCCATGGACAGGACCACATAGCCCCAGCGGCATTCGCGGAGCGCCATGCCGAAATCCTTCCAGTTCACCCCCCGGAAGGAAAAGTACAGAAGCACGGCCGCGACCGCGATCCAGCCCCCGTACTGGAGGGTATTCTTCACTTTCTTGTCCATTGCTCTCACAAAGTTAATGGAAAATCCCCAAATAATGTATAAATTTGTAGGTTATTGGAAAAAACCGCCTTCGTATGAAATCCATCCTGGGCATCGGAAACGCCCTCACCGACATCCTGGCCGTCCTCTCGGACGACACGCTCCTCCGGAGGTTCCACCTCCCGCTCGGGAGCATGCAGCACGTGGACATGGAGACGGGCGACCGGATCTGGGACGCGCTCAAGGAATACGGCGTGAAGTACGTGCCCGGCGGGTCGGCCGCGAACACCGTCACCTGCACGTCCATCTTCGGGATGCCGTCGGGCTACATCGGCAAGATCGGCAACGACGACCTCGGCAACCTCTTCAAGAGCACGATGGAACAGTACGGCGTCCGCGCGCAGATGCTCTACGGCACCAAGTCCAGCGGCCGCTGCATGGTCTTCATCACCGGGGCCAATGCCGAACGCACCTTCGCCGACTACATGGGCGCCACCCTGGAGATGGGTCCGGACGACCTCGTCCCCGAGATGTTCGAGGGCTACGACTACTTCCACATCGAAGGCTACCTCGTCCAGAACCAGGAGCTCATCGCCAAGGCCGTCCGGCTCGCCAAGGCCGCCGGCAGCATCATCTCCATCGACATGGCCTCCTACAACGTCGTGGAATCCAATGACGCCTTCTTCCACAACCTCGTGGAAAACTACGTGGACATCGTCTTCGCGAACGAGACCGAGGCCAAGGCCTTCACCAAGCTGGAGCCGCGCGAGGCCTGCGCCGAAATCGCCCGCCACTGCAAGATCTCCGTGGTCAAGGTGGGCAAGGCCGGGTCGATGGTCCAGTCCGGCGACGAGTACCACTTCATCGACCCCTGGCCGGCCAATCCCGTGGACGCCACCGGCGCGGGCGACACCTACGCCGCCGGCTTCCTGTACGCCCACTCCCTGGGGATGCCCCTCCGCGTCTGCGGCGAGGTCGGGTCCATCATCGCCGCCAAGGTGGTCGAGGTCATCGGCACCAAGATCGACATTCCCCGCTGGCGCGACGCCAAGCAGGAAATCCGCGAACTGATCGCCGCCAACACGAAATAGACTATGCTGGAACCGGTAAAAGAAATGCTCAGGCGCCAGAGCCTGAAGAAGAACGCCTCCACGGAGCCCACGGGATTCGTCCCGCTGGACAAGATCCGCTCCGCCGTCGCGTTCATCGACGTGGAGGACACTTCTTTCAACGAGTGCAAGAACACCCTCCTGCTGTTCTTCCGCGAACATAACATCAAAGGCGACATCTTCTTCTTCGACTTCCGGAAGCTCACGGAAGGGGAGCGCCTCATCACCAGCATCACCACCACCATCCTCAAGAAGGACCTCAACTGGTTCGGCAAGCCCTCCCGCGAGAAGGTCGCCCTGATGCTCGACGGCGAGCCCGACCTGTTCATCTCCCTCCTTCCCTCGAACGACTTCCCCCTCGAGTTCATGGCCACCGCCTCCCGCGCGCATTTCAAGATCGGCCGCGTCCAGCTGCCGGGCAACACCTTCGACCTCGTGTTCAAGGATCCCGAGGACCGCAGGCTCAGCGAAGCCGAAGTGTGCAAGGAGCTGATCAAGTTCATGGACAAGATCCGATGAAGAAATACCTCATCGTCTTCCTCATCTCGATGGTGCCGCTGATCGAACTGCGCGGCGCCATCCCGTATGCCGTCGGGATGGGCCTCCCCATCGTCCCGTCCATCATCGTCTCCGTCATCGGCAACATGCTTCCGGTCCCGTTCATCTTCCTGTTCGCCCGCCGCATCCTGGAGTGGGGGAAGGACAAGAAGTACATCGGCAAGTTCTTCACCTGGTGCCTCGAGAAGGGCGAGAAGGGCGGACGCAAGCTGGAAGAGAAGGCCGGACGGGGCCTCTATGTCGCCCTGCTCCTGTTCGTGGGCATCCCGCTGCCGGGCACGGGCGCCTGGACCGGCACCCTCGCCGCCAGCATCCTGGACATGGACTTCAAGAAAAGCGTCCTGTTCGTCCTGCTGGGCGTCCTCCTCGCCGGGGCGATCATGCTCCTGGCGTCGCTGGGCATCTTCGGCGCCATCGACTTCCTCCGATAAACCAACAACCGCATAACTATGACACTGAAAAGGATCATTCTCTGGAGCGCCTCGCTCCTCCTCGCCGCGAACTGCCTCACGGGCTGCCTCGCCGGCAAATTCATGACCAACTACGCCCTCAAGCCCGCCCAGCACGGCGAGGCCGACATCGAGCGCACCCGCGCCAAGGCCGATTCCCTCGCCCCCGGCGTGATGGCCTGGTACGACGACCTGCACCAGAAAGGCATCTTCAAGGACATCACCCGCACGGACCCGGACGGCCACAAGCTGCACGCCGTCTATGCGCCCGCCAAGGATCCCGCCACTGCCCAGGGTACCGCCATCGTCGTCCACGGCTATACAGACAACCACCTTGTCTTCATGTACCTCGTGCGCATGTACCGCGACGAGTTCAACTATAACGTGATGGTCCCCGACCTCCAGTTCTTCGGCTACTCCGAGGGCGAGGCCGCCCAGATGGGCTGGCTCGACCGCCTGGACGTGGAAGACTGGGCCGCGGTCGCCCATGACATCTTCAAGGACGACTTCACCGTCGTGCACGGCGTGTCCATGGGCGCGGCCACCGCGATGATGATGAGCGGCGACGACCTCCCGCCCTACATCCGCGCCTTCGTCGAGGACTGCGGCTACTCCTCCGCCTGGGACCAGTTCGCCCACAACCTCAAGGACAGCTTCCACCTGCCCCCGTTCCCGATCCTGAACAGCGCGAGCATCGTCTCCAAGCAGCGTTACGGCTGGGGCTTCAAGGAGGCCTCCTCCGTGGACCAGCTCGCCAAGTGCGACCGTCCGATGCTCTTCATCCACGGCACGGCGGACGACTTCGTCCCCGTGGACCACGTCTTCAAGAACTACGAGGCCAAGACGCACGGCTACAAGGAACTCGTCCTCGTCCAGGGCGCCGTCCACGCGAACTCCTACGCGAAGGACCCGAAGAACTACACCTGGCGGGTGAAGTACTTCCTCGATCGCGTGAAGAGCGGAGAAATCAAATAGGAAATCAGCTGTTCCGCTGCCGGACGGCCTCGAAGAGGAGGATGGCGGCGGACACGGACACATTGAGACTGTCCAGGCGGCCGAGCATCGGGATGCGGATGTGCGCATCCGCGGCGCGGCGCCAGACATCGGTAAGACCGGTGGACTCGGTACCCATCACCAGGGCCGTTCCGCCGGTCATGTCCGTATCATAGTACCAGGAGGAATCCTGGAGCTGGGCGGTGAGGATACGGATGCCGTGGGATTTGAGCCAGTCGATGGTCTCCGCCGACGAGGCGCACACCGTGGGGACCGTGAACACCGCGCCGATGCTCGCGCGGATGAGGTTCGGGTTCCACAGATCCGTCAGCGGGTCGCAGACGACGACCGCGTCGGCCCGGGCGGCGTCGGCGCTGCGGAGCACCGCGCCCAGGTTCCCCGGCTTCTCCACCGACTCCAGCACCATCACGAGCGGATGTTCGCTCAGCGCGAGGTCCTCCAGCCGCC
>JAEEGH010027481.1_pt1 | contig 11260 bp, 8 predicted proteins | sample 9134181 | NCBI WGS metagenome assembly JAEEGH01 (sample SAMN16246544, study PRJNA631951) | gut metagenome | biome: gut microbiome; feature: rumen; material: DP-attached | host: Bos | place: Iran: Karaj | collected 2018-10 | reverse complement strand
GGGCATTCCCCTTTTTCCCATTCGAGCAGATTCGATAGATTCGTGTTCGCTTAGAAAGCAAGCTCCACATACAGAGAACGGCTCTGCATCACGCAGAGCCGCACCTGAATTTGTTAGATTAGCTATATTAATGAAAAACTTACTTATGTCACCTTCGAAAAGGAATGACGTGGCAAAGGTACGGTTTTTCGGCGAAACAGCCAAATTTTCGCCCCTTCTTTAGCTACAAAATACAAAAATCGTCCAAAAAGGGGCGAAAATGCTCTAACACACTAAAAAATGTGCGAAAAGAGTAGGGCATTTCTCCCGAAAAGCCTAACTTTGCCAGCGGAAACCTAAAGGAGCACCCAGCACAAAAAGGTTCGTGCTTTTCGGTTTGCCCGAAAAGTCCCCTCCCTGCCCGCCTCGCTCCTCCCCCTTCGCCAAAACCAACTAACCAAAACATATTTATTAACTTTTTAGCTATTTTATCTTATGAGAAAAATTTACTCTTCTCTTCTGATGCTTGCCATGATGATGGTGAGCATGGTAGCCAAGGCACAGTACACTGTGACCATCGACAGCGACCCCATCGAGGATTGGGTGGCTGGTCAGGTGTCATTCCCTGCTACTGAAATCGCTTCCGCACTCGGTCTGTCCGACGCTGCAGCACTCGAAGCCCTCGTGAAGAACCCCAACGAGAATGGCGATCTGCAGGGCGGAAACGTCTATCTGAAACTGTCTGACGGCTCCAAGTCGAACGACTACACGGGTAACACCAACGAATTTTGGATGAACCTGGCTGGCGTGCCACAGGCTTACGGCGACGAAGGCACCAGCTGGTTCGCAGGTCTCGAATTTGAGGCTGCCGGCTCCGACGAGGAAAGCGGCGAGTCTTGGGAAGACCGCATCAACGTGTACGTAGGTCAGATGCCCAAGGTATTCAAGAAAATCTATGAGGCATCAGCTCTGAAGTGCGTCCTCTACCTCGTCAACGGCGACAAGGAAGTGAGCTTCGACGTAACACAGAACGTGACCGCTGCCGAGAAGACCGAAGTACCCGAACCCACCAAGCAACTCTCCGCACTGACCATCGTGAAGGACTACACCTTGGAACTCCCCTTCACACTGGGCAAGCAATATGAGGGCAAGACCTATACCGCCACCCTCGACGGCGTGTATGACGCACTGGGCACCTCGGCTGCCGAGTTCGACGCAGCTGCTGCCGACATGACCTTCACACAGGTAGTGGTGGCCGACACCGTGTACAACGAACAAGGCGAGAACACGGGCGAAGTGACTTATCGCTGGGTCGATGACCTGAAGACTCCCGAAGAGGGTGCTGGCGGTGGCTGGTTTGGTCGTTACAGCCAGTACGACGAGGCTACGGGCGAGGAAGTGACCTTCCCAATGAACGCTCCCCTGACATGGGCTGCGGGTGCCAACACCTTCTATGTGCAGGGCATCACGCTTGCTGAGGGCGTTTACAGCATCACTTCAGGCCAATATCCCAACACACTGAAGGAAGGCGACGAGGATTTCGCTTACCTCTATCTTATCTACGGTTCGAAGGCTGCCCGCATCAAGGTGGTGACGAAGGTAACCAAGCCCGAGGAAATTGACCCAGACGCATACGTCATTGTAGGCTCTCAGGATGTGGCCATCACTTCGCCAGCCAACGACAGCTACGAGACCAAGAACTTCTCCATCGACATGGCTGCTGTGCTCGAAGCACTCGCCTGTGAAGCTGACGACATCACCGACTTCTACGTATGGACGGCTGAAGGCACCCTCACCGACGACCACACGACGGGCGAGAAAGGCTACTACCTCACCGCTGAAGGCAAGCATGGCTCATGGAACGACAAGGCACCTGTCTATATCAATCCTGTCAGCCTGCCTGACGGAACCTTCGCCATCGGCCAGTATGCCGGTATCTTCCTCGACATTACCGAAGACCTGCTCTGGACCACTCAGCTTATCTTCCAGAATGGCAACAACCTCTATGCCATCAACGTGAACTACACTGTCAAGGCTCCTGGTGGCGAAGAAGAAGAACCAGCTGAGTACGAGTGCGTAGGCACCGAAAGTCTGGCCATCCAGATTGTGCCCAACAACGAGGGTGTTTATGAATGGGGAACGAAGAGCGAGCTTGACTTGGCTTACATCGAGAGCAAGATTGGCACTCAGGACTTTGTCCTCTACACCGATAAGTACGTAGAAGGCAAGGACGGCGCAGAAGGAAAACTCGAAATGAACAAGAAGTACACTTGTACCCCGAACCCAGGCTTCTGGTACGGTCGCACGACCTACGAGAACACAGAGCATCAGGTGGTAGTGGATAATGCCGGATGGGGCACCAACTCCTTCGGTCTCACTTACGCCAGCGGCAAGATTACTTGGTACCAGTATCCTGGTCAGTCGAGCGTGGGCGAAACTTGGAACGCTAACCTCTACCTGATGAACGAGGAAACAGGTAAGTACCTGACTTACTACCTCTACGTGGCTTACGTGGACGAGGTAGGCCCAGAACTCGAAGTGGTTTACAAGGAAGAAAACGCCGAGACGGTGACCGATGCCAGCTACGACTCAGACGGCTACGTTATCTACAACATCGACAAAGAGAAGCTCTACGAGGCACTCGGACTCGACGACGAGACCATCGAGGCAGCAACCTTCTCCTTCGCTAAGTCGAACACGATGTTCGTCAATGTGGAGCCAGGCGACGATGCCCTGCTCACAGCAGATGGCTACATGACCGACGACGAGACCAAGGCTGTGGCTACCGCCCACTTCTACACCGAGGACGGTTCGCTCCAGATTCAGATTGACCCAATGGAGATTGCCTTCGAGAAGTCTGACGACAGCCAGCTTACCATTCACTTCGCCGTGAACTACGACGGCAAGCGTGCCCTCTACGCAGTCACCTTCTACAGCGAGGATTCTGCTGTGGCCATCAACAGCATGAACACGCAGAAGGCTGCCGCTACTGGCATCTACAGCATCAGCGGCGCACGTCTCGCAACTCCTCAGAAGGGTCTGAACATCATCCGCAAGGCTGACGGCAACGTAAGCAAGGTGTTCGTAAAGTAACCCGTTAAGTCAACTCGAACTTACACATATTATATATATAAGGGCTGGCACCCACCCGTGCCAGCCCTTTTTTCTTCCCGTTTCTTTTGGTCGGAAAGAAAAGAATGCGTAACTTTGCATGTAGAATAAAAACTCTTAAATATATGGACATGGGAAATTTCATCTATTTTCTGCCAGCTGTCGGCGTAGGTCTCTTTGCGTTCGCTCTTGTTATGGTTGATAGACTCATCGCATACATTAACAGCAAGAAGACGGTACAATGAAAGCTATTCTTACGAAAACGCAAGTGGTGAACACGGCGAAATACCTGTATGACATCAGCAAGTTTATTGCTGTGGGTGGTATCGTGACACCGCTGTTGAACGAAGAACAACCACGCGGAACCGTATATTACATTCTCCTGTCCGCCATGGTTCTCTATATACTCGCCGTCATTCTTGACGGTGTAGCCGACCGTATGGGAGAACACCAATAGGATTATACTTTTACAGCTATATTAACCTCTAAAAACTTACCCACAACAATGAAAAGACTTTTTACACTCATTGCCATGATGGCCGCCGTGGTTGCGGTCAACGCACAGAAACAGCTTTACATCCCTTGGGAGTGGCGCAACAGCACCGCTACTTACCGCGAGAACGATCCTGACAATCAGGCACAATACTCGAAGTCGCGCTCCAAGGAGAGCGAGAATTTCATCGTCTATTGGGAGAAGGGCTCCGGCAACACCATCCCCACCAACGCCCCCACCACCTACCGCGTCGATATCGACGACCTGCTGGAGAAAGCTGAGTGGTTCTACTCGCTGAACGTCGGCAAACTCGGCTTCTGCGACGAGTCCAACTCCAACGTGAAGAAGTACAAGATGATTATCTGTCTGCTCCACGACGACGGTTGGGTGGCCACAGGTTCGGGCTACGACAACGTCATCGGTGCCCTCTGGGTCACCCCGTCCACCTGCAAGCCCGTCGGCCACACCATCGCTCACGAGATTGGCCATTCGTTTCAGTACCAGTGCTTTTGTGACCTCGGTGGCTACGCTGGTTTCCGCACCGCCATCGGCAACGGTTCCACCTTCTGGGAGCAGACCGCACAGTGGCAAGCCGCTCAAGCCTACCCCGACCAGAAGTGGAACGAGTCGTGGATTCCCTACGGCACCCCCTTCTTCCCTCGCACTTACAACTATGCCATGACTCACGAGCACATGCGCTACCAATCCTACTGGTGGCACTACTATCTGGTGGATCGCTACGGCATCGACTTCATCGGCAAGCTCTGGCGACACGATGCGGGTAAGGGTGTGGACCCCAACGAGGTGCTGATGCACATGATGAACTGGTCTTCCGACGACCTCTACAAAGCCTACTTCGACTACGCCATGCACATGGCCACCACTGACTTCGAAGGTTTGCGCGATGACGGTCTGGAGTGGATTAACTTCGTGCCTTACACCTACAACTACGTCACCCTCGGCGGCACACTTCATCAGGTGGCTTACTCTTCCTGTCCACAGGCCACAGGCTTCAACGTCATCCCCCTGAACGTGCCCGAAGCGGGACAGACCATTACTACCGATTTTACTTCGCTGAAGGCCAACGCACGTCTGGCTGAAGGCGACCCCATCGAATACCACAACGGTGACACCTACGTACACTTGGAAAACAAGGCATTCTACAACAACAACTCCAAGTATAACGCCCATCGCGGATTCCGTCTGGGCTATGTGGCGCTGCTCAACGACGGCACACGCCAATACCTCTATGAGGACTCCCTCTACTGCGCCGACGACAACAAGGCTGGCAGCAAGACGGTCAGCGTCTCTGCGACCGTGCCCGAGAACACCCAAAAACTTTGGTTCATCGTCTCGCCAGCTCCACGCGAGTACTACCAGCACAAGTGGAACGAGAAGCCCGAGGACGATGACCAGTGGCCTTACACCGTGGAGTTCCAAGGCACGAACATCAGTGGTGCGCCCATCATCGACGAAAATCTGCCCATCACCGATGCCACCATCACCTACGATGTGGCCATCCCACGTGCCAACACCTACGGCGGCACGTCCATCACCCTCGATGGCACAGCTGCTGCGGCCCTCGGCACCGCTTTCCAGATGCAGCCCAGCGAGGTAAGTAATCACCTGGTCAACTGGACTTCCGCTGCTCCTGCCGACGGGCAAATCAAGTTCTATGCAGTCAACCCCACCACGGGCGACATCGTCAATGCTGGCAGCACCGCCAACGGCCACGGACATTGGTTCAATGCCGACGGTGCCCGTTGCGAGTACGCCGATGCCAACGCCAGCGTATATAGCGAGTTCGCTCCTGCCACCCTCACTTTCAACATCGGGCAGTACCCCAATCGCCTCACGAGCGGCAAGGAATACACCATCAGCCAAGCCCTCCGTTACCATCGAGGCGACCAGACAGCCACGGTGCGCATCGTCTTCCGCGTGAAGTGCAACCCTGCCGGCACCCGAGCCACGGCAAGCCTCGCCTCTGTCCAGCAGAGCGAAATCGTCACCGGCATTAGCGCCCCACGTCCAGTCTGTGGCGATACTATAGCCACAAACGGAACAGGCTCCCGCTACTTCACCCCAGCTGGCACCCCCATTCCTGCTCCCCAGCGAGGACTCAACATCGTCCGCACCGCTGACGGGCGCACACAAAAAGTGTTCATCAAGTAAGGGCACAAGGTCAAAGCGGGGCGCGCCACATCTCATCAGCGGCTGAAGAGATATGACGCGCCCCGCTTATACATTATTTCATAGCTGCACCTGTCTCACCGCCCAAGCGGCTCAGACGAACACGCGGCACTGCTTTATAGCCGACCCCAAGTGGGGGAGCGGCAGACACTGACCACCACCCACGCCTATTTAACATAAGACTACTTATAACAAACCATGAACAGTATGATTATCCTCGCCGCACTCGTCGGCATCCTTATCGGAGCACTCGCCACCGCCTTCATCATGCAGCGGCGGAACACCCGTCTCGTCGCCCAAGTGGAAACATTTCGAGTACAGGCGGAAACCGAAAAACGACGTTCCGAGGAAACAAAAGCGGACATGGAAAAGCGTGAAGAAAGCCTTCGTCAGCACACGCAACAGCTCCTTTCTGAAGCGAAAGCCGAGGCCGACCAGCGTCACCGTGATGCCCTTGCCCAACAGCAAGCCCACTTCGACGAGACCATCCAACGTGTCACCGCCCAGATGCGTCTCGCCACCGACGATATGCTCCGCCAACGCCAACAGGAATTTACGCAATCCAGCGGCGACACCCTCGGACAAATCGTCAATCCACTACGCGAAACCATCGACCAAATGAAGCGTGCGATGGACGACACGACCCTGCGGCAGACGAACCTGACGGGCGAAATGAAGGCAGGCATCGAGAATATGCTGCGCCAAAGTCAGGCTGCCCAACGGAGTGCAGACGAACTGGCACGCACTTTCCGCCTCGGAAGCCGTGTGCAGGGCGATTGGGGCGAGACCATCCTCGACGAACTGCTCCAGTCGCAGGGTCTGCAACGTGGCATCCACTACGACACCCAGCCTTATATACGCGACGCGCACGGGAACATTATTAAGAATATACAGGGGCAGACCATGCGTCCCGACATCATCCTCCACCTCGATCAGCGCCGCGAGGTCATCATCGACTCGAAGGTGTCGCTCAGCGCTTTCATGGACTACGCTAACGCTCAGACCGACGAGGAACGCCGCCGCCACCTGCACCTCCACATCGAGAGTCTGAAGGCGCATGTGCGCTCCCTCGCCGCCAAGGACTATGCCTCCTACATCCAGCCGCCCAAGGTCAGGATGGACTATGTCATCATGTTTGTCCCCCACTCTGCTGCCCTTTGGACAGCTCTCGGCGCACAACCCGACTTGTGGCGCAATGCCATGGCACAGAACGTCTTCATCGCCGACGAACAGACGCTCTTTGCTGCTCTCCGCATCGTCAGTCTCACGTGGACACAGATTGCCCAGGCGCAGAATCACGAGAAAGTCTATACCCTCGCCAACGAAATGCTCGACCGCGTTGGACAGTTCCTCAAGAAGTATCAGGACATCGACCGTGCCCTCACCGCCGCCCGTGCCGCCTACGATGCTGGTGCACGCAAGCTCGCACCCACTGGACAGAGCATTCTCACCACTTGCGCCAAACTCCAGAAGCTCGGTGCAAGACAAAGCGATAAAAACCCTCTCCCACCCCTCACAGACATCGACGACATACCCGCCATCGATGTTGCCACAACCACCCCTTCCGTTGACAACAGTTCCCAATATGTATCTAACAACGCCACCAACGATGTTTCCAACGACATTTCCTTCTCAGCCCACGAGGAAACAAAGCAGACCCCATCCGAGGAAACAAGCGATGCCGCTGACGGAAACACCTCTATAAACATAACGACCTAAGCCCTATTTCGTAAACCTCTGCATGTTTCCCCAAAAACCCAACATGTTGCGGAAATCCAGAGACCCCTATACCAAATTACATGCAAAAATGTCCTTTTTCATGCTATTTTCTATTTTTTTTGAAAAAAAACTCGAAAAAGTTTGCATAATGAATACAAAACAGGTAACTTTGCATCGTCAAAAAGAAACAAAAGCGACACCTCGAAGGGTTCAGCCCCACAGGTTAACAAGTTTTAGAATGATTGACTAACAAAATACATACATCAAAACTACTTATTATTTGAAATTTTAAAGAAAGGGCAAAATTATGAGAAAGCTTATTTTAACCGTTTTAGCATTCCTCTCTCTTGGAGCTTATAACCGCGCCATGGCACAGAATGCTGCCGACGCACAGAAGAACCCCGACTTGAAGAACGCGGGTAAGTACGTAGGTAAGAAGAAGGCCGGCAAGATGCATGGTCAGGGAGTCTATGAGTGGAAGAACGGCGACCGCTTCGAGGGTAATTTCGTAGATGGCCAGATTGATGGCTACGGACGCTACTCTTGGACTGACGGTGACGTTTACCAGGGCGACTTCAAGGATGGCAAGCAGGATGGCTTCGGCTCTGCATACTATGCTGACAAGTGCAACGTGTACGAAGGTGAGTGGAAGAATGGCAAGCGCAACGGTCACGGCAAGCTCACTTGGGCTAACGGCGACACATACGAAGGTGAATGGGTAGATGACGTTCGTGTAGGAGAAGGTGTGTTCATCGCAGCCAATGGCGACAAGTATGTAGGCCACTATGAGAACAACCAGCGCAACGGTTTCGGAACATACTACCACAACAACGGCGACGTGTACGCCGGACAGTGGGTGAACGGCGAGAAGGAAGGTCTCGGCAAATACACTTACGCTAACGGCAACGTGTACGAAGGCCAGTTCGTCAACAGCTACATCCAGGGCCAGGGCACATACGTCTGGGCATCGGGAGCCACTTACACAGGCCAGTTCAAGGAAGACATGCGTAACGGTGAGGGTACTTACACCACTCCAAGTGGACGTGTCATCGCAGGTAACTGGAAGGACAACCGCTTTGCAGGCGAAGGTGGCAGTAGCGTCTTAGCTCAGCGCTAACACACAAAAAAAGATAATAGGTGAATAATAAGTAGTGAACCGCAAGAAGGGATGGCCTTATCTTTATGTCTTATCAATTTATAGGCCACGCGGTATATAGTTTTTAATGGAAAATAGTAGATTCCGCCGGGTAAGGGATTAGTGATAACCTCTTACTCGGTGCCCTTTTTTTAGTAGGTAGCAGAAAAGAATACGAATCGCACGAATTAACAGGAATGGCAATAGCTGGAAGGACTCCCCCTTCACACCCATTCGTGTTGATTCGTGCGATTCGTGTTTGTTAAAGTATCTGTGTTATTGTTCTTCGAAATCTTCCTTTGAGAAGTTTCCGTGGAGACTAACGACGATGGTCTTGGGCTTGTCCCAATTGACAATCACAATCGAGTTCGGATCGGTCTCCGACTGAAGCACCAACAACTCCTTGTTTTTCGACTGCTTGGTCTTGAACTTCACCTCATAGCCTTTGTTCAAGAGCTGGTTGGGCAATTTCGTGTGGAGTTCCTTAGCTGCCTTCGACTTGTCGGAGGAAAGAATCTTCATGTTCTCAATCTTCGACATCACCTTCCCGACAAGAGGCAACTCGGTTTGGTCAACGGGCAGGGACGCAAGCATCCCCTTAGTAACGGAAATCGTATTCACGTCGCCAAGTGCCGAATACTTCTTGAGCACTTCCTCCTGTGCGCTCACGTTGATGGCGGCGAGCAGGAGTACGAAAGAAAGAATCTTCTTTTTCATTACTTCATGTTTTAATTGGTTAGATAGCGGTGCAAAAGTAGTAAAAAGTTTGTTAAGAAGGAGGCGAATCGCCTATTTTCTTTTGTCCATTACGCTTTTTTTCGTATCTTTGTGCCCCGAATGACACATCTATATAATATAAAAGAAGGTATATGGAAAAGAAAGTATATGGGAAGCGGGAAACGCCGGTGCTGTTGCTGACGGGCTATCTGGGCAGCGGCAAGACGACCCTGCTTAACCGCATCTTGAAGAACGAGCGTGGCATACGTTTTGCCGTGATTGTGAACGACTTGGGAGAGGTAAATATCGATGCTGACCTCATCCAGCAGGGAGGCATCGTGGACCAGCAGGACGACTCGCTGGTGGCTTTGCAGAACGGCTGCATCTGCTGCACGCTGAAGATGGACTTGGTGCAGCAACTGAGCGACCTGGTACAGCAACACGCATTCGACTACATCGTCATCGAGGCGAGCGGCATCTGCGAGCCAGCCCCCATCGCCCAGACCATCTGCTCGATTCCGCAGATGGAGCCGAAGTACTGGGCGGACGGTGTGCCCGTGCTGGATTGCATCGTGACTGTGGTCGATGCGCTCCGCATGAAGGACGAGTTTGGCAATGGTGAACGCCTCCAGCGACCCAACATCGCCGAGGAAGACATCGAGAACCTGGTGGTGCAGCAGATTGAGTTCTGCAACATCGTCCTGCTGAACAAGGCGGCAGAGGTGGAGCCGAACGAACTGGCGCGGCTGAAGGAGATTGTGCGAGCTTTGCAGCCAAAGGCCGAAATCCTGGAATGCAACTACGGCGACGTGGAACTGGAGAAGATTCTGAACACGGGTATGTTCGACTTCGACAAAGTGGCGACGAGTGCGGCTTGGATTGCGGAGATTGAAGGCGACGGCGACCATGACGAGGAGGAAGACCATCACCATGACGAAGACGAAGAAGAGGAGGAGCACCACCATCATCACCACCACGACGACGATGACGACGATGAGCATGAGGAGCATGGACATCATCATCACCACCACCATCACCATCACGACGAGGGTGAGGCAGAGGAATACGGCATCGGCACATTCGTCTATCAAGCCCGACGACCCATGAAGTTAGGTATGTTCGACGACTTCGTGGCGCGCCTCTGGCCGAAGAACATCATCCGTGCCAAAGGCATCTGCTGGTTCAAGGGAGAAGAAGACATCTGCTACCTCTTCGAGCAGGCTGGGCGACAGTTCTCGCTGAAGAACTGCGGACAGTGGTACGCCACCATGCCGAAGGACCAACTCGACCGTCTCCTGGAGGCCGAACCCAAACTCCGCGCCGACTGGGATGCCGAGTACGGCGACCGCATGCAAAAACTCGTCTTCATCGGCCAACACATGGACAAGGACATGAAAACCTACCTCAAGGAAATGTTGGACATGTGCTTGGCAGAGTAATTACAGCATAAAACCTCATAATCTCATACAAAAGGCGGCTACCCTGACAGGATAGTCGCCTTTTGAGTATATGCGACGGAAGCATTCATCTTTCCCATCAGAAAGGTTGCAGTACCTTCTGGGGTCCATCATAATGCCTTTCTAATAATGGATGAATATTTTTTTCAAACCAACATTATGCCAAAGAATCATAATAACATAGAAGATACAATAGATGAAATATGAACGGAGAGAATGGGACTTCAACCACTTGATGATACGCCCCAATGTTGTGGTCTCTTTCTTATAGTTTTGCAAAACTGCGCTTTCATGGCGAAGTATACGTGTGTAATGCGACCACTCATCGTATGAGAGATTAATACGAAATAACTTCTTGTTGTACGTGTTATAACAACTCTTGAGATTCAGCCTGATTGCAGGAGCCAATTCTGGGACATCTTCTAGGCTGTGCTTCATGAGATTGATAAGATATTGAAG
>JAEEGH010027480.1_pt1 | contig 11260 bp, 9 predicted proteins | sample 9134181 | NCBI WGS metagenome assembly JAEEGH01 (sample SAMN16246544, study PRJNA631951) | gut metagenome | biome: gut microbiome; feature: rumen; material: DP-attached | host: Bos | place: Iran: Karaj | collected 2018-10 | reverse complement strand
GGCTGGACATAGATGAGGAATATCTTGTCGGCCGTATTAATGAAGTCTGTCCAAAGGCTGTGCTTACCGGTATGACATGTGCAAGTATAGCTGAAGAGAAGTATGATCTGAAAGACTCACCAATACAGCTTTCAGTATCTTATTTTTTCAAAACAAAGATATACCGCTATGAATATGATCTAAATGAAGTATCGATGTTTGTAGCCGGAAGAATAATGAATGAAAAAATAGACGGTCTTAGAGACGTAAAATGTATGCAGATATTTTACGTTTCTCCAAGTTCGTCTATTTCTGTTTTTTCTAAAGAATTCAGCCATCAAAATCTCCCTGTTTTTGGCGCTAAAGCAGGAAGAAATATTCGTGCGCTCAATACAGCACATGTCTATGGCAGTAAATGCTTTGATAATGCTATAGTATCGGTTATTTTTCAAAGTGATTCTTTGTCTGTTTATATGGATAACATTCTTGACTGGGCTGAGATAGGAAAAGAGATGGTAATAACAGGGGTTGAAGGAGACAGGATTGTAACTGAAGTAGATGGTGCGCCGGCTATTGAAATCTATAAAAAGTATTTAAAGATCAATCCCAATGATTATTTTGTCCAGAACGTATGTGAATTTCCTTTTATCCTAAAAAGAAATAGTAACTTTGTGGCAAGGGTTCCGAGTGGATATAGTGAAAATGGAGCCATTATTTTTAATTCAGATGTATTTCAGGGCGAGCATTTTAGACTATCTTATTCATTCCCACAGCAGGTTCTGAAAAAAACAAAGGTGGGAATAAATGCACTTTCATGGCTTAAACCACAGGCACTTTACTTTTTTGAATGTGGTAACAGGCAAAGGTTTCTTAGGGAATACTATAGCGAAGAGAGAGAAGTCTTTCATTCATTTTTCCCGGAGTGCTCCAACACAACCGGCTATTCGGAGCTTTTTGCAGTGCCGGATTGTGGCATGTGCGATCTAAACAGCGCCTTAGTCATTGTTGGATTAACTGAAAACAAATATTCGAAAGATCTTTTTGTTCATGGTAGCTGCGGAATCCTAATTGAGCAGGATGAAGACGAAAGTCGTGAAGTTCCATTTTTTGAAAGGATTCTTAACTTCTTTGAAAGTACTTCAAAAGATCTTGATGAGCTCAATAGGCAGCTGGGAAAAGTTGCTTATACAGACCAACTCACAAAAATCTATAACAGGTGGGAGCTTGAGAGGAATATAAACGAAGCCATAACACTTGCGCAAAATGGAAGCTCATATTCTCTACTTTTCTTTGATATTGATCATTTTAAACATGTTAATGACACCTATGGTCACGATGTAGGGGATGTGGTCCTAAAGAGTATTGTAAATATTGTTAAAGACTTTATTGAAGATAACCATGTGTTTGGCAGATGGGGCGGAGAGGAGTTTTTATATCTTTTCCCAAATTCTGATGTTGAAAAGGCTTTAGGATTTGCTGAAAGGATAAGGCAGACAATTGATGATACCTGCTTTGCCACAGTCCAGCATATTACTGTGAGCATAGGAGTGACAATGATAAGGCCCGAAGATACAATCGATACCTTTGTAAAAAGAGCTGATGAGGCCTTGTACAATGCGAAAGAAACAGGAAGAAATAGAGTTGTAATAGCAGATTTTACGTAAAGTTAATAAATTCATAAATATTTTGATGTTAAAATTAATAATATTATTATTATTATTCGTTCAAGGGGACAATTAGATTTGTTTTACAGACTTCCGGATTATATTGCTCTGCGCAGTTGGAACGACGTACAGCGTGCATATTATGTAAGAAATCAGATTGCTGCAAGGCCGCTTTCGCAAAAACAATTTGAAGTTATGCTTTTGTGTGACGGTGAACATGATATTAGTTTGGATTCCACTGTATTACAGCTTGAAGCTTTGAAGTTGATCATGCCATGTGATAAAGGAGAACATTCATCGCAGTGGTCGTCCTATCGTAAGTATGACAATAAATATTTTCCCAAAATGAATCTTATGATCACAGGGAAATGCAATTATAACTGTCTTCATTGCTTTAATGCTGCTGACAATGCACCTATTATGACGGAGTGGAGTTTTGAAGACATAGTCAAACTACTTGATCAATGTGTTGAATGTGGTATAAATGCTTTCACGATAACAGGTGGCGAGCCTATGGCTCATAAGCATTTTCTTGATATTCTTACAGAAATACATAAACGAAATATGTTTGTGGCAGAAATAAACACCAATGGTTTTTATATTACGCAGGATATTCTGGATAAAATTAAAGCAATTGGATGTCGACCTCACATGAAGATTTCTTTTGATGGAGTCGGGCACCATGATTATATGAGGAATTTCAAAGGTGCAGAAGAGATTGCATTAAATGCAATGAAGCTATGTGTTGATAATGGCTTTGATGTTATGTCTCAAACACAGGTTCACAGGAAAAATCTGGATTCCATGCTTGAAACGGCAAAACTGCTTGAAAGCATTGGGGTATATAAAATGAGAATCATAAGAACTACTGAGACACCCAGATGGGCTCAAAATGCTCCCGATGCATCTTTGCCAATTGAAGAATACTATGACTCAATGCTCGAATTTATCAGGCAGTACATAAAAAGTGATATGCATATGATTCTGACCATTTGGCAGTTTGCGCAGATTCATCCAAAGAGCCACGATTATGTAATGGAACCTGTATATACACCTGCTGGTACCTACAGGGGCAGCAAACCCGTGTGTAAAGGTAGCAGGGCTATGATTGCAGTTACCTCTTCCGGGGAAATTGTTCCATGCAATCAGGTTTCCGGAGTGCTTAAGGATTTAAATATATCAATGGGAAATCTGCATGATAAGAAGCTAAAAGAACTTATCTCCGGTGGTACTTATCTTGAAAGGGTGTGTCAGACTGTAGCTGATCTTAAAGAAAATAGTTCTAAATGCGGAAGCTGCAAATACTTTGTGAATTGTACCGGCGGCTGCAGGGCTATGGGGCTTTTATATTCTGGTAAAAATATGGATTTTAATGCTCCGGATATAACTAAATGTTATTTCTTTGAAAACGGATGGCACAAAAAGCTTTTAGAGGCTCTTGAGGGATGGACAAATCTGTCTCCAATGGATACTGAAATTATCTGATAAAGAGGAGGGGGAATACACAGGAATGGTGGAGAGAAAGCTGATAATAAGTAAGGACTTTAATGATCCTGAGTATGCTAAAAATGTTGCCAACACAAAGAGAGTTTTAGAAAAATTTACGTTGGATAAGGATTTTAACAGTTTATATAAAGAAAACCCGGATAAAGCCTTGGCAGAAGCAGGAATAGAGGTAGATGCAAAGTCTATTGCAATGCTCTTAAATGATGAAGAAAGTAAAAAAACAAGAAAGGCTCTTCTTGATGGCAGCGTGAAGCTTTTTGATCTTCCGGATAGCTATGTTCGCTATATGTTGTTCATGCAGGAAAAACTGGATTCACGGGAAGAACTTAGGACAAAGCTATGCATACCTGATGAACCGGGTTTTAAAGAATGGCGTGCAAGACAGGAAAGGCGTTGTTTTATAGAAATGGGATCTAATGCTAAAAAGATGATCCATGCAACACTAATGTTTGAACTGACTGAAGGGTGCTCTGTTGGATGTCCTTTTTGCGGTGTGGCAGCAAAGGGGCTTAAGGGGATTTTCAGGCATACTGATGAAAATGCCAGACTTTTTCGCGACATTCTTAAGCGCATGCATAAGTTTATAGGTGATGCTGCAGGTTACGGGACTTTGTATTATTCGTGTGAGGGACTGGATAATCCAGACTATGAAATGTTCATTGAAGATTATTTCAATGAATTTGGAAAAGTACCGCAGACCACTACTGCCGCATCCACACGTGATGTCGAGCGTACAAGGGCATTGCTCAACTATGGCCTTAAGAATTACCCGCATATTGACCGTTTTTCTGTAATCAGCGCTGAGATGAGAGACATTTTATTTGAAAAATTCTCTCCTGAAGAACTGCTTGATGTAGAACTGTTGCCACAGTTTACTGATGCACCGGCATCTTCTTTAGTAAAGGCAGGGCGAAACCGCGATGAAACGGATCAGGATTCAGTAAACGGAACTATCGCATGCGCTAGTGGTTTTATCATAAACATGCAGGAAAAAAGTGTGCGACTTATGACGCCTTTTGTATCGGACAAAGATCATCCTACCGGTGAATGGATTATTGAGAAGGCTTTTTTCTCATCTGCTGATGAGCTTGAGGAAATTGTAAGGCGCATGATTTCACAGTATATGAATGTGCAGCTTGAACTTGACAGGCCTTGCCTGGCTTCCTGTGATTTTGAACTAGTTAATAAAGATGGCAAAATATGGGCTATTGGTCATGGTAATGGTATTTCTTCATATGATTCTTTCTTGGATCAGGAAGTGCTTGATAAGCTACTAAGTCTGCTCAAGGAGAAAAAGTATACGGGATATGAAGTATTAAATCTTTTGCCTGAGGATGTGAATTATTCACTTGTTATATTACTTCTTAAATTCCTTTGGAACTACGGACTTATACATCAATCGCAATCTAAAAAAGAAATGGAGGACATGTAATGAATCAGAATGAACAAAGTAAGCAAATTCGTATAAAATACGGAGAAATCCTGAATCGTGTATGGGAGGACACTGATTTATCAAAAAAGTTCAGTGAAAATCCTGTTGAAGTTCTAAAAGAGTATGGATTTCCAATAAAAGAAGGAGCAAATTATCACATTGTTGCTCCTGAAGAAGTAAAGCCAAGTACAGATACAGATATATATCTTCCCTTTGTTCCAAAGCCGGAAAGTAAAGAACTTGTCGAAAAGGCATTGGCAGGAATTACGGGAGGTACAGACCTTATTGCTCCGTATGTTAATACTGCGGTGGTAGAGCTCTTTGCGCAAAGCGCAATAATAGATACAAATGTATCAGTTAATGTTGTAATTGCCGGGGTTTAAGCAAAGGAAAGGAGAAATTAAATGGATCAGAACGAACAGAACAAACAAATCAGAATTAAGTATGCTGAGCTTTTGAATCGCTTATGGGATGACCCAGAGCTGTTGAAAAAATTTCAGGATAATCCTGAAGAGGTATTAAAGGAAGCTGGAATTCCTACAATTCCAGGTGCTAAGTACCATATTGTAGCTCCTGAAGATATGAAGCCTATTACAGAGACGGACATTTATCTTCCTTATACGCCAAAACCTGACTCACAGGAGCTCATGGATGAAACACTGGCAAGCATTACAGGTGGAGATTGTGTTTATACTGAGCAGAATATTGTATTTCACTTCCATACTGTTACAGAAACTGAAGCAGTTGCAACCACTACAGCTACAATAACAGCAGAGGTTGTAGCAGCTGTAGTTGCAGTTGCAGTTGCAGTATGATTACCAATTGATTGAATAAGCCATATTTATGAGCCATGACTGACTTGTATAATATGGCTTATTTTTCAATGAGATAAGGAGCATTATTGTGGCAGATAATAGTAAAGGTCCTTATAGAAAAAAAGCGCTGGAAAGAATTACAGATCCGGAACAGTTTGGAGATTATTTAAAGGTCATAAATCCTGAAATATGGCTTATTTTTGGTGCAATCTTATCCCTGGTAATAGGTCTTTTTATATGGGGGTCAACAGGTAATCTTGAGAATCTGGAAGGTGGTATTGCGGTTGTAAAAGATAATACAGCTGTGATAACAGTCAATAACGACAACGTAGAAATAGAATCGGGAATGGATGTCCGCGTATATGAAGAAGTTTTTACCATTTCATCTGTCAGTAAGAATGAATATGGCCGAACGGTTGCATATGCACCTGTTTCAGTACCTGATGGCATCTATGATGTTGAGATTATTACTGAAAGTATTCATCCTATAGCATTTCTTTTGAGATAGAAAGGCCCTGATTGTGATGACGAAAAAAAAGGTAAAACCCCCATTAAAAAAGGGAATAGCAAAAGTCCCTATAATAATGCAGCTCGAAGCACTGGAGTGCGGGGCAGCATGTCTTTGCATGGTTATGGCGTACTACAAAAAGTGGATCCCTATCGAAGTTGTAAGAACGGATTGCGGAGTTTCACGTGACGGTGCCAATGCTCTTGCCATAGTAAATGCGGCAAAAAGTTATGGCTTTTCGGTTCATGCTTATTCCTGGGAAACTGAAAACCTAATGGAATCAGGGCAATTTCCATGTATTATTCACTGGAATTTTCACCATTTTGTTGTACTTAATGGTTTTAAAGGCAAATATGCCTATATAAATGACCCTGCCAGAGGCCTTGTAAAGGTAACTATGGAGGAATTTGATAATTCTTTTACCGGAGTAGTTATTCTGATAGAACCAGGGGAAAATTTTATACCTGAAGGCAAACAAAAAAGCATTCTTGAATTTGCACTTTTAAGGTTAAAAGGCTCTTCTGCAGCTATTCTTTTAGTTGCATTTGTGACTATTCTTGCTTCATTATTTGGAATCTTAAATCCTGTTTTTTCCCGAGTATTTATAGATAATCTGCTTACCCGCGATTACCATCAGTGGCTTATGCCTTTTATTCTGGTAATGACGGTTGTTGCTATAATGCAGATCATTGTTGAATTAGTAAGAGTATTATTTGGGCTTAAGATAAATGGAAAGCTGGCTATTATTGGTAGCAGCACTTACATGTGGAAGATATTTCATATTCCCGTTGAATTTTTTGAGCAGAGATCTGCCGGTGATATACAGGTTCGAAGAGAGAGTAATGAAAGCATAGCAAAGGCTCTTGTAGATATTTGCGGACCTTTTTTTATCAACGTATTATTACTTGTGGTATATCTTGTGCTTATGCTTAAACACAGCATACTACTCACTGCGGTCGGAATAACAAGTCTGGCACTTAGTATGATGGTTGCCAGAAAAGTTTCCAAAGAGAGAGTAAATATTACAAGAGTTATGCAAAGGGACACCGCAAAGCTTATATCTGCCACAGCATCAGGTATAGATATGATTGAAACCATAAAGTCAAGCGGGGCAGAAAAAGGTTTTTTCAGAAAATGGGCGTCGTATCAGGCATCTTATGATGCGCAGCTGATGAAATCAATTAAAGTAAACAACTACATTGGAATGATTCCCAGTTTTATTTCAACCCTGGCAAATTATACGGTTTTGATACTTGGAATATGGCTGGTAATGAATAAACAGTTTACACTTGGAGCAATGCAGATGTTCCAGGGACTTCTTCAATCATTTATGAATCCTGCATCTACACTTATTCAGTCCGGACAAAGTCTTCAGGAAATGAGAACGGAGATGGAGAGAATTGAAGATGTAATGAAGTATCCGGACGATGAAAATGTAAAAAATGAAGAAGTAGATATTACTGGTGCAAATAAACTAAAGGGTAACCTTGAAGTAAGAGATGTGACATTTGGTTATTCGAGACTTGGAAAACCTATCTTAAAAAATTTTTTCATGAAAGTTAATGCTGGAGGAAGCGTCGCTATTGTAGGCATGTCAGGAAGCGGAAAGTCAACAATAGCTAGGCTTATCGCAGGTCTTTATAATCCCTGGGAAGGGGATATTTTATTTGATGAAAAGAAAAGAAGCGAGTACCCCCGTGAAGTAATGTCAGGCTCTATAGGTGTTGTAAGCCAGGAAATTACTCTGTTTGAAGGAACAATCAATCAAAATATCAAGATGTGGGATGATTCCATAGAGGATTTTGAAGTAATCATGGCAGCAAGGGATTCTATGATCCATGATGATATTTTGGAAAGAGGTCATGGTTATGATGAAAAAATAATTTCCGGTGGAAGAGATTTGTCCGGCGGACAGTGCCAAAGGCTTGAAATTGCAAGAGTTTTGGCCCAGACTCCGTCAATCATAATACTTGATGAGGCCACCTCTGCTCTTGATGCAAAGACTGAAAATGAGGTCATGAAGGCTATAAGAAACAGGGGAATTACATGTATAGTAATAGCCCACAGACTTTCAACTATCCGTGACTGTGAAGAGATCATCGTGTTGGATAAAGGAGAGATTGTTGAAAAAGGAAGCCATGATGAGCTTATAAGGCTTGGTGGTAAATATCTGGAACTCGTGACAAGTGAGTAAGGGGTGTCTATAGTGAGCTGGTTTGAGAATCAATTACAACAAAAGAAAGAATATGATCAGCAGCGCTTTGAAGATTCATTCTATCATGCTGCCGGTGCAGTCCTTGGACGAGGCGCAGCAAAAACAATTGAAAATGAACATATAGTATCCACGAATACTATTCAGGATATTCTTAAGTACTATAACTTAAAAGAAGAAGATATCCCAAGTGCTCTGACAAGTCATAAGGAAAGGCTTGAATATTGCCTTAGAAAACACGGAATATACAGCAGAGAGATATTTTTGTCTGAAAAGTGGTACAAAGATGCATTTGGCCCAATAATGGGATATAGCAAGACAGATGACAATCCGGTTGCTCTTTTGCCTGGTAAGATAGCTGGTTATTATCATATTGATTATACGAGAAACAAAAAGATATGGATAAATAAGGAGAATGCAAAAGAGTTAAAATCTGATGCCTATTGTTTTTACAGGCCTCTTCCTCAAAAGGCTCTAAAGCTTAGACATCTTATGAGCTATATAAAAAGTTATATTGATATTGGTGATATTGTGCTTCTTATTCTATCAGCTCTTGTGCTTACTCTTGTTGGACTTTTGTTTCCAAGATATACCAAAGCTCTTACAGGCCCAATACTGATGGATGGAAATGAGAAAATACTTATATCCATGATTCTTTGCATATTGTTTATGGCTATTTCATCTCAGCTTTTCACATCCATAAAAGGAGTATTACATCAAAGATTGATGTATAAGCCAGCTCTGGGGCTTCAGGCTGCTATGATAATGCGCATGCTGAGCCTCCCGGCAAGCTTTTTTAAAAGTTATTCCACCGGTGAACTTTTAAATCGTTTACAGGCTGTAAATTCAATATGTGGGCTGCTTATCGGAACTTTTCTTGGGACAGGTCTTATGTCAGTTGCCTCACTTTTATATTTGCCTCAGATTTTTCAGTATGCGCAGGCTCTTACTATCCCGGTAATACTGGTACTTATAATTACAGTGGTTAATGGTACAATTACAGTTCTTTTACAGATGAGAGTCAGTGAGAGACAGATGGCTTTAAAAGCGAAGGAATCTGGAGTAAGTTATTCTGTAATAAGTGGAATGTCCAAGATTAAACTGGCCGGGGCTGAAAAAAGATTTTTTGCCAGATGGCTTGAGGTATATGCGGATTCTGTGCAGCTTGTATATTCACCTCCGACATTTCTTAAGGTGAACAGTGTGATCACCCTTGGTGTTGGACTTATAGCAAATGTTATACTATATTTTCTGGCTGTGGAAAGCAATATGAGCCAGTCTGATTTTTATGCATTTACTGTATCTTACAGCATGGTTTTAGGAGCTTTTAATTCTCTTGCAGGCGTGGCACTTTCAGGAGGGCAGATCAAGCCTCTTGTGGAAATGGCTAAACCGTTTCTTGATGAAGTTCCGGAGGCTTCTGATAACCGCGAAGAGGTATTCAGACTTTCTGGAAGCATTGAATTAAGTCATGTTAGTTTCAAGTATGAAGAAAACTCGCCATACATTTTAAATGATCTGTCTTTGAAAATTAAAAGTGGAGAATATGTGGCAATAGTTGGAAAAACCGGATGTGGTAAGTCTACACTGGTAAGATTGCTGCTTGGGTTTGAAAAGCCGGGGAAGGGATCAATTTTTTATGGCAAAAAAAATATAAACAATTTGGATCTTAGTTCACTAAGAAGACATATAGGCGTTGTAATGCAGAATGGAAGATTATTTCAGGGGGATATATATTCCAATATTGTGATATCTGCTCCTGAACTTAATCTCGACGCTGCATGGAAAGCAGCAGAAATAGCAGGTATAGCAGATGACATCAGAGCAATGCCTATGGGAATGAATACTATGCTCTCAGAGGGGCAGCTTGATATTTCAGGAGGGCAGAAGCAGCGCATTATGATAGCCAGAGCCATAGCTCCAAAACCAAAGATTTTGATATTTGATGAAGCTACAAGTGCACTTGATAATCTTACCCAGAAAAAGGTGAGCGATGCTTTAGATGAGATGGGGTGTACCAGAATAGTTATAGCTCACAGACTTTCCACTATCAAAAATTGTGACCGCATTCTTGTGATGGATAACGGAAAAATAATTGAAAGTGGAAAATATGATGAGCTTATGGCTTTAAATGGCTTTTTCACTGAACTCGTAAAAAGGCAAAAGCTTGATTAGTTTTTTGTGGGCTTTAGATATTTGCAATATCTTCCTGAGTAAGGAGTTTAAGACCCTTTCCTGTGAGCTTTGCCTCAGCTGCTTTTGTATCAGCAACTCTGAAGATCATGTAAGCGTGGTTGGAAGAACCTCTTCCTGGAAAAGCGTACATGTACTCAATATTAACTTCTGCATCGGCGAAAACTTCCAAAAGCTTATCAAGTCCGCCTGCCTCATCAGGTATTTCTACTGCAAGAACTGATGTAAGGCTTGCTACGAAGTCATTTTCTTTTAAAGTATTTACAGCTTCTAAAGCGTCATCGACGATGATGCGGGCAATTCCAAAATCCTTGGTCTCAGCAAGGGAAGTGGCACGCATGCCGGAGAATGACTATTACTGTATTACTGTAATGATGGATGCTGAATATAACATTAAAGTCAGTTACATAGATATGATTGACGAGCAAGGCATCGACGATGACGGAGTACCCTACGTTTATGATATTTATTTGGATTTAGTTGTCTATTCAGACGGATCTATTAAAGTAGATGATAGAGATGAACTGGATGCTGCATATGAAGATGGGGATATTTCTGAAGAACAGTATAATCGGGCGATTTATACGGCAGAGACTCTTGAGCAGGGTTTGCTTAAGGATTATGGAGAGTATCAATCATTTGTAAGTGATAGGCTGAAACTGGTAGAGAAATGCTTGAGGACATTGTGAGACAAGCAGATTATAATAAAGTATTTCTGAATAGATTAACTTCCAGTTTATGCACGATATTAGAAATTTAATAGAGACATTTGGGGAGGAAAGTATGAAATACGTTTTGTTATATGTTTTGGGATATGTGGTTTTGTTTTCAGTAGTATGGTTACATGAAGTCTTGAAGCTCCGGCTTTGGAAACAATATGAGCATGACCGGGATGCATATACAGATGCGAAGACGGATTTCATCTCCAAATGGACGGCAGAAGCACGAAAG
>JAEEGH010027477.1_pt1 | contig 11261 bp, 9 predicted proteins | sample 9134181 | NCBI WGS metagenome assembly JAEEGH01 (sample SAMN16246544, study PRJNA631951) | gut metagenome | biome: gut microbiome; feature: rumen; material: DP-attached | host: Bos | place: Iran: Karaj | collected 2018-10 | reverse complement strand
CTAATTTCACAGCTAAATCTGGTTCTTTTGATACTTGTACAGAAGCGAGCCAAGGAGATCCGCATCAGGTATCACCTAGTAAGCCTGACACGCCAGATACGCCAGATAATCCACATGACGACGACGATGATGACGATGACGACCATGATGACGATACTGGCGAACGTAGTCCTTTCTGTGGGCCTGAGAATCCAGGTACTTATGGAGAGATTACTTCTGTTTCAAAGAGTAACGTTCCGGGAGCCGACACGGATGTATGTCGAAAGCATGATAAAAATAATGATACTTGGTCAAACTTGTCTGGGTGCAAGACGAAAAAGTATACTACTAAGAATGCCAATCCGGGTAGAACCTATTATAGATTTAGACAAAAAAATAAAAATTGGAGTGAGAAAGTAACAGGGTCAGGTAGTTATTTTGGTGATATGGGATGTAAGCGTACTTCGTTTGCAACTGTTCTTACTGGTTTTGGAGTTTCAGTTTCGCCGTTAAACTTTATAAAAAGTCAAAGTTATAATTCCTGGATTACCAAAGCACATCTTGAGCTAAAAACCCTTTCGAATAGAGATTCTGATGACACAATTCTTGATGCAATATGGGAAACGCTATCAGAAAAAGGCGGTGCTGCCGTCATTCGTTTAGGGACAAAGCCTTATACAAATGGGGATAGTCATTATATTCCACTGGTTGATTATAGAATTGAAGGAGGGAAAAAACAGGTCTATATACTCAATTCCGTTCCAGGTAGTAATACTAATGGATGGCATAACCTCGATAATTTTAGGGGTAAGATTAGAAGGGCTTCTGATAACCCAGCCTTTTTGTTCATTCCAAAGGATGATATTAAAAACGTAAAGTGTAATGTTACTGGTGATGACAGCGATCCAGGCGGAGGAGGAGGTGATGGCGGCACCGACACACCAGATATTAACTCCATTGGTAAGGGTGATGCTTGTGGCCCGGAAACACCATCTAGGTCTACTGGTGTATCGCTTGTTAGCCCTAGTTCCTCTATGGACAAGAAAGTGTATGGTAGTTTAACTAGAAAATATACCACTACGAAGAACCGGGTTTATTATGTTTATAGACAGGATGATGAGCCATGGAAAGATGCATCGGCTGGCGGTAGCAATAAAATGAAGGACGAAGGCGAATCGCGTACTTTGATAGCTGACATAATGCGCTCATTTGGTGCTGAAGTTACACCACTGCACTTTAGTGGTACGGGTATTTCTGGTAAAGCCGCTGCGATTAGTCGAGCTGAATCATTAATCAGTATGCTTAAATTGCCGCTCATTGGTGGGATACAGAAATTTACTTCTAACTACGAGAACGTAATTAAAACCACTTTAAATGGTGGTGGTGCCGTGTTAGTGAAGGTTGAAGGTGGTATATTTAACCATAAAAAAGGCGCTACTCACATAGCGCTGATAGACATTAAAGAGGTAGATGGTAAAACAAGGGTTTTCTTAATTGATTCTTTCGGTCGCACTAAGGCTAGCAAAAATGACAAGGTTCCTGTGAACAACTGGGTAGACCTTGATGTCGTTGTTGATAGTAGTACTGGTATCAAAGAAATACATACTTTTGTGTCGAAAGGGACAGCTTGTCAACCAGCCAATAACGTACCTTATGAATATCAATAATGTTATAATCATACTATGACAGGTGAAAAAATATCTTCCAATCCAAACACTAATTCTAGTCCGTGGGATAGTTTAGCTAGTGTGGCTGAGCGCCCATTAAGTGGTCCAGAATCTATGGCTAGACGTTTTGCTAAGGAAGTTCACGATATCCAGATTGATTTTGCTGTACAGCTTAAACGTTCTGCTGAGAGAGGCGAAAAACAATTGCCACAAAGAGAATTCGAACGTTGGGAGGATGATTATCGTGATATGTGGCGTGGCATGGAAGGACAAGTTCGTGAGGCGAACCGACAGAATACTGGTGATACGATGGCCAAAGCCGCTGAACTTGAAGACCCCGTTATTACCTATCTTAAGGATACTGAGTTATATCAAACTGTCGAAGCCCAAGCCGGCCATTATTATGACGAGCGTAGCGATGCTCTTTTAAAAGCCGTTCGTGGCTCAGCCAATCCTGATAAAGAAGAGGATCTAGAATATGTTAGAGGTTTTCGTCGTGCCGTAATGGAACATCTGGCTTATAAATACATGGAAGGTAATGGTAGTTGGCAAAGTGGTGATGCTGATTATTATAATCGCTCCCGCACAAGGGCACATAATGATGTAATTAAGCGTTTAAATGGACTTAATGCCCTTTCCGAGAAATATGGTACGCGTCGTTTTACGTCACGTGATTTTTGGACTAGTGAGAATCAAAATCAGACTCCGGAAATGTCTCGTCGGATGCGTTACGATCGTGATATTGTTGAGGAATACTATGCTATTGCTTTTGCTTATGAAGAAGCTGAGCTAAAGAAAGAACAAGAAAGAAACCGCAGATTCTATTGACTTTTTTAGCGTTTTGTGCTATAATGAGGTCATATAATACGCATTTTTATGTAGTTGAGGGAGGAACTGTCATGAAATATGTCGATTTATTGACCTTTATTAATGATGTGAAAAAAGAGGAATTCTTGAGGAAATTCGTCCAGGGCGCTGGCTCTACTAAGCTGTTCTCGCGCTTTGCGACCGATCCCAAGTTCACCTCTGATGAGGACAAAGAAAAGTTGCGTAAAATGTTAAAAAAAGCCGGGATTCCGGCGGAACTCATTTCGACCGACGACGCATTGCTTGCCGCCACCAAATTCATTATGGCGCGCGCCGTGAAGGTTCGCTAGTTGGTTTTGTCCCCCTTTGCCCCCGTATGGGGGCATTTTTTATGAAATTCCCAACTAAAAATGCCCCGCTGGAGGGCATGAGTCTTACTGGTGCCCGAGACAGGACTTGAACCTGCACACCAAATGGCATATGCTCCTAAGGCATACGTGTATACCAATTTCACCACTCGGGCTCGCTGCGCTCGCCCGACGCTGACGCGAACGGGCTCACGGCTTACTGGTTATTATAGCACATTTGCACCAAAAATCCAGCTCAGGGCTGGATTCTGGTTTTAAATCAATCTTATAATCCGCGTTTTGACATTACGAATGCAGTAACGCTGGTCGTAAGAAGGCCTAACACTACAGCAGTGTAAAGAAAATCTTCTGGACCGGTGCTTGGCATATTGGAAGCCGTAGCAACCTTGCTAGAGCTAGAACTTGAACTTGAACTCGAGGAGCTGTCAGTCTTGTTGGTTGAAATCTCACCAATCTTCGAGCTTTCTTTTTCGCTCGCCTTGGTGTCGTTTTTCTTCTCGTCGCTGTTTTTACTTTCGTCAGATTTCTTATCGTCTTCTTTTTTGTCAGTTTCTTCGGACTTTTTGTCGTCAGTGTCAGAAATCACAAATGAAGAATTGTTTTCGCCACCGATATTGTTTTTACGTGACGATTTATTGGTTGCCACCACGATAATCGCCGCGATCAAAATCAAAATGAGAACCATCGCCGCAATAATTACAGCGAGAATTTTACGACGTTCCTTCTTATCTAAATCAGTAGCAGTATACATAAATAAAACTCCTTATACTTCAATTATACCACACTTTTGCTAAAAATACAATACTATTTTATAAAATACTAATGTTTAATGTAGAGCGAGAGATGTGCGGCAGCGTATTGGTTGGATTTTAAGAGAGAAAGACCGTTAATTTCTGGGGCTTTTCCTGGATGAGAGAGGACTAAAATGCCGTCGTCTTTTAAAAATGGGGTTAGTCCGTTGATTGATTCTGGGATGAAGTTGTCGTATGGTGGATCGGCGAGAATAGTATCAAATTGCGTCCCACTCTGGAAGTTTTCCACAGCCCCCTGAAAAACCTCTGCCTTCAGGTTTAGATTTGCTAGGTTTTGTCTGATGACTTGGGCGGCTTTGGCATTTTTTTCAATAAAAGTAACTTCGCTCGCGCCTCTGGAAATGGCCTCGATACCTAGAGCGCCGGAGCCGGCGTAGGCATCTAACACGGTGGCATTTTCTAGATATGAAGAAATCATATTAAAAAGGGCCAGTTTTTCCCTGGCGCCCATCGGATGGGTGTTGCCACCAGGGGTAAGCAAGGTTCTACCGCGTAAGTTTCCAGATGTGATTTTGACTGTATTCATAGTTAATTCAAAGTAGTTAATTGTTGATATTTAGCGATACCGGCCATTAATTCTTTATATTTTACCATATTTTCTGGATTTTGCAAGAAATCCTCGACGTCCATTTGAGCGCGGGCAATGAGCTTGGTATCTGATAGGGTGGCAATACGAAGATCCAGAGCGCCATGTTGCAAAGAGCCATAAATTTCCCCTGGACCGCGGAGTTTTAAGTCTACTTCGGCGAGATAGAAGCCGTCGCTTGATTTTTCTAGTTCACGGAGACGGCGAGATGGCGGGATGTCGCCAGAGGTGATTAGGAAGCAGTAGGCTTTCGAAGCGCCACGTCCTACCCTACCACGAAGTTGATGAAGTTGGGCTAGGCCGTATGATTCAGCGTTTTCGATAACCATTAAAGTGGCATTTGGTACATCGACACCGACTTCTACTACGGTGGTAGAAACTAAAATATCGATTTCACCACTAGCGAATTTTTCCATGACGGCGTCTTTTTCGACTGGCTTCATCTTGCCGTGTAAAAATTCGATGGTTTTATCTGGAAATGCTTCGCGAAGCTTGTTAGTGCGAGTTTTAACTGAGGTGGCTTCTGAGACTGGGCCTTTCATTCCATCTTCGATGGCTTTGCAAATCCAATAGATTTGCTGGCCGTGCATTTTGGTGCCTTTACCTTTGATGTCTGGTTTTTCGGCGAGGGTTTCTCGCATTTTTGGATAGAGTTTTTCGCGCATCTCAACCTCTTCTAGAATTTTGGTTTCAACTGGCTGGCGTCCGGCCGGGAGTTCGTCTAGAACTGAGACGTCGAGATCGCCAAAAACGGTGAGCTGCAGAGAGCGCGGAATTGGCGTGGCGGTCATTGAAAGAAGATGTGGCGCTAGACCGTGTGGTGATTTTAAAACTAGTTTTTGCCTCTGCTCTACACCAAAACGATGTTGCTCATCGATGATGGTAAGGGCGAGATTGTGAAACTCGGTGTCATCGGTGAGCAAAGCGTGCGTGCCAATAACGAGATTGACCTCGCCTGAAGCGATTTGTTTCTTTAGTGCGGGCTTTTGCTTGGTTGCTCCGATCAGTAGAGTAGTTTTGACACCAAAAGGCTCTAACAGACTTGACAAACTCTCAAAATGTTGTGTGGCTAAAATAGCGGTAGGAGCAAGTAAGGCCACTTGGCCACCCGATAGAATCGTTTCGTAAGCTGCGAGTGCTGCGACCATGGTTTTGCCTGAGCCGACATCTCCCTGTAATAGGCGGTTCATCGGCACCTTTTTTTCCATGTTTTGGAAAATTTCCCAGGTGGCTCTTCTCTGCGCGTTGGTTAGCTTAAATGGTAGACTTGCGACAAATCCGCGGATTTTCTCGGCATCAAATGGCACCGAAATGGATTTTAGTTTCTCATTTTCACGGCGGTTGAGCTTGGCGGCTAAGATTAGCTCAAATAACTCTTCATAAGCGAGATATTGCCTAGCTATTTCAATATCTTTACGAGAATTAGGAAAGTGCGCTCTAAAGAGCATTTCGCGCCTGGTGCCTGGTTTGACGGTCGGTAGTAAATCCGGTATTTCGGCAAATCTTTCCCTTGTGCCATTGAAAAACCGCTTAAAATCGTGAGATTTGAGACCGCCATGTGCGACATAAATTGGTGTTAGGCCCGAGGTCGGATCAATATCAGAAACGAGTGCCGCCGAAGGTGAAATAATGCTCCAGCGACCGTTTTTTAGCTCATAATTCCCTGTAAAATAATATTCTTTTTCTGGCGAAAATTGACGAGCTCGGTAACTTTGGTTGAACCAAACTACTTTGACGCCACCAGTTCCGTCACGTACGATTCCTTCGGTGACGGTGAGATTGCGACGCCGAGCTCGCCTAGTGGTTATAGAGTCAATTTTTCCTTTAATTACGACTTTGCCGGGGCGAATTTCGTTAATTGAAGTTGGCGCGGCATAAGTTTCGTAGTCTCTTGGCAAAGTATAGAAAAAATCCCGCATCGTTTTAATGCCGGCTTTTTTTAACACTTCTGCCGTCTTCGGCCCCACCCCTTTGATATTCTCGACCGAATCAAACAAATTCATGCTTTCCCCGAATGATCTTCGCGCCATTTAGCGATTTCGCCGTGGTTGCCAGAGAGTAAGACTTCTGGTACTTTCATACCGCGGAAATCCTCTGGTCTGGTGTATTGTGGGTATTCTAAATTATCGCCATCGGAAAACGATTCAATTTCGGCCGAAGTCTCGCCACCCAGCACTCCAGGGATGAGCCTCACTACTGAGTCAATGATAATTAGCGCTGGGAGTTCCCCGCCAGTTAAGACGTATTTCCCTAGCGAAATTTTGTGATCCACCAGAGACAAAATCCGCTCGTCGTAGCCTTCGTAATGTGGGCACAAAATGATGTAATGGGCGTCTTTTGCAAACTCCCTAGCTAAGCTTTGATTCCAAGTTTCACCTACAGGGGTAGGGATAATGACTTTGGCTGATGGATCTTTGGCCTTGACCGATTCAATCGCGTTAAAAACTGGTTCGCAGCGAAGGAGCATGCCGTCGCCACCACCGTATGGCGTATCGTCTACTGAGCGGTGTGGTCCCAGGCCAAATTCGCGTAAATTCACAAAATCAAACTCCGCGAGACCTTTCCTCACGGCTTTTTCCATCATTGACGACTGGAGATATGGTTCAATCGCCTCCCGAAACAGTGTGATGATTGTGAATTTAATCATAAGATATATTATACCACAAAAGAACCGGTCTTGCGACCGGTTCCGCGCTGATGCGCGCCCACCCTTGGGGCACATTGGTTTGTTTTAATCCGCTGTTTTTGTTTTAATGTAAGTCTCCACACTCCACTAATTAATCAGTGGAACCCCTGTGAAGCGTACCAGCTTAATTTAAGCATAAAGCATAAGCGTCTATTTGTCAAGCCTATTTTTTTAAAAAAGGAAAATCCCCGAGCGAGGTCGGGGATTTCTGCCCCCTATAAGAGGGGCATTTGGAGGGGTAGGGGGCAATCACCACTTATTCAGTGGTAAACTGGGAGATTCTGGGTAGTGTTCCGGGACGCCAGAGTTTTTTGAGTGCCGACTTGTATGCCGTGCGCACTTCCGCTTTGGTGGTGTTAAGTTCCAAAGCGATTTCCTCGGCTGCCATTGGCAACAGGCCGGGTTTCAAACCGTAGAACAGTTTGATTACCTCTGGCTCTATACCAGTTAGGTTATTGTCGAGGGCTTTAAAGACGGCGTCCTTTTCTCCTTTGGTGAGATTACGATACTTTTCGTATCTTTCGTTTGACATCAGATCGTAGAAATCGCTGACAAATGAAGCGTCAGCGTAGGCATGACTGACGGCTTGATAGAGTCGTCCCATTGCAAAAGACTCTGGGTCGAAATCGTGCCGGATAAATCCGTGCAGATTGAGAGCCTCTTTTACCTCTTCCAACCAATCATGACGATCGGAGTTTTTAGGTGTGCAGTGGTAATGATGCCTCGCCGTGGAGACAAGGCTGTCTATTGGCATGTACCGACAGGTCTGCAGAGCTTTTTTGCTTAGATGTAACTCATCTAAGGTTTTCAGCTCTTCCACACTTCTTACGACAAAATCCATTTACCTTCCCCTTTCAATGTTCTATAGAGCCCTCCCAATAAAAAAAGAGCATCTATATTTTCATTATATCACAAAAGTTCAAAAAGGTCAACTTGAGCACTATGTTGACCTGTGAAAATATGTTATAATTAGTTTATGTTTGTTGATATCGCAAGAGTAAGTTTAAAGGCTGGTAAAGGCGGTGATGGTGCCGTTTCTTTTCGCCGGGAAATCTATATTCCAAAGGGTGGCCCGGATGGTGGTGACGGTGGTAAGGGTGGCGATATTATTTTTAGGGCCGATAAGGACACTAACACGCTGATTGATTTTCGTTTTACACCGATTCTCACGGCGGAAGATGGCAAAAATGGTTCCGGTACGCGTTCGGCTGGTCGCTCTGGTAAAGATTTGATTGTAGAAGTGCCAATTGGCACTTGTGTAAAGAGAGACGGCGAGATAATTGCGGATTTGACACACGATGGTGAGGAAGCGATTATTGCTAAAGGTGGCGATGGTGGTTTTGGTAACGCGCATTTTAAATCTAGTACGCGCCAAGCGCCAATTATTGCTGAGGTAGGTGAACCTGGTGAAGAGTTTGAGGCTGAGCTTGAATTAAAATCCATGGCTGATGTTGGTTTAGTGGGCCTTCCGAACGCTGGTAAATCAACTTTCCTCTCTGTGGTGTCAAATGCCAAACCGGAAATTGCCGATTATCCGTTTACTACGATTACGCCGAATCTTGGTGTGGCCACTGTTGATGGTAAGGATTTATTGATTGCGGATATTCCAGGGTTGATTGAGGGTGCTTCTGAGGGCAAAGGCTTGGGGCACGATTTTCTTCGCCACGTTGATCGTACCGCAGTGCTTTTACATCTGGTGGATGTTTATAATGACGATGCCGGCGAAGCATATCAAACTATCCGTCACGAACTAGAAAAGTATTCCGACCTAGCTTCTCGTCCGGAAATTGTTGCTCTTACTAAATGTGAAGGTGTCGACGAAGAAATTCTCAAAATGCAAATGTCTTCTATCCTCGCGAAAAATCCTGATGCTAAAATCTACGCTATTTCCAGCTCCGCTCACCAAGGACTTACTGAGCTATTGCGCGCATTAAAAGACGAGCATGAGAGCCACCCTCGTTCTCGGAACGCTCCCTCGGGCCCGTCGTCACGGGCCTCGGTCGCTCCGTATTTGGCCCGTCGCCAAATATGCTCCTCGAACGAAGGTGACTCTCATGTCGATGACTTACCCGTAATTTCTCTAAGTGATAAGGCCATGAAAGATACCTGGAAGGTCGAAAAAACCGAAGACGGTAAGTTTGTTGTAACTGGTGAGAAAATTGAGAAGTTTGCGCGTCGTACCGATATGAACAATTACGCTTCGGTTAATCGTTTAAGAGATATCATGAAAAAACTAGGCATCAGGGCAGAGCTTACTACCCAAGGTGCTACTCCTGAATCAATTATCAGTATTGCTGGAAAAGAATTTACCCTAGTTGAAGACTGGTAAAATTACATCCCTGGTGGATAAATGTAGTTGAGGTTAGCGGCAGAACTTGCCGGGATGGTTGAGCGAATCGCTACGAATGCGCGGTAGTTGTAGTTCATCTCTGTGGCGACGATAGAACCATCGGCGTTGACGGCCTCAACATAACCGACGTGGCCATACCAGCCAGCGCTACTTTGGAAGACAGCACCAGCTACTGGCGCACCATGTTTGACGGTGTAACCAGCATTGGCGGCACGGACTGCCCAGGTATTGGCGTTACCCAAGTTGGATGGTAAGTCTTGGCGGTTATACCAGGCCCACTGAGTACATTGGCCAGCCACATAAGGACCGCCGAGACCGTAAAAGGTACCAAGTACTTCAATATTTTGACGGGCTGAGTTGCTACCAAGGTAGGTGTAGTAGTAGGTAGCTCTAACTGGTGGGACGTATTCTGGGCGCTCGGTCTCTGGTAAAGTACCACCCTTAATTAGGATTCTCATTCCCGTAGAAATACCAGATACCTCAAGGTCGTTTAAGGCGATGATTTCAGCGACCGAGGAGCCATATTTAGAGGCAATCTCTTCAACAGTATCGCCAGATTTCACAGTATAAACAATACCGCTGGTACTTGGAATATATAAAACTTCCCCCGCCGAGATATTGGTATTTTTCTTGCCGTTAGACCAACGAATTTGGTCGGTGGAAACTTTATAATAGGAAGCAATTGAGGCCAAATCATCACCTTCTTTTACCACATATTCAATCACACCACGGGAGACGGCAATATCGGTAATGTTTGGTTTTTCAATTTTACCGGTGGAAGTCTGGCCGGCAGTATACATTGAGGTGGTTACCACATAATTGGAAGCCACATCTGTAGCGCTGGCAAGATTAAAAGTATCAGATACATCAGCCACCACATACATGGCCGATAACTGATCAACTGAAACTTTGTAGTTATCCTCGGCAAAAGTGTTTAAACTTAGGCTAGTATCGGAGTTATTCTTATCAAGTGAGCCGACAAAAACAATAGTTAGTGTTAAAACACTAGTCACGATATAAGGCAAAAGGCCTTTTAATCGTTTAAAATCAAATTTTTTCTTCCTTTTCGTCATAATGATACATTACAGAGGACTTTGCAGTGATAGTAAATATTCCGGGCATGCTCGGCCTCTGTAGTACTATAATACATCAAACCATCGTCTCCTGTCAAGAAATAAAGGTAAGAAGTATCTGATGGATTGGCTACGGCAAGAAGGGCGTCTAAGCCTGGATTAGAGATGGCTCCGCAAGGGAGACCAGTGTGCAATCTGGTGTTATAACAGGAGTCAATCTGGAGAGCGGCGGAATTATCTTTATAGATGGTGCGGTTAGGATCTGCCACATCTAGCGCATAAGATACGGTCGCATCTGCTCCTAATGGCCAGCCGTAGCTAAGCCTAGTCATTAATACTTGTGCAACAGTGGCCATTTCTGAAGGGGTGGATTCTCTCTGGACAATGGAGGCTAGGATAATGCCTTCGTGGAGGGATAGTCCGTGAGCTGCATATTTATTGACGAGGTCGTTTTCGGTGATTATTTTCCCCGTGTGTTCTAAAAATATGTTTAATATGTCTTCCACCGTACTTTCAGAATAGCACTCATGCGTTTCAGGGAATAAGTATCCTTCTAAACTTGCTCCTTTCGGGCGGTTTTTTAAGAATTCATAATCATATTCGGCATTAAAAGCTGCTTCAATTTCTTCCTTAGTGTAATTTACTATAGGTTCTTCGCCGTCTTCTGGTTCGGTACCGCCACTGCGGTCAACTTTTAGTAATTCTTTTTTAATATCAAAAATGGTTTCACCTGGACGGATGGTAAAATTGAAGGTTTTTGCTACCATTTTAGCTTCCTGCTCGGCCACCCATTGTTCGTATTCCCACCTCTTATAATCACGGTATTTAAGAGCGGCCGTTGCACCGAGCAGACCTAATACGATAATGATGGCTGGAATGCCAAAAATAGTCCATTTTTTGAGTTTATGCTCAGTTTTTTTAGCATTTAGGGCG
>JAEEGH010027474.1_pt1 | contig 11262 bp, 7 predicted proteins | sample 9134181 | NCBI WGS metagenome assembly JAEEGH01 (sample SAMN16246544, study PRJNA631951) | gut metagenome | biome: gut microbiome; feature: rumen; material: DP-attached | host: Bos | place: Iran: Karaj | collected 2018-10 | reverse complement strand
ACCTCTGCCGACTGCAGGGGTTCTCCTTTGGGATGGTGGAGCGTGGCGGACTCGAACCGTCGACCTTCCGCGTGTGAGGCGGACGCTCTAACCAGCTGAGCTAACCCTCCAAGGCCCAATTACTATACCATAACTTCCAAACGAATTCAAGGATTATTTTTGTCACCCTTCCGCCGGGAAGCCGTTTAAAAGCAGCGGGCCTTTCCGTCTGCACGGCCGGAACGCGGGGGAGCGCTTTACCAGCGGTTTTCGACGTACTCGCAGAAGGCGTACAGGTCGTGCACCGTCAGCACCTGTCCGTCCTCCAGCGTGACCGTTCCGTTCCACAGGCCGTGCACCTGGTGGCTGTGCATCCGCATGACCTTGACATTCAGATCGCTGTGATGGTCATAAAACGGCGTCATGCGCATCTGAAAACGTCCGTCGTCGGACAGAAACTGCCAGGGCTCCATATACCGGTCCGGCTTCGGGAAGGTCTCCACGTCCACCGCTCCGATCTTGTGGGCCTTTCCGTCCACAAAGACACAGGTCTCGGTGGCCTCGGCCTCGTCCCCGATGCCCCAGGTGATCTCGAAGCCGAAGAGGTGCTCCTTCCCCTCCGCGTCCGTGGCCCTGCCCGAGCCGTTGCCCCAGTACCAGACCAGCGAATAGGGGGTGCAGACCCGGCCCCAGTCGAGAACGGCAAAGCAGTTCTCCTTTGCAAACGATGCCGACACGCCCGGGGCGGTAAAGCTGCCCGAACAGGGCATGCAGTTCTGCTTGGTGGTCATGAAATACCGGTCGGGGGCCCCCCGGAAGGGCAGCACCGTCGTGATGTTCTCCAGCCCGGGCATGATCTCCATGCTGAAGGCGCAGCGCACATCGCCGTTTTCAAAGCGGATGCTGCGGGTCTCCCGCCCGGTATGCACCTCGAAAAGCGCCTTGCCGACGCGAAAGACGACATCGTTCGGCACGTCGCCCTTCGCCGGCAGCACATAGCGGTCCATCCCGCCGACAAAGGGCGCCATGCTCGACACCAGTGTTTTCCCCGCCTGCAGGTCCACCAGCACCGCCGAGGCATACCCGCCCAGCGAGATGTTGGCAAAGCTGATCTGGGCCATCATCTTCCCGTCCGAAATCTGATAGAAATCCCATTCCTTGCGGCGCAGGGGATGGCGCACCCGGTCCCGGTCATAGCGAAACACGTTCCGCCGTGCCCAGCCCCTGGTCAGCAGCTTCCCGTCATTCGCCAGCAGCTCCGTTTCCTCCGTCACCTCGGTCTGGCGGCTTTTTTCTTTCCAGTCCTGCCATCCGATATACGTTTTTTCCATTTTCAGACCCTCTCTCCGTTATGATCTTCTTCCTGTATTCTCTCCACCACGCGCAGCAGCGAGGGCTCGACCGCGCCGGCGAGCGAGCGCATCTCCCCGTCCGGCTGCAGCAGGTCCGGCACCATGATCACCTGCATGCCCGCCGCCCGGCCTGCACGGACCCCGTTGAAGGAATCCTCGATCACGAGGCAGTGCTCTGCCTGCTCTCCCAGCGCCTCGGCCGCCCGCAGAAAGATATCCGGATGCGGCTTGCTCCGGCTGACCTGATCGCCGCCCACCACCCGGTCAAAGAAGGGGAGCAGGCCGGCATCCGCCAGTTCCTTCTCCACAATGTCCGTCCGGGTGGACGAGGCAACGGCAAGCCCGGCTCCCCACCGCTTCAGATAAGCCAGCAGCTCCCGCACCCCGGGCTTGACGGCCAGCAGCCCCGCCCGGTATTTCTCCAGAAAGAGGGCTCTGGCCGCTTCCTGAAAGCGGTCGATGAGCGCCCTGTCCCCATAGGCGTCGAGCAGGATCTGATCGGTCACGTCGGCCCTCACCCCGATGCAGCGCAGGGTGGTTTCGACGATGCCTTCCATCCCGAGCCCCTCTGCCGCCTCCGAGCAGCAGTCGACATACAGCCTTTCCGAGTCAAAGATCACGCCGTCCATGTCAAAGATCACGGCGTGTACCGCCCGGAAATCCACTCCGCTCATGCTCTGTTCCCATCCTCCGTTTCCAAGCCTGCCCGCATGCTCTCTTTTTATCATATTCCCTGTCCTGTCACCTATCATATCACAGGCACTGCCGAAGCTCAACGAAGAAATTGTTGCTTTTTTTGCCCGTCGCACTTGCGAAACCCTGCCGTGCCATGGTACTATATATAAAATAAAAATGCAAATTCAAAAACGCAGACGCCCTGCCTCCGGGATGCTTCCTCCGGCAGGAGCGGCGCTGTGAGGAGAGAGAACCATGTCAGAACCTTCATCCGGTGTGAATCAGCAGACAAAACTGCAGCCCTATCTTTCTCCGCTGACGGTCTGGGCCCTGTCTGTGGGCTCGGCCATCGGCTGGGGCTCCCTGGTTGTTACCAGCAGGACCTATCTCTCCCAGGCAGGCCCCCTCGGCTCGACCCTCGGCCTGCTGGTCGGCTATCTCATGATGCTGATGGTGTCGAGTCACTATCACTACCTGGGCAACCACTATCCCGGCACGGGCGGCCTTTACAACTATATCAAGCATGTCTTCGGCTATGACCGCGCCTTCCTCGCGGCCTGGTTCATGTTCCTGACCTACATCTCCATTTTCTGGGCAAACGCCACCAGCGTTCCGCTCTTTGCGCGCTATTTCCTCCGGGGGGTCTTCAAGGTCGGGTATCTCTATACGATCTTCGGCTATGAGGTCTATGCCGGCGAGGCGGCCGTCACGCTGATCGTCATGGGTCTGGTGGCGCTGCTGTGCGCGAAGAGCAAGCTGGCCACCGCCCGCCTGATGGAGATCCTCGTCCTGGTCTTTACGGTCGGCATCACCTTCTGCTTTGCCGTTGCCATGCTGCGCCGCCCCTCCGCGGGCATGAGCATGGCGCCGGCCTTCCTCCCCGACAAAGGCGCCCTGCGCCAGGTGATACGCATTGCCTTCATCTCGCCCTGGGCCTTTATCGGCTTTGAAAGCGTATCCCACTCCGCCGAGGAGTATCGGTTTAAGCACAGCAGCCTCTTCCGCATCCTCGTCATCTCGGTGACGGTCATCACCGCGCTGTACATCTTCATCGTCCTGATGAGCGTCTCCGCCTACCCCGAGGGCTGCAGCAGCTGGCTGGACTATATCCGCCGTCTGGACGAGTTCGACGGCATCGCGGGCCTGCCCGCCTTCTACGCGGCAAACTTTTATCTCGGCGGGACCGGCGTCAACATCCTGATGTTCTCCCTGGTGGCGCTGGTTCTGACCAGCCTGATCGGCATGCTGCGCACCGTCAGCCGCCTCTGCTATGCCGCGGCGCAGGACGGCATCCTCCCCGCGCGCTATACCGAGCTCAATGACAAACAGATCCCCGTCAACACCATCGTGCTGGTGACGCTCATCTCGCTGCCCATTCCTTTCCTGGGCAGGACGGCCATCGGCTGGATCGTGGATACCACCACCTTCGGCGCCACCATCCTCTACGGCTTTGCCTCCGCCGCGGTCTATAAGCTTTCCGGACAGGAACACAACAGAAAGCACCGCATCATCAGCGGCATCTGCATGGTCATCCTGGTGATCTTCCTGGTCTATCTCGGCTTCCCCGGCATCTTCTCGGACAACACCATCGAGACCGAGACCTATGCCCTCCTGATCGCCTGGTCCATCCTCGGCCTGGTTTTCTTCAACGGCGTCATCCGGAAGGATCACTCCAGAAACTTCGGCAAGGCCATCATCGTCTGGATTGCCCTGCTGGCCTTCGTCGTCATGCTTTCCGCGACCTGGGCCGAGCGCTTTAATGAGAGCAGGGAAAATGCCATCATGGAGGAGATCCACAACTACGTGGACGGCACCGCGGATGAACAGACCCTCGCCATGGACGAGGATGCCTTCTTTGAGCACGAGCTCTCCCGGATTCATGACGCGGACAACACGAGTCTGATCCTCATCACGTCGCTTTTCGGCCTCGCCATCGCCGTCATGATGGCAAACTACATCTCCATGCAGCGCTGGGAAAAGAAAGCCCTGGAAGAGCGCGATGAGGCAACGACAGTCGCCTTTACCGACCCCCTGACCGGCGTCAAGAGCAAGCATGCCTTCCTTCTGCAGGAAAAGCAGATGGATGCCGACATCGCTGCCCAGACGGCGGAGAACTTTGCCGTTGCGGTCTGCGATGTCAACGGCCTGAAGGTCATCAACGACACCCTCGGCCACAAGGCGGGCGATGAGCACATTCGCAAGGCAAGCCGCATGATCTGCGATATCTTCCAGCACAGCCCGGTGTACAGAACGGGCGGCGACGAGTTCGTGGTGATCATGCGGGGGCGCGACTTCCTCATCCGGAAGGAGCTGGTCCTGGCCCTGCATGACCGCTCCGTCGAGCATATCAGCACCGGTGACGTCGTCATCTCCGGCGGCCTTTCCGAGTACCGGCCCGGCGAGGACAAAAGCTTCCATCCCGTTTTCGAACGCGCCGACAGCCTGATGTATGAGGAGAAGAAGCTGCTGAAGGGCATGGGCGCCGTCACGCGCGAGGATGCCGAGCTTGCCGCAAAGCCGGCCTTCCGGGATGATGAGAACGCGGACATCCTTCACCTCAAACACCATATTCTTATCGTCGAGGACGAGCGCATCAACCAGATGATGCTGGGCAATATGCTCGAGGACGAATACGACGTGCTCTATGCCTCCGACGGCATCGAGGCGCTGGAGCAGATCAAGCGCAGCGGTGACGATCTGGCCATGGTGCTGCTGGATCTGCAGATGCCGAAAATGAGCGGCATGGAAGTGCTGAAGGTGATGAAGGAAGAGGAAGAGCTCCGGAATATCCCGGTGATCGTGATGACCGCCGACCAGAGCGCCGAGGTCGAGTGCCTGCGGCTCGGCGCGATTGACTTCATCCCCAAGCCCTATCCCACCGTCGAGATCGTCCGGGCGCGCATCAACCGCTGCATCGAGCTCTCCGAAAAGCGCAACATCATCCAGTCCACCGAGCGCGACAGCCTGACGAACCTCTTTAACCTCGATTATTTCCTGCGCTATGTGCGCATGTTCGACCAGCACTAGGCCGACAAGCCGATGGACGCGATCGTCCTGGATGTCAACCATTTCCACATGCTCAACGAGCGCTACGGGAAGCAGTACGGCGACAGCGTGCTGGCGCGCATCGGCAGCCGCGTGCGTCAGATCTCGCGCGAGGTCGGCGGCGTGGGATGCCGCCGGGCGGCGGATACCTTCCTCATCTACTGCCCCCACCGCGAGGACTACGGCAGCATTCTGGACAAGGCCTCCGAGGGCCTTGTGGACGAGGACGTGTCCGAAAACCGCGTGCGGCTCCGCATGGGCGTGTACTCCAATGTGGACAAATCCCTGCAGATCGAACGCCGCTTCGACTATGCCCGGACGGCTGCGAATTCGGTCCGCAGCGGCTACCGCAAGGCCATCGGTATTTACGATACCGAGATGCACGAGGCCGAGCTGTACCGCGAGCGCCTGCTGGAGGACTTCAAGCCGTCTCTGGAGAGCGGCCGCTTCATGGTCTACTTCCAGCCCAAGTATGATATCCGGCCCGAAAAGCCCGTCCTGGCCAGCGCTGAGGCCCTGGTCCGCTGGGATCATCCCGAGCTGGGCATGATCAGCCCGGGCGTCTTCATCCCGCTGCTGGAGGACAACGGCCTGATCCTGGACCTCGACCGTTTCGTCTGGTGCGAGACGGCCTCGCGGATCCGCAGCTGGAAGGACCGCTTCGGCTTTGCCGTGCCCGTGTCGGTCAATGTCTCGCGCATCGACATGCTGACGCCGAATCTGAAGGACATCTTCACCGAGATCCTGGAGACCTACGGCCTGAATGCCGAGGATCTGGTCCTCGAGATTACGGAATCCGCCTATACCGGGGACGCCGACCAGGTGATCACCACGGCCAAGGAGCTGCGCGGCGTGGGCATGGGCTTCCGCATCGAGATGGACGACTTCGGGACCGGCTACTCCTCGCTGGGCATGCTCTCCCATCTCCCGATTGACGCGCTGAAGCTGGATATGAGCTTTGTGCGCAGCGCCTTCGGCAAAACCCGGGACGTGCGCATGATCGAGCTGATCATCGACATCGCGGACTACCTGCATGTTCCCGTCGTCGCCGAGGGCGTGGAAACGGAGGAGCAGTACCTGGTCCTCAAGGCCATGGGCTGCGACCTGGTGCAGGGCTATTACTTCTCCAAGCCCGTGCCGCCCGAGGCCTTTGACCGCTTCCTGATCGAGCGCTCCGGGGAAGCGGCGGACGCGCATACCGCGAAAACAGAAAAAACCGCCGTCAGCATTTCTGAGGCGCTGACCGGCGATTTTGAGCGTATCTTTTACGTGGACGTGCTCACCGACTTTTATCTGGAGTTTGTTACCGGCGAGGACGGGAAACTCGAAATCCACCCCGGCGGGATCGACTTCTTTGACAGTGCCCGCAAAAACCTGCTGCAGGATGTGGCCGAGGACGATGCTGGGCCGCTTCGCGAGGCGACCGGCAAGGCAAACCTGATCCGCCTGGCGGAACAGAACGAATCCGTCACCCTGCCCTTCCGCAGAGTGAAAAACGGTGTCCCGACGCCGTACACGCTGCAGACCATCCGCACCCGCGAAAGCGACCGCCACCACATCGTCATCGGCGTGAAAAAGGAAGAAACCGCTCCGAAATCATGATCCGGCCCGCCCGGACAGGCTCTGCTGTTTTCAGCCTGTCCGGGCCCTTTTTCTGTTGCCAGCGGGAAGACTTTGTGGTAAACTGTGTTAGAAGGGCTGAACTGACAGAACGGGCAGGCGTCTTGAGAAGGAACCGACGGAACATAGCCAAGCGAGCGTCGGAAGCCTGTGCTGCTGTCAGGTGCCCCGCGGCCTGTCTGGACAGGTCATTTATTTTGAAAAGGAGATCAGTTTCATGGCAAATCGCATCGTACTCAATCCTGTTTCCTATCACGGCGCCGGTGCCGTCAAAGAGATCGGCGGCGAGCTTTCCCGCCGCGGCTTCAAGCGCGCCTTCATCGCCTCCGGGCGCCACGTGGTCAAGTCCGGCGAGATCAAAAAGATCACCGACGTGCTGGACGAGATCGGCGTTGCCTACACCTTCTTCACCGACATCAAGCCCAATCCCTCCATTGAGAACGTCCAGAACGGCGTCAAGGCTTTTCAGGAGTTCAATGCCGACTGCATCATCGCCGTGGGCGGCGGCTCCGTCATGGATACCTCCAAGGCCATCGGCATCATCATCAACAATCCCGAGTTTGCCGACGTCCGCTCCCTTGAGGGCGTAGCCCCCACCAAAAACCACGCGGTGTTCACCATTGCCGTTCCCACCACTGCCGGCACCGCGGCCGAGGTCACCATCAACTACGTCATCACCGACGTCGAGAAGAAGCGGAAGTTTGTCTGCGTCGACGTCAACGACATCCCCGAGGTCGCCGTTGTCGATCCCGAGATGATGTACTCCATGCCCAAGCCCCTTACCGCCGCCACCGGCATGGACGCCCTGACCCACGCCATCGAGGGCTATATCACCAAGGGTCACTGCGCCATCTCCGACATGTTCCATCTCGAGGCCATCCGCCTGATCGCCAAGTACCTGCGCGCCGCCGTGGAGAACGATGCCTGCGGCCGCGAGGGCATGGCTCTCGGCCAGTACATCGCCGGCATGGGCTTTTCCAACGTGGGTCTCGGCATCGTCCACTCCATGGCCCACGGCCTCAGCGCCCTGTATGACACGCCCCACGGCGTCGCCTGCGCCATCCTGCTGCCCCTGGGCCTCGAGTACAACATGCCCGTCGCCGGCGAGCGCTACCGCGCCATCGGCCGCGCCATGGAGGTCCCCTATATCGACAGCATGAACGACGAAGAGGCCGCTAAGGCCACCATCGCCGCCGTCAAGAAGCTGGGCGCCGACGTGGGCATCCCCGCCGACCTCAAGGCGATCGTCAAGGACAAGGACGTGCAGTTCCTCTCCGAGAGCGCCTTTGCCGACGCCTGCTGCCCGGGCAACCCGCGCGACACCTCCGTCGAGGAGATCGCCGCCCTCTACCGCAGCCTGATGTAATCCGGCTTCGCTCCGATCGATAGAACAAAGCCCGTCCTTCTCTGCGCTCAGGCAGAGAAGGACGGGCTGATTATTTTTCCGGTTTCTTACACGGGCGCTAGGCGTTCTCCTAGCTTCGAATCGGTCAGTGCGGACGTGCATTCGTTGAAGATCCGCACTTTGTTCCAGACGGACAGCTCCGCATTCTCTTCCGCCTTTTTCCTGATCGCGGCGATTCCGTCCATGTCGCCGTTCACGAAGCATTCTTCAATGGCGAACAGCGCATTCCTGACGGCTTCGGCCTGCCTGTCGGCGTCGTTGACCTCTTCCCTGAAAATCGTTAACGGACTGCTGCTGAAGTAGCTGCGAAAGCTGTTGATCTTGTTCTCGTCCAGCAGATAGTTTCTGACTTCCCGGCCGAACATCTGCTTCCTGTCCTGCAGCGCCGCCTTGTCTCTCTGCATCTCCCGCTTCATCGCACGGATTTTGGATTTCAGGAAAGACGTTCCTTTGATGAAGACCGCATAATCCGCAAAATGGGAAGGGTCATCGAAGTAGAGGTAAATCCAGATTCCGTCTATGATATATTTCTTTTCCCTGTGCTGTTTTGCATAGTCCATGGCAAAGTTGACGAAGTCTACGAACACCCTGTCTTCGTATTCTTCCTTGGGGATCTCGGCCCGCTCCTCGACGCCGATATAGTATTTCGCCCCTTCACCGCTGAAAAAGCTGTACATCATGTCGGAATAGTTCTTCAGCTCTTCCATGGTGAAATGGTCTTTGGTCAGCAGCAGGTCGTCCAGTTCGATATGGTCGATATCGTCCCCCACAAGGGTCCCCGCCATCCTGGATTTTCCGCTTCCCGAATGCCCGAGGATGAAGCAGATGTTCAGCTCCCCCGCATTGAAGTCATCTTCCCTGTAGTAGAGATCCGGCTCCGAAACAACGAATGTTTCCTCAGGCAGCTGCAGGTCCTTCAATAGGTTGGAGTCCGCGATCAGCCTGCTCTGCACAAGGCTGTACATCTCCGGCACGCTGTGTCCCAGAAAGAGCCTGGAATAATAGTTGGAGATCCGCTTCTGCCTGTTCGGAAGGATCTTGTATTTGACGTAAACGGTGTTGAGCTCGGTCTGTGTCGGGATCTGATCGGTGATCAGCACAAGCGTCGGGTCCCGGAGCGCCTGTTCCAGTTCTGTGTATTTTTCCATGCTTCCTTCCTTTCCGCCGTACAGTCGGACAGCGATGATGCCGGCGGGGGATTCCTTCGCCCGCCCCGATGGTTCTGCTGCGTTCTACCCGGCACGATTATAGCCTTTCCTGCGCATTCCTGTCAACATGAAAGACCGATTCTCCCCGGCCCCTCCGCTCCGCACGGACAGCAAAAAACATCTTGTGAAAATCCTGTCAGCGTTGTACAATAAGTCCATCCTCAGTGTACAAAAATCAATCAGAAAAAGGAGTGAGGTACTTGCAGCTGACAAAGGAACAGCAGGCCATCCTGGACGGTTCCCGCGGCGAAACGATGTCCCGCGTGATGCAGACGCTGGTCGCCTACGGCGAGGCTTTTGATGCGCAGCGCATGGTTCCGGTGACGAGTGAATACGGGCATACGGTCATCAGCTTCGGGCTCGGCATCATGAAACCGGTTTACGAGCTGTACGACAAGATCCTGTCCGACGGACAGGTCAGCCGTCAGCCCTTCACCGCGGACCCCAGACCGGTCGACGTCAAAAACGTCCCGTCGAATCTTCTGCAGAAGATCGTCTTTGACGTCATGTACAGCCAGCAGAAGAGATACGAAGAGCAGGTGAAGCGCTTCGGCATCCTGTCGGACGACGCCTATACCTGCACCTGCTATCTCCCGCAGGTGGGCAACACGCCCAAGCGCGGCGATGTGCTGAGCTGGGCCGAGAGCTCCGCCGTGGTATATGCCAACTCCGTGCTCGGCGCGCGCTGCAACCGGAACTCCGGCATGATCGAGATGTTCGGCTCCATCGCGGGCTGCGTCCCGGAGTTCGGCCTCCTGACGGACGACGGCAGAAAGGCCGACTGGGTTGTGGAGCTGAAAACGGATTCCCTCCCCGACGCCCAGCTTTTCGGCTCGGCCGTCGGCATGAAGGTGCTGGAAAAGGTCCCCTATATCAAGGGCCTGGACCGCTTCCTGGGCACGGAGCTCAACGACACGGTCTGCACCTATCTTAAGGACTTCGGTGCGGCCACGGCCTCCAACGGCTCGGTGGGCCTGTACCATATCGAGCATCTGACCCCCGAGGCCGTCGATTTCGGTGAAAAGCTGATCCGCGAAGGCGCGCCGGTATACGTCGTCGACGATGCCGAGATCCGCCGCGTGAAGGACAGCTATCCCTGCATCTGGAAGGACCTGAACGCCAAACCGAAGCTCTGCTTCCTGGGCTGCCCGCACATGTCGCTGAGCCAGCTCATCGACTGGACGCAGCGCGTGGAGACCGCGCTCGAGGAGGCCGGGCAGAGGAAGGTTGTGATCCCCACGGTGTTCACGGCGGCCCCGGCGGTGCTGCGGGCCTTTGAGCAGACCGAGTATGCCAATCTTCTCAAGCGCACGGGCGTGGTCACCAGCTCCATCTGCCCGCTGATGTACATGAACAATCCGCTCAGCGAGAAGATGCCTGTAATAACATCGAGCAACAAGCTCAGAACTTACACATCAGCACGCTTCTATACGGATGATGAGATCGCAGAGCAGATCACTCGCAACAGGAAAGGAGGCAAACAGAAATGAAGACATTCCAGGGACGTGTAGTCGCGCCGGGCAGGGTATCTGCAGAGGCGCTCGTAACACATGGCGGTCTTAACACACTCGCTTCCTTCCAGAAGGCACTGCAGTTCGGCGACAAAAAGGCGACATGCGGCGACCAGAACAATCCTGACCTCTACGGAAAGCAGATGGCCGGCAAGGCGCTGTGCCTGCCTCAGACCATAGGCTCCACGACAGGAGGACTCGTACTGTACTGTGCATGCTCGATGGGACGCCAGCCTGCAGCAATGCTGTTCTCGAATCCTATCGATTCGCTGGCAGCTGCCGGAGCTGTTCTTGCCGATGTATGGCTAGATGCTCCGGAGGCAAAGATGCCGGTAGTTGATTCGCTTGGCGATGAGTTTCTCGATTACGTAAAGGACGGCATGAATATCATCATTCAGGAAGACGGAAAGGTATTAGTCAGCGATCCATTTTAGGCTGAGAAACAATGAACAGAGTAGAGATCGAGA
>JAEEGH010027473.1_pt1 | contig 11262 bp, 6 predicted proteins | sample 9134181 | NCBI WGS metagenome assembly JAEEGH01 (sample SAMN16246544, study PRJNA631951) | gut metagenome | biome: gut microbiome; feature: rumen; material: DP-attached | host: Bos | place: Iran: Karaj | collected 2018-10 | reverse complement strand
AGTTTGACTTCACTTACTGCGGCAGCCTTTGCTGCCACTGACTCAGCAATTGCATTCTGATTATTTTTACTCTTTTCTTCCTTCTCATGAAGCGAAGAATGAATTCTTGTAGCATCCGCCTCTGCCTGCTGAGCGACACGACGCTTTTCGATTTCTTTTGCTGCTTTATCATTTTCTTTTCTGCGTCGTACGATATCGTTGGAAGAACTCTTGCGCGCATTCTGAGATTGTGCAGCCCTTCTTTGACGCTCCGCTTCTTGTTTTTTTAATTCTTCCAGTCTTTGTTCTCTTTTTTTCTTACTGCTGTAGACTGCCAAAGCAATCATTCCGAAAAAGACCAGAATCTCAAATAATTCTTCCATACGATTACCCCACAAAAACAAAGTACTCTAATTTTCTAAAACCTTGTTAACTATACCATATCCGCAGTTTTTCGCAAATAACGAATCACATCCACCGGGTATTCACCCACGGCGGTTTCACCGGTTACCATAACAGATGTCGCTCCGTCTAAGGCCGCATTGTAGATATCGCTTACTTCCGCTCTTGTAGGCACTTTGGAATGTTCCATGGACGAAAGCATTTGGGTCACCACCATAAATGGTTTCCCTGCATCTTTGCAAACCTTGGAAAGATGCTTTTGTACCTTCGGCAGTTCCCAAAGGGGCATACTGTTGCCCAGATCTCCTCTGGCAATCACCACTTCATCGCAAACATCTAAAAGATGTTCCAACTGTTCCACGCCGGATTTGTTTTCAATCTTTGCATACAGTCGTAATTCCTCACAACCGTTTTCTTTCAACTGCTGTCTTACCTGAAGCAAGTCTTCTCGACTGCGGACAAAGGGCTGCATGACTCCGGTGATTCCATATTCTCTTGCCACCTTTAGGTTCTCGATATCTCGAGGAGTTAAAGCAGGCATTTCCACCTGCACACCATCAATGGCAATGCTTTTTCGTGAGGAAAGAACTCCTCCGCGAAGCACCTTTGTAACACAATCATCGGATTTTACTTTGACGACTTCCGCCAAAATCTTCCCATCATCCAAAAGAAGTTGCATTCCCGGTTGCATAGCTGATAAAATCCTTTGATCTACCGGCACTGCATTTTTTCCCAGCACCAATTCATCTCCGTCGTTTAGCATCAACGGCTCTTTCACCGTTCCGACTCGAAGTTCCGGACCCTGCATATCAATTAAAATCTTTGGTGAAACCCCAGCCTTTTCTGCAGCAGAGCGGATTCTATCTATCTGTTTTCCACAGTCCTTAAGCATCACATGAGACAGGTTGATTCGAATGCCCGTCATGCCCTCAAAAAACATGGCTGCCAGCACATCTTCACTTTCACACCTCGGGCCTAAAGTCCCAAATACATCTATCACAAACAATTACCTCTTCACATTAAAAAATTACACATATCCATTCTATCATATCGGGCAAAATTAATATAAAAAAGGTGACAGAGAAATCATTCTCCGCCACCTCAAAAAACTTCTGTAAAACCTATTTAAATGTATCTGCCGTGATATTGTCCAAATCCACTTCTTTGGTTTCTTTTACCTTGGTCATAAGAATCAAAAGTGATAAGAACATGAACGGTACACATATTACAAGGAACAACATATCCATAGATACGAAGTTCTGGCATACGATAAAGATAATCTGTCCCAAGAAGCTTCCGCCTCCAATCAGCACAGACATCACGCCCATTACAGAAGAACGCATTCCGGATGGCGTGGATTCTGCCGGCATGGTAAGAATCAAGGTGTCCGACATAGACCAAAGGCCCCCGATAGAGCATCCGTATGCAGCACCGGCAGCAAAAGCTCCCCAGCCGAAGCGGCATGCCAAAACAAAAAGTAACAATCCAACAAGAGCGATTCCGCCAAGAATCAAGCAAACTTTCTTTCTTCCAAGCTTATCGGAAAAGAATCCGCTTGAAATGGTAAGCACTCCGTTAAAGAGCGGATAAAAAACCAAAACCTGTGCCACTGCAGAGGTAGTCATAGAACCTTCCAAAACAGATGCATAGTAAGATGTATAAAAGGTTGTTGCAAAGAAGATAAATCCTGCAATCAAAATCCATCGAAGCTGCTTATTGGTAAAGATAAATTTGATTGCTTTAAATACGCCACCCTCATCTGCGGTTGCATTTGCTTTGTTTTCTTCTTCCTTTGCAGCCTTTTCCTCCGGTGTCATGGTAAGGAATCTTCTTCTTTGTTCTACGAATACCGGTGTTTCCTTCAGTAAAAAGAAGGAAATCACTCCTACCACAATCGCTACCGCTACCGGAATCATATATACCATTCTCCAGCTGGACGGATCCGATTCATTTAAGAATAACTTAGAAAATATACCAATCAAAGACACGCTGATTAAGGCGATTCCTTTTGCGACAAAACTGTAGGTCGCACGTTTTTCCTTTGGTGCAGTTTCCATGATGTACAAAACCTGCATATCATTCGGTGTAAAAAAGAGCATAAACAGCATACCGATAATATACATTGGCACATTTTGAGCCATCATAACCACGCACATTCCAAGTCCCATACCAACCGTATTAATCATCAAAAAGATACGACGGCCGTACTTATCGGAAAGTGCCTTATAAAACGGCGTAACAATAAGCAAAAATGTGGACGCTACCTGTATCGGTGCCACTGTTGTAAATGCCGCTTTGTATTCCGGTGAATTTACATCACGAGATGTGATATTAAACAAATCGTAAAGGATATACGGCTGCATTGCCGCATTCATATTGGATGTAATCTCATCCACGATATAGATAATGGTAAGAACCACCATAGCAAAGCCGAGATAGCCTGCTGTTACGTGAAACGCTGCCTGTTTGTTTAAGCGTTCCAATTCCCCCTTTTCTTTCTCATTCATAAAAAAATATACCCCCAAGAATAACAAAAAATCTTGTGTGCATTTAATACACACAAGACCATTATATCATTCGAGATACTTCTCACCCACTCATTTTTGCTCTGAATTTATGCAATTTTAATCATTTTGGGAAGCTTTTATTCTCTCTTTATCCTCATACATCTTTTCGTCAGCACGAGCAACCATTTTCTCGACGGTATCATCTTCCTGATGTAGTGTGCTTCCCACACTGATTGTGATCGGAATCCGAAGTCCCTCTGTGGTAACAAGCGGTTTTTCTTTTACTTTGTTTTGCACTTTTCTCGCAATATCTTCCGGTTTTTCCAAATCATTGCCAAGAATCAATCCCACAAATTCGTCACCACCATAGCGGTAAAACATATTGTTACCGTCGTTGCAAAAAGACTTTAAAACATTTGCCACAAAAAGGATCGCTTCATCTCCCACGATATGTCCGTAGGTATCATTAATGTGTTTGAAATTGTTTACATCAATAACAACCGTTCCAAGCACGGCATCTTCTTCTACTTTTTGATTGTAGTCATTAAAAAATGTTATACGATTTCTAAGTCCCGTAGCCATATCATGTGTAGACATATACTGCGAGTTTCTAAGTGCCTCAAAGGTCTTTAATCTCTGATATACCAAAAAGCATCCGCACAGATATGCAGTAAATGACATAATCAAAATATTACTGATAGAGACAAAGATATGGTAGTCTTCCACATCAAAATAATAGGAAACAGCCACAATCAAAAAGACCGATAAGAGAATCTGATAAATCAATTTTCTCCAGGGTAGATCCGTAATCAAAACCGGATACAAGGTCAGGCACATGAAAAGCGGAATAAGATTTGAAACCTCAAATTGACCGACGTAATCATGGATTATGCATACATAAACAAAGATAAATGTTCCAAATGCGTATACGATAATAAGAGAACCTGTCTCTCCTTTTTTTCGCTTCATGAACAAAAAGCCAAGTTGCATGAACCCCAAAAGGAAGGGAATACCTGCAAAATACGGAATCACCATCTTTGTGTAGCCTGTAAGCAGCTGGTAGACCATGCCTACCAAAAGAGCGAAAATGGTAATCAAGCTTCCGGTCATCGTAAGGCCGTAGTTTGCACTTGCGATTTCATCCTCGCTTTTCTTGAAATTTCCCCTCCAGTCAAAAGCAAAAATATTCATAATAAACTGCCTAATTGAACGATTATAATCCACTGCTTTCCCCTTTTAATACAAACTATTTTGCATCATACCATGTAAAACCGTCGTGCATATCGATTTCCAAAGGAACCAAAAGGTCCATTGCATGATGCATTTCTTCTTCTAATATTTGATGTACTTTTTCAACTTCCGACTCCTTTGCCTCGATTAAAAGTTCATCGTGAACCTGTAAAATAAGTCGAGACTCCAAGCCCTCAGCAATCAAACGATCGTGCACCCGATTCATGGCAATCTTGATAATATCCGCCGCGCTTCCCTGAATCGGAGAATTCATAGCAATGCGCTCTCCGAAGTTTCGCTGCATAAAGTTGCCGGAAGACAGTTCCGGAACCGGACGACGACGGTTTAATATAGTTAAACAATACCCCTTTTCCTTTGCCGAATCAATCATTTCATCCAGGAATGTTTTCAACTTCGGATAGGCTTTATAGTAATCATCAATGTATTTTTGCGCATCTTTTCGGGAAATATTTAAATCCTGTCCCAATCCAAAGGAAGAAATCCCGTAAACAATACCAAAGTTTACTGCTTTCGCGTTTCTTCTCTGGAGTTCCGTTACTTCTTCAAATGGGGTATGGAATACCAATGCCGCCGTGGAACGATGAATATCCTTGTTCTCTCGATAGGCTTGAATGAGGTTTTCATCCCCGGACATGTGGGCAAGTACACGAAGCTCAATCTGGGAATAATCCGCATCTACAAACACACAGCCTTCCTTTGGACAAAAGACCTTTCGAATCTGTTTTCCAAGTTCCAGACGAACCGGAATATTTTGCAGGTTCGGTTCCGTAGAAGAAAGTCGTCCGGTAGCAGTCACCATCTGCTGAAATGTGGTATGGATACGTCCGTCTTTTTCGATACACTTATCCAACCCGTCTGCATAGGTGGATTTTAACTTGCTCAAAGTACGATATTCCAAAATATCCTTTACAATAGGATACTCCGGAGCCAGTTTTTCCAGCACGTCTGCTGCGGTGGAATAACCGGTCTTGGTTTTCTTTCCTCCCGTAAGTCCCATTTTTTCAAACAGAATTACCCCCAGCTGTTTCGGTGAATTGATGTTAAACTCTTCTCCCGCTGCTTCGTAAATGGAAGTTTCCAGAGCAGTAATTCCTTCCGCAAGGGCTTTTCCGTATTTTTCCAATTCTTCTCGATTGCAAATAATGCCTTCCCGCTCCATATCATAGAGTGTAAACACCAAAGGAAGTTCCACATCATTGTACAAATCCAGCATATCTGTGTTTTTTAATTCTTCATTTAATTTGCTGTATACAGAAACGGAAACATACGCATCATAGCAAACATATTCACAAAGTTTTTCTGTCTTTTCGCAAGCCACACTTGGCTTATCCTTACCAAACAAGTCCTGATAAGAAGGAATCATAAGAGACAAATAGTTCTTCGCCAAGTCCACAGCCTGGTATCCGGAAACAATTGGATTTATCAAATAAGCAGCCAAAGCAACATCATAAAATCCTTTAATCTGTTTATTCTTGCGATAAGTAATCAATGCATCATACAGTGCCTGCCCAAAGTCCGTATTGCTATAATGCAGTTTATTATATGTAGTTTTAATATCATTGATAGCAAGTGTCACGTTCTTCCCGGACAAAATCTCACCTAGCTCTTCCACCCCTGCAGGGTTAAAGCAGTTATCTGTAAAAAAAGCACTCTTTGTCCCATCGGAAACAGCTACGCCGCGGAGAGTTCCACCTTCATCAAAGAAAACGGATAGTCCTAGTACTTCACTGCTCATAGCCTTTACCTCATGGCAGAAAGTATCGGAAGAATCCGACTTGTTAAAAGAAGATATAATATCATCGTTCTTTGGGGCAGAAACGTCAAATCGTCCCAAGATATTTTTTAGTTCCCATTCTTTACAAAGAAGAAATGCTTCCGGCGTAAAAATATCTCCCAACACCGCATCGGAAAACGCAAACTCCACTTCCGCTTCCAAGGAAATGGTTGCCAGCCACTTACTCTCCACCGCCTGGTCCCAAAACTCAACGATATTCTTAGAAGCACGGGGCGGCTTAACATTTGCAGCATCGTTATGTACCGCATCGATGGAATGATACTGCTGAATCAAAGCATAGGCTGTTTTTTCTCCGATACCAGGCACTCCCGGAATATTATCGGAGCTGTCTCCCATCAGGGCCTTTACATCGATAAACTCAGTGGGAGTTACCCCCGTCTTTTCCGTAAAGTCTGCTGCATAGTAATACTCCACTTCCGTGCCCGTGGCCTTGGTTCTCGGAAGAGCGATCTTGATGTGATCCGTACAAAGTTGCAACAAATCCCTGTCACCGGAAACAATGGTAACCTCCATGCCTTCCTGCTCCGCACGATGAGCCACGGTTCCTAAAATATCATCTGCCTCCCATCCCGCTTTGGTAATCACCGGAATCTTCATGGCAGATAAAAGTTCCTGTATCATAGGTACCTGTTGCTTTAACTCCGGCTGCATAGGCTTTCTGGTGCCCTTGTAATCTTTAAAACGTTCATGACGGAAAGTGGGTTCGCTACGGTCAAAAGCCACCATAAAATACTGCGGTTTCTCTGACTCAAAGAGTTTAAACATAATATTTAAAAAGCCATAAACCGCATTGGTATGAACTCCGGCTGCATTGGTCAAATCCGGCACTCCGTAAAAAGCGCGATTTAAAATACTATGTCCATCCATCAATAATAGTTTTTTTGTTTCGCTCATCGATACCCGTCTCCAACTTCTGATCTAAATACTTAAAGTGGTTTTGTCACTTTTTTCAGCCAAGCGGCTTCTGCCTTTGTAAGATATGGTGAAATCTTGTCATATACGGCTGCGTGATAATCGTTTAATGCTTTGCGCTCTAAATGTGTCAGTTCTTCCACGTTGATTGCTTCCACTTCAAAAGGAGTAAAGGTCAACTGTTCAAACTTATAGAACTGGCCATATTCCGTCTTTTTATCTTCCACACACAAAAGCTCATTTTCAATACGGATACCATAGCCGTCTTCCACATAAAGTCCGGGCTCATCCGTGGTAATCATACCGGGCTTTAATTCCCAAACTTTGCTCTTATCTGCAACCTTCCAACGGAAGCCCTGAGGACCTTCGTGAACGCTTAAAATATGTCCCACACCATGTCCGGTACCACAGCGATAATCCAAACCTTCGTCCCAAACCGGTCCACGAGCCAAAATATCTAAGTTCTGGCCGATGCATCCCTTGGGGAAGTGTGCCTCCTGAAGGCGAAGGTTACAACGTACCACCGTGGTATAAGCATGCTTTTCTTCCTTGGTCAAAGGTCCCACTGCAATGGTTCTTGTAATATCTGTGGTTCCTTCCAGATAATGTCCGCCGGAATCCACCAAAAGGAAGCTCTTATTCTCTACCGTAGCATTGTGCTCTTCCGTTGCGGAATAATGCATCATGGCTGCATTTGGTCCGTATGCGGAAATGGTATCAAAAGAAACATCCAAGAAATTTTCCTGTTCCTGTCTGTATTTCAAAAGCACATCGGAAGCGGACATCTCCGTAATCTCTTCCTTGCCAATGTGCGTCTTCAACCAATAGATAAACTTTGTGACAGCCACACCGTCTTTGATGTGCGCTTCTTTTGTATTCTTAATCTCTGTTTTATTCTTAATGGAACGTGCCATCTCGGTTGGGTTAAAGTCTTCCACAAATTCTGTCTTTGCAGGGAAGCTCTTAATCAGTGCCACATTTACGATGGTAGGATCAATTAAAACCTTTTTGGCGGTTTCCTTTGCCAAATCCTTATAGATTTCTTCATAATCCTTTACCTCAACCTGATGATCTGCCAAATACTTGGCCACTTTTTTGTCGATTGCTTCCGGAAACGCATACAGCACGCATTTATTCTTTTTAACATATACATAAGACATAAACACCGGTACGGAGGCGATGTCATCTGCTCGAAGATTCAAAAGCCAGGCATTATCGTAAAGACAGGTAATAAGGTGGGCATCCGCACCTTTTTCCTTCATAGCTTTGCGAAGATCGCTAAGCTTTTCCTCCAAAGTAACCCCCGCGTACTTCTTCTGTAAAATCCAAAGAGAGGTCTTTGGAAACTGTGGACGATTCTTCCAGATTCCATCGATAAGATTCTTTTTGATATTCACCTTTGCCTTGTTTTCCTTGGCAATCTTTTCAAACTTACGATGCTGCTCTAAGGTAATGACACGTCCATCATAGCCTAAGGTCTGATTTGCTTTTAAGTTCTTTTTAATGTATTCGGAAACGGTAGGAACTCCCTCCTCTCCCATTTCAAAAAGAGTAGTTCCGCTTCCCTTTAATTCACGCTTAGCCTGAATGAAAAAGCGTCCGTCGGTCCAAAGTCCGGACTTTGTCTGGGTAACAACTACGGTTGCATTTTCCCCGGTAAATCCGGTTAAGAATTCCGTTTCTTTAAAATAATCCGTTACATACTCGGAAGAATGAAAATCGGACATTGGAATTAAATACATGTCGATTTTATTCTTTTTCATTTCCGCACGAAGTGCTTCCAAACGCTTCTTTGTTTCCATTTTTTTATCCTTCTTTCTATCTATCCCACTTATCACTAAGTGCCGTTATTTGATCCGCAAACTTTGCCAAATCCTTATTTGCCATACCTTCGCACTTTTCAATGACGTGCATCAAGCGCTGACCTGCAGCAAGCAATCTGGCAAATACATTGGAACTGGGTTTCAGGTTTGATTTCTTCTTTTCCTTTGCGACCTTGCTTCCTTCGGAAATCATACGACCGCTGATTAAATCAAATCCGTCTCCGGAGTATGGTGCATAAGTCTCATACCCAAGGGTGTCATGGACATCTTTTGCAAACTCGTCCACCACTTCGTCATCTCCGTGTACGATAAACACTTTCTTTGGTGGATGTTCCTTGAAGCAACCGGCCCAATTTAAAAGCCCTTCCTTGTCCGCATGACCGCTGATACCCGGAAGATTTTCGATGCGACAATTTACCGAAACCGTCTCGCCAAAAAGTCTGGCTTCCGTTCCGCCATTTAACAAATGATGGCCCAAAGTGCCCGGCACCTGATATCCCACAAATAAAATGGTACATTCCTCTCTCCAAAGATTGTGCTTTAAATGATGGCGGATACGACCGGCCTCGCACATTCCGGAAGCGGAGATAATTACCTTCGGTTGCTTGTCGGAGTTAATCATTTTGGATTCATCCGGTGAAACCGCTACCCGAAGTCCCGGGAAAGTAATAGGGTTAACGCCCTTTTCCACCATGGAAAGTGCTTCCTCATCAAAACATTCTTTGATGTTGGCATTAAAGATATGTGTTGCCTCCACTGCCAACGGAGAATCCATATATACCGGAAAATTATCATGTCCCACAACTAAGTTTTCTTCTTTTATCTTTCGTAAGAAATACAGCATTTCCTGGGTACGGCCAACAGAAAAAGCAGGAATCACAAGATTTCCGCCCCGGTCCAAAGGTTCCTGCAATACCTTTGCAAGTGCATGACCGAAATCCGGAAGTTCTCCTCGTACCCGATTTCCGTAAGTGGATTCCATAATTACATAATCTGCTTCATGGAAAAACTTAGGATCTTTAATAAGCGGACGATCGGGTGTTCCGATATCTCCGGAAAATACCACCTTTCGTTCTACTACCCCATGATTGGAGGTGCCGCCGTATCCGTCTTCATCCGGCTCACGAAGTAAAAACTCAATACTGGAGGATCCAAGCAAATGTCCCGCATCAATAAAGCGAACGGAAATCTCATCACAGATTTCATATTCCTCATCATAAAAACAAGGTTTGAAATACTGCATGGTATTTACGGCATCTTCCACCGTATACATAGGCTCCACTTCCGTCTTGCCGGCACGTTTTGCCTTTCTGTTTTTCCACTCCGCTTCAAATTCCTGAATATGTGCGGAATCCTTTAGCATAATCTGGCAAAGTTCCATAGTGGCCTGTGTGGCATAAATGGAACCACGGAACCCATGGGAATACAACAGCGGTAAAAGTCCCGAATGATCGATATGCGCATGTGTTACAAACACATAATCAATCTCCGAAGCATTTACCGGTATTTCCTGATTCTCATAAATATCCGGTCCCTGTTCCATACCGCAGTCAACAAGGAACTTTCGCTTACCCACTTCCACATAGTGACAGCTTCCCGTCACTTCGTGGTCTGCACCCAAAAATTTAATAATCATACCTTATCTCCAAAAAAATTAGGAGCCAGCGCATGCTGACTCCCAAAAAACTTGCTTAAATTATTTTTTTGTGTTCTTCAAGAAATCAGGAACTTTGATGTTTTCCTGCTTTACTGTGCTCTGTGGCTGAACCGGTCTCTGTAAAGAATTAAACTGGCTCTGTGCCGGCTGCTGTGGCTGTACAGACGGTTGAACCGGCTGAGCGCTTACAGGAGTTGTCGGAACACTTGCCTGTGGCTGTGGAGCAACCGGTGTGCTAGGTGTTACAGGACGCTGACCAAATGTAGTCTGTGTTCTTGCCTGCTGTACACGATTGGTTGCATTACGGAATGCCACGTTCTGAGCAGATGATGTACCCTGTGTCGGATAGTTAAGTCCCGGGAATACAGAGGATGTAACTGCATTGTCCTCAGGAAGTCCTGTAGCAATGATGGTAGCAACAACCTGATCGTCTGCATCCGGATTTTCAACAATACCAACAAATGTATTTGTATCATCACCGGTAAGATCCTCGATGTACTGAGAAGCTTCCTGGTAATCCAAAAGTCCAACATTTCCGGAAAGGTTGATGATGATGTGGCTTGCACCTTCGATGGTTGTATCCAAAAGCGGTGAAGAAATCGCCATCTGTACTGCATCAAGAGCTCTGGTATCGCCCTTACCAACACCGATACCGATATGAGCGACACCCTTGCCTCTCATAACGGTCTGTATATCCGCGAAGTCAAGGTTGATAAGAGAAGGTACATTGATAAGGTCCGTGATACCTCTTACGGCCTGCTGTAATACCTCATCCGCTCTCTTAAATGCCTCAGGCATCGTAGTACGTCTGTCCACGATATCAAGGATCTTCTGATTAGGGATAACGATAAGTGTATCAACATTCTCCTTGAGCTTCTCGATACCGCCTATCGCATTGTTCATTCTGGTCTTAGCTTCGAAGTGGAAGGGCTTGGT
>JAEEGH010027472.1_pt1 | contig 11262 bp, 6 predicted proteins | sample 9134181 | NCBI WGS metagenome assembly JAEEGH01 (sample SAMN16246544, study PRJNA631951) | gut metagenome | biome: gut microbiome; feature: rumen; material: DP-attached | host: Bos | place: Iran: Karaj | collected 2018-10 | reverse complement strand
GTTTAGCACTTCCTCGAATGTCATCTTCTCCACGATATCGATGTCCTTGTCTGAGAAGTATTCGCGGGCCGCCACCTCGTGGAACGCACCGCGCACTCCTTGTATCGCTACTTTCATATTGTTGATTGTTAATAATAAAAAAGCCCCACCTTGTATCTCAGGTGAGGCTCGTGTATCTTGTCTTTTGTTGCCTTAAAACATAGAATTACTGCCTCACCTCGTTTCCAAAGTAAGTAAAGTAAAAGCCGTAATAATATGCATTGAAGCGTGTATTCATTTTATCTGTTTTGTTTCGGGCGCAAAGATAATAGATTTTTTTTGTATGCGAAAAAAAATTACAAGAATTTTTTCAAATTGATTCAATTGATGCTGCAATCGCCTTCCATACACAAACCGTGTTTTTCTTAATTTGCAAAAAAAACGCACAACAATCGACATTATTTTGCGAATAATTTTTCTAAAATCCTTACCTTTGCACTCGAAAACATCAATATCAATTCACTATGAAAAGCAAGTGGCCGTTCCACGTTTTTGCGGTTTTGGCGTCGGTGGTGTGGGGGAGTACCTTTGTATCAAGCAAGGTGCTGCTCAATGCCGGGATGTCGCCGGCTGAAATTATGACCATAAGGTTCGCGATAGCGTATTTGGCTATGCTGCCGTTTATGATACGCAGCGTGGGTCCCAAAGGCTGGCGCGACGAATCGCTCTTTGCGGTGCTCGGACTTTCGGGCGGGTCGCTGTATTTCCTATCCGAAAATACCGCCGTCAACATCTCCTCCGCATCGTCAACTGTGGCGTTGCTCGTGTGCGTCACGTCGGTATTCACGGCTGTCCTCAATAGGTTGGTGTGGCGCGGCGAAAAACTCGGCGCACGTTTTGCCGTTGGGTCTGTACTCGCCCTCGTCGGCACGGCGTTGGTGGTCTTCAACGGCATTTTTGTGTTGGACGACAATCCCTCCGTCATCTTCCTGAGCCTTGGCGCGGCGTTGTGTTGGAGCGTGTATTCGATAGTGCTGAGGGTGATGGAGCAGAGGTACAGTTCGTTGGAGATCACGAGGAAGGTGTTCTTTTGGGGCATAATGACAATGCTGCCGTATTTCCTGTATGAACCATTCCACATTGAGAAAGAGGTGATTATGCAGCCGGCTGTCATCTTCAATACGCTCTTCCTCTCGCTCGTGGCGTCGCTCGGATGCTTCCTGCTTTGGAACATCGTCGTAAGGCGGATTGGCGTCGTCGTATCTGCCAACTATCTGTATTTCAATCCCGTGGTGGCGTTGATAACTGCGCACATTGTCCTCGACGAAAAGATTACGATGTACGCCGTGGCGGGCTGCGCGGTCACGATAATTGGCGTTTATTTATGTAATAAAAAAAATAAAAAATAATTACTTTTTTTGTACGATTTTTGAAAGAATTGAAGTACCTTTGTAATTGGAAGGTATATGACAATGACGCATCACAAGACCAAAATATTTGCAATTAGTATAATGATCATTGCGACGCTTGCGGCGGCGGTCGCGCGGGCGCAGTGTGAGATGATGTTTCATTCCATCGACGAGCAAAACGGCATGAGCAACGAGGTTGTCACCTGCATTGAAGTCGATGCGTTTGGTTATGTTTGGATAGGCACCAAGACTGGTTTGGAGCGTTACGACGGGCTGTCATTTGTGCAGATGTCGTCGTCAAAATTCAAGAGCACACTCAATACCGCCATCGGCAATTCTGTTGCGGACATCAAGCGCGATTTGGAGGGCAATGTCTGGATTGCCACCGAAAAAGGGGTTTCAAAATTTGACATCTATACCGACCGATTTTCGTTCATACCACGGCACGGCTCTGTGGGTGTGGTCAATGGTCAGAGCTATCAGGCTGACAATCTGTATGTTGACAACGACAACAATGCCTATTATTTTTCGCAGTACCACGGTTTGCACAAGTACGAAACCGCGTCTGGGTCGTTCAGGCCGGTGTTCAATGTTTTTTTCCGCAATCACGAAATCCGCTACTGTCACAAGGACTCCGCCGATTGTTTTTGGATGTTGTCGGAGAAGGAAAACACTATTTATAAGGTTGACATCAATGGCGAGACCCTCAGCTCCATACCCTGCGGCGACCTTGGCGACAAGAATCCCACCAAGGGCAGTTATTGTTTCCTGGACAATGGCGACGGCAAATATTTCTTTGGCGGCGACAATGGGCTGATTGTCTATGATGAAAAGAAAGGCGTTTTTCACGATTTTGACGCCGACAATATCGAGACCCTGCCCACGCAGGACATCCGCAGCATATTCCGCGACAGCCGTGGGACGTATTGGATAGGCACGATGAGCAAGGGATTGTTCAAGTGTGAAAAAGGCACGCGCCACTTGCAAAAAATCATTTCCTCGCCCACGCGCTCGCCCTTCTACATCAATTCGCCGACCACAGCCGACATCTGCGAAGACAAGCAGGGACTTGTTTGGTTTGGCACGTGGAAGGGATTGTCCTACACGTCGTTGCATCCCCAAAAAGGATTCTACAATATGTACAGCACATCGTCGGCAATAATACCCGACAAGAGGTTTGTCTCCGCCTTCGCCTCGCACGGCGACACTGTTGCGATAGGCTCTTATGGCGGCGGCGTCACATTCTGGCGCAAGGGCGAAAGCACGCCGTTGGCGGTGTTTGACGCCAAGGAGAGCAAGGGCGGCAAGATTGCGATGTCGTCGGTGCACGCCGCAGTGTTTGATAAGAATGGGTATTGTTATAATGGTGGCTACAATCGCAGCCTCACGCGCATACATCCCGACCTGAAGACCGTGGACGAATACCGCGCCGACCGCCGCAACCCCAAGGCGCTCCAGAGCGACCACACCGTGTCGCTGCTTTGCGACAGCAAAAACCGCATTTGGGTGCTCACCAATGGCGACGGACTTTATCTCCTCGAAGACCCCGACAAGGGCATTTTCCGCAATGTCAACAAGGGCGCCGACGGTTCATCAATTGCAAGTGTATGGGGCATCTCGCTCGCCGAATACGAAGGCAGAATCCTCGTCGGCACGTATCAGGGACTTTCTGTCTATGACCCCGCCAACCGCACTTATACCAATTACGAGAGCGACGATTACGATTCCACGTCACTCAGCCACAATTGGGTGGTCAATTTTTGCATCGACAATAGGGGTCGTATTTGGGTCGCCACCAATGCGGGTTTTGACCTTTTTGACATCGTTAATGGCAAATTCACCACTTATGACACCGACTGCGGACTGCTCAGCGACGTAATCCAGGGCATCCTCTGCGACGACAAGACCGGACATCTGTGGGTATCGACGGCAAAAGGCATATCAAAATTTGACCCGAAAAAAGGCGTTGTCCTCAGGACTTACCTCTCCTCGGACGGAATGTTGGCTGACAATTTCCTGCAAAGGTCGGCATACAAGGACAATGACGGCACGATGTATTTTGGCGCGTCCAACGGCTTCACGTATTTCAATCCGGCTGAGATTCGCATCGATTCGCTCCTGCCCATGCCAACAATCACAAGGCTGATGCTCGAATACGACGACAATGAGCGCAACAAGCGTCAGCTCGACACCATCCTCAGCGACAAGGCTCCCGAAGCCACCGACCGCATTGTGCTCGACAGCAAGCGCGGCAAGACGATAATCATACAATTTGCAACCCTCAATTACTCCGGCGAGTCGGGCAACAAGTATTCATATATGCTCCAGGTGGATGGCGAGCCGGGACGTTGGGTGGACATCGGCACAAGGCACGAGGCTGTCTTTACCAATCTCGATTACGGCGATTATGTGTTTATGATCAAGAGCCGCAACGCCGACGGTGTGGAATCGGAGGTGCGTCCGCTGCGCATCATTGTGGAGAGGCCGTTTTGGCAGCATCCTATTATGAAGACGCTTGCGGGTGTTGTATTGTTGGGCGTAATTGTTGTGTTGATTTGGATGCGCAGCCGCCGCAACAAGCAGCGAGAAAAAGACCTCGAACAGACCGTCAAGAGGCGCACCGAAGACCTTGTGATGGCTAACGTAACCCTCGAAATCCAAAAAGAGGAAGTGGAGAAGTCGCTCAACAGCACCCTCATCCTCAACGACCTCAGCCGTCAGATTACAAGTTCGTTTGACACGCTGACCATCATTATGACGGCTTACAACCACATCAAGATGATGGTGAAGATGGATTTGTTTGCAATTGGCAAGTTCATACACTCCAAGGATGCGATGGAATTTAATTATGTCTATCTCAATGGTCAGCAGATAGATCCCGTGCAGATAGACATCTATGACGAGTGTACTGAGTCAATGAGTTTCCGCAGCAACGAGGACATTTATTCGGGCGAGTGCAGCAACCATGCCGACGCCGAAAAGTCGCATTTTTACACTGTGAACGAGCAGACTCACGGCACGGTGTTCGTATTGCCCCTGCGCGAAACCTCCAAGCCAAACGGCGTGCTCACCATCGGCTGCCAATCCAAGGACGCCTACACCAATTCTGACCGCGCCAACATCCGTATGATAGCGTCGTACCTGAGCATCGCCCTTGAAAAAGCCAAGGACTACCATCAGCTCCAACTCAAAAACAACGCCATCAACGGTTCGATACGATACGCCAAGACCATCCAGGACGCAATCCTCGTCCACGAAAATTTCATCAACGCATATTTCAACGCGATGATAATTTTCCGCCCGAAGGACATTGTGAGCGGCGATTTTTATTGGTTTAAGACAATTGGCCCCGACCGCGAAAACCCCGAAAAAATCTTTGCGGCGGTCATCGACTGCACGGGTCACGGCGTTCCGGGAGCATTTATGTCGTTGATTAGTAATATTTTGCTCAATGATATTATAATTCGTAACCATCAATACGAACCCGACGTGATACTCACCACGTTGGACAAGGAGATTGTCAACGCCCTCAATCAGGCCAACAACAACAACGAGGACGGTTTGGATATGGCTCTGTGCCGTTTTGACCGCAATGAGGACGGCAAATTTCACGACGTGGTGTATGCCGGCGCAAAAAATTCGCTCTACCATTACAAAGCCGCTGAGCAGAAGACCGACACCATCGCCGCCGACCGTATTTCCATTGGCGGTTTCAACAATACTGTTGCCAAAAAATTTACGAGCCACCACGTCACCGTTCAGCCGGGCGACTCGCTCTATATGACCTCCGACGGCATCATCGACCAAAACAATATGGAACGCAAGCGTTTTGGCAGGGTGCGTTTCGTCAAGACCATCGAGTACAATGGACAGCTCGATATGCAGGAGCGCAAGCAGGTGCTTGAGGAAACCCTCGACGAATTTATGGAAGGCGTGGAGCAGCGCGACGACATCACCATTATGGGTCTGAAAATTTCGTAAAAATTTCAATCAATAAATTATTAACAACGGAAAACACAGAATGCACGGAATTCTAATTCCGTGATTTCTGTTTTATTAAAGACAATTTATTGTTTTTAATAATCTGTGGTTTAAATAGTTCCGTCGTTTCTGTGTTTTCTGTTGTTGAAAAAAATAAATGCGAAAGTTGAGAAATTTAATTTGCACGTTACAAAATATAATCGTAACTTAGCCGCCGACAATCAACATATCAAAAAGCAATAAAATAATATGTTTCTCATAGCAGATTGCGGGGCTACCAAATGCGATTGGGCAGTGTCAGACGGCAATGACACCAACCTCTTCTCCGGCAACGGCTTCAATCCCGTGCACACCGGCGTAGAGGCAATGGAAGTTGCTGTAAGGCGGGCTGTTGCAGGCAATGTAGATCCCGGCACGATAGACGAAATATTTTTTTACGGGGCGGGATGTATTGGCGGCGACGCATCCGACAAAGTGCGCGGCGTGCTTGCCAAGGAGTTTCCCTCCGCAAAAATCAACACATTCAGCGACCTTGTGGCTGCGGGGCGTGCATTGTTCAAGACTGACAACGGCATCGCCGCAATACTTGGCACCGGCTGCAATTCGGGCGTATATATCGACGGCGACATCACCGAGCACATCCCCCCGATGGGCTACATCCTTGGCGACGAGGGCAGCGGCGCAAGCATTGGCAAGCGTCTCGTCAACGCCATCTACAAGCGCGAAATCCCCGATACGTACCGCCAAATGTTTGAGCGTGAGTGTATGATAGGGTACGACGATGTGATATACGGAGTGTATCGCAGCGAGACCCCGGCTCAATTTTTGGCGAGCCTTGTGCCTTTCATCAACGACCACATCGGCGACAATATTTTCAGGAATCTTGTATTGACGGAGTTTGACCTCTTCATCAACCGCAACATCATCCGCCTCAACCGTCCCAAAAATTTCGGAATCGGTTTTGTGGGTTCGATAGCCTACAATTTTGCCGACATATTGAAGGACGCGGCGCGCTTCCACGGACTCTCGATATATTCGATAATCCAACGCCCGATACAGCGGCTTGCGGAATACCACAACGAAATCAAAAAACTATAATATGAATTTCAACATAATGGCTGTAACGGGCAATCCCGCCCTCCACAGCCTCAGCCCCGTGTTAATGAACGCGGCTGTTCAGCACGACGGCGCACCTTACAGATACCTTCGACTTCCCGCCGAATCGGCGCAGGAGGCAATCGATACTTTCAAAGCCCTCGATATGAAGGGTATGAACGTGACTGCGCCATTCAAGCGCGATGTGATTCCGTTGCTCGACCACCTCACCGACAACGCCAAAAAGGCTGACGCCGTCAATTGCGTGTATCGTCGCGACGACGGACTTTGGGGCGACAACACCGACATCACGGGCGTGGAATTGACGCTAACAAAATATCCCGAATATGTGGAGCGCGGCAAGATGCTCGTCATCGGCTCGGGCGGCGCGGCTAATGCAGTAATCATCGCCGGACAAAACCTCGGTCTCGAAGTGACCGTGGCGGCTCGCAATCAGGAGGCCCTCGCAGTCCTGAAACAAAAATACAACGTCCTCTCCGCATCGCTCAAGCACATCACTTCCACTGTCAACAATTATCCAATAATCGTGCAGGCTCTGCCGTCGGGCGCGGTGGTATTCGACCCCAACGTGCTGACCGCCGACCACGTGGTTTTGGACGCCAATTACAAGGACTCGATTTTTGAAAAGCCCGCCGAAAAGATAGGATTCCATTTCCTCTCGGGCAGGAATTGGCTTGTCAATCAGGCTGTTCCGGCGTATAAGACTTTTACGGGCAACGACGTGGATGCATCGGTGATGTACGACGCATTGGACAATTATCATCTTGATTATCAAGGACGCATAGCATTGACGGGATTTATGGGCGTGGGCAAGACCACCGCCGGACGCGACCTCGCATACGAGCTCAATTACCGTTTCATTGATATGGACCACGAGTTGGAACGCCGTGAAGGAATGAAGATTACGGAGATTTTTGAGAAAAAGGGCGAAGAATATTTCCGCGAAATTGAATCCAACCTCCTGCTCGAATATGCCGACGAGGTTGACATCATCCTCTCCTGCGGCGGCGGCACGGTGAAGTCAGCCGCCAACCGTCAGGTCTTGCGCGACAATTTCGTGACATTGTGGCTGTACGCCTCGGCTGCGTATTGCATCGACGGTCTCGATGTGAGCAACCGTCCCTTGTTGCAATGCGACAACCGCCTCGAAGTGGCGCAGAATATGCTACAAGAGCGCATCCCGCTGTACGCCGACTGCGCTTACGGCATTGTCAGCGTAGAAAACCTCACTAAAAAACAAACCGCACAAAAACTCTATGATCAAATCGTTAAAACCTTCGGCGTTTGATGCCGAACTCACCATACCACCGTCAAAAAGTTATATGCAGAGGGCGGTGGCAATAGCCGCGCTTGCGGGTGGCAAGTCCACGATTTACAACCCCGACAAGAGCAACGATTCCCGGGCGGGTCTCGGCGTGGCTCAGGCGTTGGGCTGCATTGTGGATGAATACAGCGACCGCGTGGAGATAAGTCCATCCGGCAATCCGATGGCTGACGTTGTGAACGTCGGCGAGGCGGGGCTTGGGTTAAGGCTCTATACGCCAATCTGTTCGATGTTGCGCTCCGACGTTACAATCACCGGCGGCGGCACGCTCTTGAAACGCCCTGTCGATGAGATGTTGGAGCCGTTGAAGCAACTCGGCGTTACCGCGACGCTCACCAATCACTGCGCCCCCGTACACACTACGGGCGTATTGCAAGGCGGCGAGGTGACTATTGACGCAAGCAAGAGTTCTCAATTTCTTTCGGGACTTCTGATTGCCCTGCCAAAGACCGGCAAAAAATCTCACATCAAAATATCCGCCATCAACAGCCGTCCATACGTGGAGATGACCATCGAAATCGTAAGGCATTTTGGCGGCAAAATCACCAACAACGACTTCAAGGACATCTACATCGATCCGATACCGCATTACAACGGCTGCGAATACACCGTCGAGGGCGATTGGAGCAGTGCGGCGGCGCACCTCGCTGCGGGCGCAATCAATGGCAAGGCAATTGTTAAAGGATTGAATCCCAATTCGTTGCAGGCTGACAAGGCAATTATTGACGTCCTGAAAGATTGCGGGGCTGATGTGGAGATTGACGGCAATGCAATCATTATCAGAAAAAAAGATTTGCGAGCCTTCCATTTTGACGCCACCGACGCGCCCGACTTGTTCCCCGTATTGGCGGCGTTGGCGGCTAACTGCAATGGTGTCAGCGAGATAATTGGCACCGACCGCCTTATCCACAAGGAAAGCAACCGCGCTCAATCCATTGCCGAGGAGTTTGCAAAAATTGGCATTAATGTTGACATCAATCAAAAAAACAGGATGCTGATCTCCGGCGGCAAAATCCACGGCAATGTCACCGTATCGGCGCACCACGACCACAGGATGGCGATGGCTCTTGCAGTCTGCGCACTCACAGCCGATGCGCCAATCACGTTGGAGGAGGCGGAGTCAGTCGCAAAGTCGTATCCCGATTTTTGGAATGATTGGAACAATGCATTAAAAAATGTATAACAACAGAAAATATGTTATTGGACTGATTTTCATTGTTATAGCGTTGATTTACATTTATAAGCTCTTTTCCATTCAGGTGATGGATTCGAGCTATAAATTATCGGCGGAGAGCAATGTATTCAGGAAGGTAGTCGATTATCCGGCGAGGGGCTTGGTATTTGACCGCAACGACAAGTTGTTGGTTTATAACGAGTCGTCCTACGACCTTTTGGCGACCCCAAACCGCGTCCCGGAATTCGACACGGCTGATTTGTGCGCCATACTCGGCACCACGGTCGAGAGTTTCAAGGCTGAATTTCTTAAAGCAAGAAAACACTCGAAGTATAAGGAAAGCGTTGTCTTCAAGCAAATTCCAAAGCATCGCTATTCGTATTTGCAGGAAAAGATGTACAAGTTTCCTGGATTTGAGGTTCAGAAACGTACCGCCCGCAAGTACGAGTACAACGCCGCCGCGCAGGTATTGGGATATGTGCGCGAGGCCGACCAAAAGTTTATCGAGGCTAATCCGTATTACAAGCCGGGCGACTATGTGGGCGTTGCGGGCATCGAAAAATCCTACGAGGAACAGTTGCGCGGTCAGAAAGGCACGAAGATTTTTATCGTTGACGTAAAAAACAAGGTGCAGGGCAAGTACAAGGACGGAAAGTATGACACTGTGGCTGTCGTCGGGCTCAACATCCAATCAACTCTTGACATCGAATTGCAGCAATATGGCGAGAAGTTGATGCAAAACAAGGTCGGCTCCATCGTCGCCATCGAACCTTCCACGGGCGAGATTTTGGCGTTGGTGTCGTCGCCGGGTTACGACCCCAACCTGCTCGTCGGCAGCGATATGGCTATCAATTATCCCAAACTTTTGGCTGACCAATACAAGCCGATGTACAACCGTGCATTGATGGCTTGCTATCCGCCCGGCTCCACTTTCAAGACCATCAACGCCTTGATAGGACTTGCGGAGGGCATCATCACGCCGTCGTCGTCGTTCCCCTGCAACGGCGGTTTCAGGCTCGGCAGCCACGTCGTCAAGTGCCACCACGCGGGTTCGTTGGATTTGGTAAGCTCAATACAACACTCCTGCAACGCATATTACTGTTACGAATTTACCAAACTCATCGCCGACCCGAAGTACAGGCGTGCGGATTCGGCTTACAGCAATTGGCGGCGCAGGGTGCAGTCGTTTGGTCTCGGCACCAAGCTCGGCAGCGACCTCAACCAAGAGTCGGGCGGCATATTGTATTCCAAGGATTATTACAACAGATTCTACGGCGAGGGGCATTGGACGGGCTACACGATAGTGTCGCTTAGCATCGGTCAGGGCGAATTGGGTTTCACACCGTTCCAAATCTGCAACGCCTGCGCCACCATCGCCAACCGTGGATATTACATCATCCCCCACATTGTCAAGAAGATAGAGGGGCAGGAGTCAATTGACCCAAAATTCCTCGAAAAACACGAGACCGGCATCAAACGTGAATATTTTGAGACTGTAATCCAAGGTATGTATCAGGTGTGCGAAATGGGCACGGGACGGTCGGCAAAAGTGCCCGGTGTGGAAGTCTGCGGCAAGACCGGCACGGCGCAGAATCCGCACGGCAAGGATCACTCGATTTTTGAGGCTTTTGCACCCCGCGAAAATCCCAAAATCGCCATTGCGGTCTATGTGGAAAACGGTGGTTTTGGCGCGACATACGCCGCCCCAATCGCCGGATTGATGATAGAAAAATACCTCACCGACACCATCACGCGCAAGGACGTGGAGGCGCGAATCTGCAATGCAAATTTGCTCGACCCAAATGCGCAGATGAAATAGGAGAGAGGAGAGAGGAAAGAGGAGAGAGGAAAGAGGAACGAGGAACAAGGAAAATCAAAAATCAACAAATCACTAAATCAAAAATCAACAAATCGTAAAATCGCAAAATGAAACAACGCGGAGCAAATGTTTTCCGGTCGCTTGATTGGATAGTTTTGTTAATCTATTCGTTGCTGCTCTTTATGGGGTGGTTCAATATATATGCGGCGTGTTATGACGACACGCACGACAGTATATTTGACTTCGGTATGCGCTATGGCAAGCAACTCGTATGGATTGGGGTGTCGTATGTGATTGTGATACTGATAATGGCATCCAACTTCCGGCTGTATTCTGTGCTGTCGTATTTCATATATGGATTTATGATTTTGCTCCTGATGGCGGTGCTTGTGGTGGGCACCAAGACCAACGGGGCGCGGTCTTGGTTTGAGATAGGCCCATTGAAGATACAACCGGCTGA
>JAEEGH010027468.1_pt1 | contig 11263 bp, 9 predicted proteins | sample 9134181 | NCBI WGS metagenome assembly JAEEGH01 (sample SAMN16246544, study PRJNA631951) | gut metagenome | biome: gut microbiome; feature: rumen; material: DP-attached | host: Bos | place: Iran: Karaj | collected 2018-10 | reverse complement strand
AGGTCGTGGTCAAAGCACCGGCCTGCAGAGCACCGTGAACGGTACCGGCAGCGCCACCTTCGGACTGCATTTCAAACACGCGGGGAACCTGTCCCCAAATATTCTTCTTGCCTGCAGCACTCCAGTTATCGGCGTGCTCAGCCATAGGACTGGACGGTGTAATCGGGTAGATAGCCGCAACTTCGCTAACAGCAAACGCTACGCTAGCGGTGGCCTCGTTACCATCACACGCAATCATCTTTTTTGCCATGTGTGTCTCCAATTTTTAGGTTTTTTCGAAAAAATCTGATCATATACACCCCGGGCATGTGGTACCACACCCGTGGCGCAAAAATCCAATGGAAAAAATATAAAGATTGGAGGGGGAATGAACGGAAATTTTTTGAAAAATTCCCTTTAATGTGGATTCTATGGGGGAGAAAAATGTCGGTGGAATTGTGTAAATAAATTTTAACGTCTGCGGTCGCGGTACCCGGGTCTAAAAACCATCGGTTGCGGTTCTGAAATGCGTTCCTTGCGTTTTGCGGGCTTAAAAGCCTTTGAGTGGGGGCCTCGCTTGTCGGGCCAGCAGCCCCAGGGCATTTTCCTAATATTGCGTGACTCGAAGAATTCTGCAACCTTGGCGTTGTCGGCGAAATAGTAGATATACCCGTTTTTTCTGAATCCCTGTGTTTTATGGGTTGCATAGATATGAGTGGAATCGATGGGCTTGCCTTGCCTATAGAGTTCTACGTAGTAGGCGGTCCATTGCCTGTCAAAGTATTTGCCGCCACCTTTTGCACGTTTTGTTTCCTTGTGTTTTAGGGCTTTCGACAAGTCATTGAAGTCCTTTTTTAGCCGGGTCTGGTACACTGCGAAGGGAAGGGGCGAGGATGCCTGTTCTTCGAGCAGGGGGGTGCTTTCGCTGCATGTAAAAAAGGCCATGGAGTCTGCGGCGGCGATATAGTCTTCCAGGCGCAGGTCGTTGGAGGGGGTAAAGTCTCTGCTGGCAGTTTTCAGCTCATTGGGGTCGCTACACCCGCATAGGGCGACGAAGGCTGCCGTGACCAGGCATTTTAAGGTGTTTATTCCTTTGCGCATGGAACTAAAGTAATAAATTTTTCTGTTGCAGGGAGGTTTTTCTATATTGCCTTCCGATGAAATTTCGCCTTTCGACAGAGACCTTGAACCGCCTGAAGCGCTTCCGCAAGAACAAGCGTGCGTTCTGGTCGCTGGTGGTGCTCGTGGTGGCGTACCTGCTTTCTCTCACGAGCCCGTGGACGGTGAACGACGAACCGCTCGTGCTGCGTTACGAGGGCAAGACGTATTTCCCGGCGTTCGTGCGGTACAGCGATGCGGATTTTGGCGGGGAATACCAGACGGAAGCGGATTACAGCAAACTTTTTGCCGATGTTCGCGAGTGCGAGGAAGATGCTGCCGAGGGCTTTACCCGCGCGGGTGGTTGCCCCGAGGTTTGGGCGGTTATGCCCCCGATTGCGCACGACCCGCTGAAGGCGGATCTCTCGGAAGATGGCGCACCCCCGTTTGCGCCGAGTGCAAGGCATTGGCTTGGCACCGACAGCAACGGCCGCGACGTTTTGGCGCGCCTGATTCACGGGTTCAGGATTTGTATCAGTTTTAGCCTGCTCTTGACGGTGCTCGGGACTTTCCTCGGGATTGTCATCGGCGGTATCCAGGGCTACCTCGGCAAGTTCTGGGATATCGGCATGCAGCGCATGATTGAAATTTGGTCGTCGCTCCCGATGCTCTACGTGGTGATTCTAATCGGTAGTATTTACGGGCGAAGTTTCTGGCTCCTAATCCTTATTATGGCGGCGTTCAACTGGATTTCGCTCAGCTACTATATGCGTGCGGAGTTCCTCAAGCTTCGCGGCATGACGTACGTGCAGTCGGCGAAGGTTCTGGGCATGGGGCACAGGCATATCTTTTTCAAGGAAATTTTGCCGAATGCGATGACGCCCGTGGTGACGCTCTTCCCGTTCACGCTGATTGGCGGTATCGGGAGCCTTACCTCGCTCGATTTTTTGGGATTTGGCCTGCAGCCGCCTACGCCTAGTTGGGGTGAGCTCATGAGCCAAGGGCTCAATAACCTTTACGCGCCGTGGATTTCGGTAAGCACGGTCGCCGCGCTGTTCGTGACGCTGCTCTTGACCACGTTCGTGGGCGAGGGCGTTCGGGATGCCATGGACCCGAAGTCGGGAGATAGGTATGTCTAACCTGAGGCGACTGAAGGGGCCATGCCAAGCGGGAACGGCTCGTATTGACGAGCCGTGGGAGCGCGGAGCAATCGACTCCAGAGGAAAATTTTTTTCGTTAAGGTCGATTGCGGAGTCGCATACCGACCCGAAGTCGGGAGATAGGTATGTCTAGTTCTTCGCCGGTTTTACAGGTGCGCGGCCTCTCGGTTTCATTCGGGCATCACAAGGACGGGCAGTCGGCGGAAAAGCCGGTGCAGGTGACGGACCGCGTCTCGTTCGAAATTAATGCAGGCGAATTCTTCGCGCTGGTGGGCGAGTCGGGTTGCGGCAAGAGCGTGACCGCGATGGGAATCTTGCGGCTGCTCCCGTGGCCGGGCGCGCAGATTGTCGAGGGCTCGGTGCTGTACAGCGCGGGTGCTTCGAATGCGGGTAAGGACTGCGCGCCGATTGATTTGGCGAAACTCCCGCTGCCTGAACTGCAGAAAATTCGCGGGTCCGAGATTGCGTGCATATTCCAGGAGCCGATGCAGGCCTTGAACCCGGTCGTGACCATCAAGAAGCAGTTGCTGGAAGTGTTCAAATTCTGCGTGAAGGCTGATGCTGGCAAAGACTGCGCCGCCCCGCTGGCAGCAATCCGCGAGATGCTGACCCTTGCAGGCTTTAGCGACCCTGAACGCGTGCTGAACGCCTACCCGCACGAACTTTCGGGAGGCATGCTCCAGCGCGTGTGTATCGTGATGGCGCTGCTCCCGAAACCCAAGCTCATTATTGCCGACGAACCGACTACGGCACTCGACGTGACGGTGCAGGCGCAGGTCCTTGCGGTTTTGAAAGACATGGCAAACCGCACGGGTACCGCGGTCCTGCTGATTACCCACAACATGGGCATTGTCTCGCAGTACGCGGACCGCGTGGCGGTGATGTACGCCGGCCGCATCGTAGAATGCGGGCCCGTGCGCGACGTGATCGAAAACCCGATGCACCCGTACACGCAGGGGCTATTGGCCGCCATCCCCGAAAACCACAGTGATATGCGCAACCTGCGGTCTATCCCGGGTTCCGTACCGCATGCGCGCGACTTTGTGAAGGGCTGCCGATTTGCGGACCGCTGCGAAAAGTGTGCGAACCTTTCCGCCGAGTTGCAGGCCAAGTGCCGCTCACAGGAAATCCCGCCGAAAGTGGGCGAGTCTCATTTTGCTCACTGCTTCTCCTTGCAGGCCAAATAAAAACGTGCAGACGGTTTGGTCTGCACGGTAGGATTCCAAAGTAATTTTTAGGGGCCTTACTTCAGGCCGTATTTTTCTTTGATTGCGATGCGCTCTTCTTCGGAAAGGCTTTTCAGGTAAGCCTTCCAGCCGGGGCAGAAGTTGATGTGGAATCGCCAGAACCGCCCGATGAGCGATTTGGGGTTCTTGTCGTACTGGGCACGGATTTTGCAGTTTGCGCAGGCCATTTTATGCGTCCTCGTTTTGGGTTGCCTTATGCCTGTGCAAATTCTCTTGCAAGTTCGATAAGCGTCTGCACGCCGAAACCGGTGGCGCCGTATTCGGTGTACTTCCACTTCTTGGTGACGAATGCCGTACCCGCGATGTCGCAATGCGCCCACGCGGTATTTTCGGGAACGAATTCCTGCAGGAACAGTGCCGCGGAAATTGCGCCCGCGTCGGTTCCCGTGTTCTTGAGGTCGGCGAACTTGTCCTTGAGCGCGTCGGCGTATTCTTCTTCGAGCGGCATGCTCCAGAACTTTTCGCAGCACGCTTCGCCGCAGTTGATAACCTTCAGGCCGAGATCGTCGTCGTTGCTGAAGAAGCCCGCGACGGCATACCCGAGTGCGCGGACCATGGCACCGGTGAGCGTGGCGAGATCCACGATGTGCGTTGCCCCGATTTCGCCTGCTTCTGCAAGCCCGTCGCTAAGCACCAGGCGGCCTTCGGCATCGGTGTTGTCGACCATCACGGTCTTGCCGTTCTTGGCCTTGAAGATGTCGCCCGGGAGCACGGACTTGTTGCCGATTGCGTTTTCGGCGAGGCAGCACACGGCGCTCACGCGAATCGGGAGCTTGAGCGTGGCGATAGCCTGTATGGCGGCAAGTACGGTCGCCGCCCCGCTCATGTCGCTAATCATTTCGGGCATGGATTTAGGCGGCTTGAGGCAGAGGCCGCCGGTATCGAACGTGAGACCCTTGCCCACGAACACCAGGTGGTCCTTCGAGGTGCGCTTGGCCCCCTTCGTTCCGTCGTACGAAAGCGTAACCATGTACGGTTCGTGCGAACTGCCCTTGCCGACGGTCACGTGGCCCATGAAGCCTTCCTTTTCGAGTTGCTTCATGTCGCGCACCTTGATGCTGAGGCCCGGCGTGTACTTCGCGATGGTCTTCGCATTTTGAACAAACTCAGCGGGATAGAGGTCGCTGGCGCAGGTGTTGATGAGGTTCCTTGCGAGCGTTACCGCCTTCTGCTCGATAGCGACATCTTCTGCAATCTTCTTGAAGTCCTTGACGTGCTCGCCCGCGACAATCTCGTATGTAACTTGGAAATTCTTCTCTTGCTTGCTCTTGTAGGCGTCGAACTTGTAGTCGGCGTAGCTAAGCCCGTGGAGAATTGCCTTGAACTGCTCATCTGCCGCATCGGCGAGGAAGATGCTCACGCAGGGGACCTGCTTTTTCTGGGCGCGACCTGCCAGGCGGTAGGCGGCCATACGCAGGTGGTCGAGTGCGGAGAGCCCGCGTTCCTTTGCCGCATCTACGAAAAACGTCGGCTTGCCATCGATTTCCAGGAATTCGAGGTCCTCGAACGGGCCTTCCTTCATGCCGTTCAGAACGGATTCGACCTGTTTTTCACCGTTTTCCGACAGGATAGAGGAAAACTGCACTGATTTTTTCACGAAAAAGAGGGCGTAAGCGTTCGCTTTTTGCGATTCATTGGCGATGATATTGAACTTCATGTTTGGAAAGATAGAAAAACTTTTGTATTTTGATACAAAGAAAGTAAATAATGCAAAATGGAGTAATTATGAACACGAAAATGAAATCGTTCGGTTTTGTTCTGGCTCTGACAGCTTTTGCCATGGCACAAGAAGCGGCTCCCGTAGCGGAAGCTGCAGCACCCGCACCGGAAACAGCCGCCGTTCAGGAAGTGGCTCCTGCTGAGGCCGCCCCGGCCGCTCCGGCACAGGAACCCGCCGCTGCGACGGAACCTGCGGCGGAAACTGCACCCGAAGCGCCCCAGGCCGTTGCCCAGGAACCTGCTCCTGCCCAGGATGCCTCGACAGGCTCGGTAACCGAAACGGCTCCTGTAGAGACTGCCGCTCCGGCCCCGCAGCCTGAACCGCAGCCCGCTCCTGTTGCCGACGAAGGCGACATGCCTGCTCCGAAGGCTGTCCGCGGCGTAGATGCCGAATCGCAGCCCGTGTATGGCGCGCAGACAACCGCTCCGGTCGAAACTACTGTTCGCGAAACTCGCGTGTATAGGCTCAAGGCTGAACCCATCCCGATGAAGTTCTCCTTCGGTGTGCAGGGCTTTGCCGGCATGAACTCTCTCTTCGACAACAACTGGGATTTCGAGGAATCCTATGACGGTATTGCCTGGAAGGCCGGCTTGTTTGCCGTGGTGCCGTTGAACGAATACACGATGGGCTTCAAGATTGGTGCCCTCTACGACCATAGCGAAGCCAGCGCCTCTTACTCTTACGGTAGCGACTATTCCAAGGAAGCGCATGTCAAGTTCAAGATGGACCGCGTGACTATCCCGCTCCTGTTCATGCTCAAGTCCATGTACTCGAACTTCTCGTTTGATTTTGGTATGCAGGTCTCCGTGCCTGTCCAGGATACGTTCAAGTATTCCTACGAGAAGGCTGACGGTACTCCCGTGAACGGCAATGCCGACATGATTGACCTGGATTACCGCAATTCCATGGACTTCGCGCTCCTGCTCGGTCTCTCCATCAAGGCGAACAATTACCTTTCGTTCGATATCCGCTACGAATGCGGTATTTCCAATGCCTATGACGGCGTGCCCGGCTGGCGCATCAACGAGCTCACCTCGAACACCTTCCTCTTCGGTATTTCCTTCTACGTCCTCTAATAGTTTATGATTCTTCCGATTGTCGCTATAGTCCTGGGATTGGGTGTCCTGGTATGGAGTGCTGACAAGTTTGTTGATGGTGCGGTAGGTGTCGCCAAGTTTTGCGGCATGTCTACGCTCCTTATCGGTATGGTTATTGTCGGGTTCGGCACCTCCGCTCCGGAGATGGTCGTCTCGGCGATTTCTGCCATGCAGGATGCTCCTGAACTTGCTCTTGGAAACGCTTACGGGAGCAACATCGCAAACATCGCCCTCATTCTCGGCGTGACAGCGATTATTTCGCCCGTCATCGTGGTGCGGAAGGCTCTCGTGCGTGACCTGCCCGTGTTGATTGCCGTTACGGCTGTTGCCATATTCCAGGCGATGGACGGCTCCATCAGCAGGCTCGACGGTATTGTCGTGCTGCTCGTTTTTGCGGGCGTGATGACCTTCAATATCGTGAGCGAACTTCGCCAGAAAAAGGGTGTGGCTGCGGAAGAAACGGTTGCATCGGAATCGGGCGAGGGCGAAAATCTTTCTCTCGGAAAGTCTATCCTGTGGCTTGTGCTCGGGCTTGCTCTGTTGGTGGCAAGTTCCCGTGCGCTCGTGTGGGGGGCGGTAGAAATCGCGCGTGCTCTCGGCGTGAGCGACTTGCTGATTGGCCTAACCATCGTTGCCGTGGGTACCTCGCTCCCGGAGCTTGCGAGTTCCATTGCGGCTGCCCGCAAAGGCGAAAACGACCTTGCCATTGGCAACATTATCGGGTCGAACCTGTTCAATACGCTCATGGTGGTAGGTATCGCAGCAATGATTGCGCCGATGCATTCCTTCAGCGCTTCTATCCTGAGTCGTGATCTGCCGGTTATGACCGTGCTGACTGTTCTCCTGCTGTTGTTCGGGCTCCCTGTCCGCAAGAGCAGAGTCGGTGCGGATGGCAAGCGCATTGGCCGCATCAACCGCCTCGAAGGTACCGTGTTTCTCGTTGCCTACGTGGGCTATATCGGCGTGCTTATTGCGCAGGCGACCGGAGTCTTGAAGTAGCGTGCTTTTCCATTCCTGGTATTTCATCCTGTTTGCGGTCGCTGTCGTAGGGCTATACTACGCGGTTCCCGTGGGCAGGGAGAATGCCTGGGGTGGCAAGTTCCGCCGTATATTGATTCTCGTTGCGAGCCTCTACTTTTATGCGGTGTGGCGCCCCGAGTACCTTGCGCTTATCCTTGCGACTATCGGCGTGGATTACACGATGGCGCGCCTTATTGATAGGTTTGGCCGGAGTGCAGATGGTGCAGTTGATGGCGTGCCTGTCGCGAATATTAAACGGAACATCGCGCTTGTAGTTTCGCTGAGCTTTGACCTCGGGCTCCTGTTTGCGTTCAAGTACCTGGGATTCTTTGAGGAAACGTGGAACACGCTTGTCGCTCCTTGGATGGGCAAGCCGTTGAACTTGCCCAAACTATTGCTCCCGATGGGTATATCGTTCTACACGTTCCAGAGCCTGAGTTATGTGATTGACGTTTATCGCGGGAAGATCCCTGCATGCAGGAACATTGCGAACTACGCGCTGTACGTGACGTTCTTCCCGCAGCTGGTGGCGGGGCCTATCGAGCGTGCCCCGCACCTGATGCCGCAACTCGCTCTCGAGCACCGCTTCGATGTTGCTGACCTGCAGGCGGGCATGTTTCGCATAATGCAGGGCTTCTTCAAGAAGGCGGTTTTGGCGGACCACCTGGGTGTATTCGTGGATGGTGTGTTCAATGGTGTTGCGGCGGGCCACGTGTCGGAACTGTCTCCTGTAGAACTGATTCTTGCAGGCATTTTCTTTACCTTCCAGATTTACTTCGACTTCTCGGGTTATTCGGATATCGCTATCGGTATCGCGCGGATTTTTGGCGTGCGCTTGATGGAAAACTTCAACGCGCCCCTGCTTGCGACAAGCATCTACGACTTCTGGAAACGCTGGCATATCTCGCTTACGAGTTGGTTCCGCGAATATGTGTACTTTAGTCTTGGTGGTTCCCGCAAGGGACGCCCGCTTGCGATAGTGAACGTGCTTATCGTGTTCTTCTTGAGCGGGCTCTGGCATGGTGCGGCATGGACGTTCGTGGCGTGGGGCGTGTGCCATGGGGTGGCGTACGTGCTGGAACGGCCGTGGCGAAAATTACCGGTGAAGCACCCGTGGCTCGGGAGAATCAAGACGTTTGTGCTTGTCGTGCTGTTCTTCACGCTGTTCCGCGCACCGGATTTCGGCACGTGGCTCGACTACATTGTTGGCGTATTTAATTTCGGGCCGTTCGCAAGCCTGACGCAGGCGTACATTCTTCCTCACGGCGATGCGTACTTGAATGGTCCTCTTACGTTGTGCGGTGGAGCATGTGTGCATTCGCTTTTCTGTGTCGATAACGATGCTGTGCATATTCCTGCAGCCCTTGGTGTACTGGTGGGTCTTTTGATATGGGGCGTCCGCTCGCTTGTGACTCGCGGTGGAACGCGCGGTTGCGTGGTGGGCGACGAACCGGGTGTATGGCGTTGGACATGGTGCCTTGTCTACCTGTTGGCAATCATTCTTCTGGGCCGCTTTAGCGGACAGGGATTCATTTACTTCCAGTTCTAGGAGCGACGATGGATACAAAGACTAAAATCGCTCTCTGGTGTGTACGCGGGCTCGGTCTCGTTTCGCTCCTGATGCTGGCGCTGTTCTTTAGCGGAGCCTTCCCGCAGTGGTTTACCGGCAGGGGAGACTTGTTCCGGCTTACCTCTGCAAAGCCGTTCAAGGAAGATGTCGACAAACCGTACCATCCCGACGAAAGCGTGCATACGGCGCCGCTTGATTCGGGAATCGTTTGGTGGCTGGGCGACAGTTTTAGCCGCGTGCAGTTCGGGCACAAGCCATTGCCCGAAGAAGTTTCGGATAAACTGTCTGCGGAAAGAATCGGGAAGGTTGCTGCGGTGGATTACATTGACCTGCAGGGTTCCCCGAAATCGCTTTTTGCGCTTGCCGCCGCCCGCGCGAAGGAAGGTAAGCCTGTCCCGAAAGTCATCGTGGTGGAATGTGTCGAACGCAATGTATATGCGAACTTCGGTGCGAATGCGGTATTCGATTATGGTGACGTGGCACCCTGGAACGAGGGCAAGGGGCTAGGCTTGAAAGTCAAGCGCATCCGTCGTCGCGCCTTCCTCGAGGCTCCGGGAACGGTCGACTTTAAGTTGCGCCGCTTCCCGCCGACGGCCGCCCTGCGGGAACTCACGGATACGTGGCGTTACTCGCTCTACAAGGATACGCACCCGGGTGCGGACGAGGGCTGGGCTGGGGTTGGCGTTTATCACGATACGAAACCGTTCCTTGCTTTTGCAGAAGATACAGCCGGAGTGCTCCTTTACAACAAGAATTCTGAAGAATACATGGCCGTGGTGGAACACCTGAAGGGGCTAGATTCCCTGGCGAAAACCTTCGGTGCGCGCCTCCTGTTTGTGATGGCTCCGAACAGGAATCTTTTCTGGCGCAACGATGTGAATGAATGGTTGTTGCTTGCGGGCTTGCCGCAGGCATCTCCTGAAGCAAGGCACTACTTCGATTTCTACGACATGCTCGATTCGGCGGGCATCGAGAACGTGGACCTGACGGTTCCGTTCTTCAAGGCGCGTAAGGCCGGCAAGGATATTTTCTGGAAGACGGATTCCCACTGGAATGGAAACGCGCACGAAATTGCGAGCGATTCGATTGCCGCAAAACTTTCAATAATGCTGTTCCCGAAGAAGAGGCTGGTCGCGAAGATGCCTCTTCAATACTAGACCGGCGGGAAGAACAGGTACGCGATTGCGATTGCCGAGATGATGCCCACGGCATCGGAAATGAGGGCGCAGGTGAGAGCGTGGCGCGTCTTCTTGATGCCCACGGAACCGAAATAAACCGCGATGATGTAGAACGTGGTGTCGGTTGCGCCCTGGAACATGCTGCTGAGGCGCCCAGCAAAGCTGTCCGCGCCGAATGTCTTCATGGCGTCGATCATCATGCCGCGTGCACCGCCTCCGCTCAGGGGCTTCATGAATGCTGTGGGGAGAGCGGGAACTACGTCGTTGCCGATTCCGAAGCAGGCGAGAACCCACGAGATTCCGTTCATGACCAGGTCCATCGCCCCGCTAGAACGGAATACGGCGACACCCACGAGGATGGCGACCAGGTAGGGAATGACCATGACTGCCGTGTGGAAACCATCCTTAGCGCCTTCGATAAACGCCTCGTAGGCCTGAACCTTCTTGTACACGGCGAGGGCCATGAACGCAACAATTAGGCCGAGCAATACGATGCCACTGATGAAGAGGCTCGTGGTCCCGATGGCTTCGGCAGTGAGGTGGCTGAAGTAGACCATGATGGCGATGACGCAGGCGGAAAGCCCGCCAAGCCAGGCAACCGTTACCGGGTCCTTGAGTTTTACCTTCTGGAAAAAGCTGATGGCGATGATGCCCGCGATGGTGCTGAAGAACGTAGAGAGAAGGATAGGGAGGAACACGTCGCTCGGGTTTGCCGCTCCCATTTGGGCACGGTACGTCATGATGCTCACCGGGATGAGCGTAAGGCCGCTCGCGTTGAGCACGAGGAACATGATTTGCGAGTTGCTTGCGACGGTCTTGTCTTCGTTGGGGTTGAGTTCCTGCAGTTGCTTCATCGCCTGCAGGCCCATCGGGGTGGCCGCGTTATCGAGACCGAGCATGTTTGCACTTACGTTCATGAGCATCGTGCCCACGACCGGATGGTCTTTCGGAACTTCGGGGAAGAGCCTGCTGAACAGTGGGGAGACGATTTTTGCGAGAATCTGTACGGCTCCCGCCTTTTCGCCAATCTTCATGATGCCGAGCCAGAGGCTGAGTATGCCCGTGAGGCCGAGGGCGATTTCGAACGCGGTTTTCGACATGTCGAACGCGCCCATGATAGTCTTGTTGAAGATTTGGGTGTCGCCGAAGGCGATCCACTGCCCCATGCACGCGATAAACGCGCCAAAGAAGAAG
>JAEEGH010027467.1_pt1 | contig 11263 bp, 11 predicted proteins | sample 9134181 | NCBI WGS metagenome assembly JAEEGH01 (sample SAMN16246544, study PRJNA631951) | gut metagenome | biome: gut microbiome; feature: rumen; material: DP-attached | host: Bos | place: Iran: Karaj | collected 2018-10 | reverse complement strand
TATCGCTGGAGCTGATGCAACGGGGTGTGTGAAATCTACAAGCTATAACCTTGCAAAATGCGGATACAAAGTGCATGTAATATCTGATTGTGTGACAAGCTATGATCTGAAGAAGTTGCCTGAGATGTATGATTATTATGCCAAAAAGGGGTGTGATGTATTAACACTTGCAGAGTGCAGGTAAAGTACTGAGAATGGTGGGAGAAATGCATTATGCAAGTCTTCTGCGTGGGGCATAAGGGAAGACGGATATATGGAGATAGATATTTGTTTTCCATTGAAATGAATTATTATAAGTGCAGAACAGGCTCAAATAAGTGTATTTGGGTCTGTTTTATTTTGAGGATGATAGGATGAATCAGAAAGAGGAATGCTATCATGAATTATAAGATTTTTGGAAGTAAAACTGTAGATATCGTAATAGAAATGGGCCTTGGAGCATGCATAGCTGAATGGGAAGCGCTTGCAAGAGAGCTTGGAGAGAATCACGGTGTGCTTGTCTATGAAAGAGCCGGGATAAATCACAGTGATAAGAGTGATAAAGAAAGAACGCCTACGAATATTGCTAAAGAATTAATGAATCTCCTAGATGAAATCCCGCATGATGAAAAGCTGGTGATAATAGGACATTCGCAGGGAGGACTGTATGCCAGCGAGTTCTGTGGTCTCTATCCGGAGATGGTAAAGGGACTAATTCTTTTGGACCCATTAACTACAGAAGATAATAGATTTAAGAAGGAATTAACTGCGAAGGAGTTTAAAAAATCCGGAGTAGATAAGAGTAAAAACTTTATTTTTTTAGAAACGCTTACTAAGCTTGGAATGAAAGGCTTTGTAAAGAAAGTGATGTGTCAGGCACCGCCTTTTTATTACGCCAATTTTTCCAAGGAGCAAAATGAGGATATCCTTAATTCGCTTGTAAATACCGCGCATCTACGCACATGCAGGGAAGAGTATAGGTTAGCTCACGATGGTGCATCGTTAAAAAATATGGTATCCAAGGAAAAATATCCTGATATTCCGATCATTCTTGTGACTCATTCATCTGAGGAAGCAATTAAGGAAAACATGGAATTTGGTGGAAACAGCCGTCCTTTTGCCGCCAGGATCGAACAACTGTGGCAGGAGATCATGAAAGAGTATTTAGGGTATTCGAAAAGAGCAATATGGATCCAGGCTAAGAAAAGCACTCATTATATTCACCTGACGGAACCGGAAATAGTTATAGAGAGCGTCAATACCTTAAATAATTGATATACTTAAGAAAGGATAGGGGGACTCGATATGCAATTCTCAGATATTGATAATGGAAAGACATTTGACTGGGGCAATACTTCAAAGGATTATGCGAAATACAGAGATATTTACCCCGATGAATTCTATCAATTCATTTTAGATCTGGGCTTGTGCAAAGATGGTCAGAAGGTCCTCGATATTGGAACAGGAACCGGTGTCCTTCCTCGAAACATGCACCGGTACGGCGCAAAATGGATTGGAACTGATATTTCAGAGAACCAGATAGAGCAGGCAAAGCTGCTCGCATCAGAGAACGGGATGGATATTGAGTTTTATTCGTGTCCTGCTGAGAAGGTTGATTATCCTGATAATACCTTTGATGTTATCACAGTATGCCAGTGCATATGGTATTTGGATGCGAAAGAGATATCAAAGAGTTTTGCGAGGATGCTAAAGCCAGGAGGGAAGTTGCTTATCTTGTACATGGGATGGCTGCCTTATGAGGATCCTGTGGCTGGTAAAAGCGAGGAGATCATCTTAAAACATAATCCCAACTGGTCTTCTTATGGAGATACTGTTCATCCGGTTTTCGTTCCTGAGGAGCTATCAGCTAGTTTTGATAAGATTTTACAAAAAGAATTTAGGGTTGATATTCCATTTACAAGAGAAGGCTGGCATGGTCGTATGCGCGCCTGCAGAGGAGTAGGAGCGGCAATGAATGAAGATCAGCTCCACGCATGGAATGAGGACCACATGCAGATGCTGAATGAAAGTGCTCCTGATGTATTCAACGTTAAACACTATGTATCTGTTGCAGAATTGCAGGTAAAAAAGTAAACACAAAATGCTTAAAGGATGTTGCAATGAGAATAGGGATAATTCAAGGAAGCTCTCAGGCTGAAAAAAATGAGCTGATTTTTAATACTGTAAAAAAATATGCCCCTAAAGATGCAGAGGTCATCAACTTTGGCTGTACTTTAGAAGAACAGGAAAAGTATTCATATATAGACGTTTCGGTTCTTGTTGGTATATTACTTGCAAGCAGCGCAGTTGATTTTGTTGTTACCGGTTGTTCATCCGGACAGGGAATGATGCTGGCGTGTAACAGTATGCCTGGAGTAATTTGTGGATATGCGCCTACTCCTAAGGACGCTTATCTGTTTGCACAGATCAACAATGGTAATGCTATTTCACTTCCGCTAGGCGAAGACTATACCTGGGCAGGCGAAGATAATTTTGAAAAGACAATAGAAGCGCTTTTTTCTGAGCCATTTGGACAGGGATATCCAAAGAGTGAAGTAGAAAGAAAGCGGAAAGACACTGAGAAACTCAAGGAAATAAGAAGAAAGTCGCAGATTCAGTTTGAGGATTTATTGGGTTCATTAGATACGTCAATAATTGAGAAGATAAATAAAAAGAATGATGTGATCAAGTTTCTGAAGGGATAATATCGCTTAATCTAAAAGCTTTCTTTCTAACATCACTAAGTATTCAGGAGTACCTTCCTCTGGCTGTCTTTTTCCGTTTTGTCACTCCGCTTTCTTCAGAGTATCTCTACAAGCTAAGTGGACTAGGGGGACGGGGTTAGTGGTTCAACATGTACGTTCAGAAAAATAAGTGTAAAACAGGATCAAATATAGATAATGGATAACAGAGGTAAAATATGGAAATAATATATAAAGATATAAAAGATTTTAGAGATAAAGATATTGAAAGGTTGTTTTTGTCAGTGAACTGGGAGTCCGGACATTATCCAGAAAAACTAGTCAAAGCTATGCATAATTCGACCCATGTTGTATCAGCATGGGATGGTGACCGTTTGGTGGGGCTGGTTCGCGCATTGGATGATGGAGAGACAGTTGCATTTTTACATTATCTGCTAGTTGATCCTGAGTATCAAGGCTACGCAATAGGAAGAGAATTGATGAAAAGAATTCTGGCATGCTTTGAAAAACACTTGTATATCAAGGTAATGCCTTCAGATCCGAAAACAATACCATTTTATGAGAAATTTGGTTTTCAGCAATATGAAAACTATTCAGCAATGGTAATAAAGAATTTTGGATGATAGGCTAAGACAGATTAAAAGATGACAGCACTTTCGGGTGACCATCCCAAATACATTGGCTGGGTTCCTATCAACCGTGTAATGGCGCGGCAGGGGTATCTGTATAAATTGACAGATGATGGACTCATTGTTGGCGGAGCAAGAAAGGGTGAAATGATCAGAAGTGCTGTCAGTATATTGGATGAGTTAATCGAGGATAAACACATTTGGAGGATATTGAATGAAAACAATGAGTAATTACACAATTAGATTAGAAGAAAAGAAAGATTATAGAGACGTTGAAAACTTAGTAAGAGAGTCATTTTGGAACGTTTATCGTCCCGGGTGCAGTGAGCACTATGTAATTCATGTGCTCAGAGATGATCCAGCATTTATTCCGGAACTCGATTTTGTTATGGAGCAGGATGGAAAGCTGATCGGACAGAACATGTTCATGAAAACTTTCATTGAGGCTGATGATGGAAGGACTATTGATGTGCTTACCATGGGCCCCATTGGAATTACACCTGAACTTAAGAGAAAAGGCTATGGAAAGGCTATCTTAGATTATTCCATTGAAAAGGCTGCAGAAATGGGATTTGGAGCAGTTCTTTTTGAAGGAAATATCGGATTTTACAGTCACTGCGGATTTGACTATGCAAGCAAGTTTGGGATCAGATACCATGATCTTCCAGAGGGCGCAGATGCTTCATTTTTCCTGTGCAGAGAGCTGATCCCGGGATATCTTGATGGCATCACAGGGGTATATCAGACCCCTAAGGGATACTATGTCGAAGATGCAGATGTTGAGGAGTTTGATAAGAACTTTCCGCCAAAAGAGAAACAAAAACTTCCAGGACAAATCTTTGAGTAACGTAAGTGTAAAACAGATCTGGATCAGTGCATCAGTGATACAGGGTGTTATATGGTTTTATGTTATTCTGTCGGCAGTTTATATTGCGATAATTGCGCTGATATGTTGGAAAAATAAGAAACGAGAGCAATCAGAAAAATAATAAGAAAGAAAAGATAAAAAAAGCTTGTAATCTTGATGTTACTTTGCTAATATAAGCGGGTATTTTATCGATATAGGTCAAATGATATGGATTTGATGTTTCTACCCGGTTACCGTAAATTACCGGACTATCGAGTGTTTGATGTATATACAACAGTTTTATACTTTTAATTGTTAATGATATCAAATCAGATAGGCGTAGAAACTCGGGTTCTACGCCTTTTTATTTTGCTTCAAAGAAAAGCATAGAAAATCCATCCCTACAAATGACCTGTGATCGGTTAAAAAATGGGAGGAAGACATGAAAAAATTCAAAAAAGTGTTGTCAGCAGTTCTTGCTGCAACAATGGTAATGGCATTATCTGCCTGCGGAAGCGCAACTGAAACAGAAACAGCATCAGCATCAGAGGTTACTGGCACAGAGGCTGCACAGACAGCTTCATCAGATGTAAAGGTTGGATTTATATTTTTACACGATGAGAATTCAACATATGATCTGAACTTCATCAATGGTGCCACACAGGCATGCGAGGCTGCCGGTGTTGAGTACATGCTCAAGACAAATATTCCTGAAGGACAGGAATGCTATGAGGCGGCTTGCGAACTTGCAGATGCAGGTTGTGATATCGTATTCGCAGATTCATTTGGTCATGAAGACTACATGATTGAGGCAGCTAAAGAATACCCTGAAGTTCAGTTCTGTCATGCAACAGGAACAAAGGCACATACAGAGGGCCTTTCCAATTACCACAACGCTTTCGCTACAATTTATGAGGGACGTTATCTTGCAGGTATTGCTGCAGGAATGAAGCTCAATGAGATGATTGCAAATGGAGAAATTACTGAAGACCAGGCCAAGATTGGTTATGTTGGTGCATATACATATGCAGAAGTTATCTCAGGTTACACATCATTCTTCCTTGGTGCCCGCTCTGTATGCCCTTCAACTACAATGGAAGTAACTTTTACAGGTTCCTGGTATGATGAGACAGCTGAAAAAGAAGGCGCTAACAAGCTTATCGAAGATGGCTGTGTTCTTCTTTCCCAGCATGCTGATTCAATGGGTGCTCCTACAGCATGTGAAAAGGCTGGTGTACCTGACGTGTCATACAATGGAAGCACAGCATCCGCTTGCCCTAACACATTTATTGTTTCTTCAAGAATTGATTGGACACCATATTTCGCATATATCATCGACGCTGTAGCAAATGGAACAGAGATTGCTACTGACTGGGTTGGAACACTTGAGACAGGTTCTGTTGTTCTTACAGACCTTGGAAATGCTGCAGCAGAGGGAACTGCTGAGGCAATAGCAGAGGCTGAAAAAGCTATGAATGCAGGAACACTTCATGTATTTGATACAACTACATTTACTGTTAACGGTGAGACACTTACATCCTACATGGCTGATGTAGATACAGATGCTGAGTATACTGCTGATACTGAAGTTATCACAGATGGTTATTTTGCAGAATCAGGTTCTGAATTCCGTGCAGCTCCTTACTTTGACTTACAGATTGATGGAATTTCACTTCTTGATACAGCATATTGATCATAACATAATGTGATCTTAGGAAATCTTTGTGAGCACAGGACTTACTGTGCTGTAACAAAGATTTCCTATTTTTAATCTATTTTGTATTTTTGAAAGGTGATAATCGTGGAAAACAAAGAAGTAGCCATATCGCTTCGTGGCATTACAAAGACTTTTGGTGATGTAACGGCAAATAGCAATGTCAATCTCGATGTTTATAAGGGTGAAATATTATCTCTTCTTGGTGAGAATGGAAGTGGAAAAACAACTCTTATGAATATGCTTGCAGGAATCTATTACCCGGATGCCGGTCAGATAATCATAAACGGCAAGGAGGCTGTTATTCGTTCTCCCAGGGATGCGTTTGATCTGGGAATAGGCATGGTTCATCAGCATTTTAAGCTTATTGATGTGTTTAATGCGACAGAGAATATAATTCTTGGTCTTGAAGGAAGGCTTAATATAAAAGAGGCTGAAAAAAGAATCAGGGAAATCTGCGACAAATACGGATTTGAGATCAATACAAATAAGAAAATTTATGATATGTCCGTCTCTGAAAAGCAAACAGTTGAGATTGTTAAGGTGCTTTATAGGGGTGCTGATATTTTAATACTTGATGAACCAACAGCCGTACTGACTCCTCAGGAAACCGAGAAGCTTTTTAATGTCATGCGCAATATGAAAAAAGATGGAAAATCCATAGTTATTATTACCCACAAGTTAAACGAGGTGCAGAGCATATCAGATAGAGTTGCTGTTCTGCGCCATGGAGAATTCATCGATGATATGAAGACAAGCAAGACCAATGCTCAGGAAATGACAGATATGATGGTGGGACATTCAGTATCTCTTAATATTGACAGACCAGAGCCTGTGGATCCCAAGCCGCGCATTGTGGTGGAAAATCTCACTGTTGTTGATGAAGAGGGAATTGTTAAGCTTGATGATGTGTCTTTTACCGCCAATACGGGAGAAATACTGGGAATTGCCGGAATATCCGGCTGTGGACAGAAGGAACTGCTTAGGGCAATTGCGGGTCTCGAAAATATTAAAGATGGAAAGATCACATATGTTCACCAGGATGGAAGAACGGAGGACCTTCTTGGTAAATCTCCGAGAGAAATCTCTGATCTTGGCGTAAAGCTGTCATTTGTCCCTGAAGACAGACTTGGAATGGGACTTGTAGGCAATATGAATCTTGCCGACAATATGATGCTCAGATCCTATAGAAGTGGCAAGTCGAGATTTTTCACAGAGAAAAAAGAGCCTAGAAAGCTTGCGGAGAGAGTTGTAAATAAATTGCAGGTGGCAACTCCAAGTATCGACACTCCTGTACGCCTGCTTTCCGGCGGAAATGTACAAAAGATTCTTGTTGGAAGAGAGATATCCTCAAGACCTAAGGTTTTGCTGACTGCATATGCGGTAAGAGGTCTTGATATCAGTTCTTCCTATCAGATATACGATCTTATCAACAAGCAAAAGGAACGAGGAGCTGCTGTGCTTTTTGTGGGCGAAGATCTGGATGTTCTTGTTGAGCTCTGCGACAGAATTCTTGTTCTTTGTGGTGGCAAAGTTACTGGAATTGTAGATGGCAGGAATACCGATAAATATACCTTGGGATCAATGATGACACAGAAAGGAGAGGCTTTATAATGGAACAGAAGATAAAAGAGCCTCGTTTTCATATAGTAAAAAGGGCAGACATCCGCAGCAGGGAAGCGTGGACTATTAGAATAATCGCAATTTTGGCAGCTTTGGCATTATGTGCACTAATTACTATGGTTTGCACAGGTGACAATCCCATATCTATATTTGTAACAATTTTTAAAGGTGCATTTGGCACTCAGAGAAAAACCTGGATAACGCTGCAGTATGTTGCCATTCTTCTTATTATTTCTCTGGCACTGACACCTGCATTTAAAATGCAGTTTTGGAATGTCGGTGGTGAAGGACAGGTCTTGATAGGTGGTCTTGCAGCGGCAGCATGCATGATAACACTATCAGACAAGCTTCCGAATGGTGTCATAATTACTCTTATGATAGTTACTTCTTTATTGGCGGGGGCTGTCTGGGGAGTAATTCCGGCATTATTTAAAGCCTTGTGGAACACCAATGAAACACTTTCAACACTGATGATGAACTATATTGCTACGCAGCTTGTGGCGTATTTTACTATAGTCTGGGAGGTTCCTAAGGGATCAGGCAAAATTGGTATTATCAACCAAAATACAAATATAGGCTGGCTTCCGAGCATTGGCAATAAATATCTTTTAAGTATTATTGCTGCTACTGTTGTTACTATTGGAATGTTTATTTATCTGAAATATACCAAGCACGGATATGAGATAGAAGTAGTTGGTGAAAGTCAGAACACTGCCAGATATGTAGGAATCAGTGTTGAGAAGGTCATAATAAGAACCATGTTATTGTCCGGCGCAATTTGTGGATTGGCGGGTCTTCTTTTAGTGGGAGGTATCAATCACACAATAACAACAACAATTTCTGATGGACAGGGCTTTACAGGTGTTATGGTTTCATGGCTTGCAAAGTTTAACCCGGTTGCTATGATCTTTACCAGCCTTCTTATTATTTTCATGGACAGAGGTGCCAGTGAAATATCCACTGCATTTGAACTTAATCAGAGTTTTGCAGATATTCTGACCGGAATAATTCTGTTCTTCATAATTGGATGTGAGTTTTTTATCAGATATAAAATCGTTGTACGTAAAGATTTAGGAAAGGAGAACGCATAATGTTTAGTCTGGTTGCATTTATACCAAGAGCTGTACAGCAGGGCGTTCCTCTGTTGCTTGGAAGTACAGGTGAGACAATCACAGAAAAATCAGGAAATCTGAATTTGGGAATACCCGGTGTTATGTACGTCGGTGCAATAAGCGGTGTAATAGGATCTTTTTTCTATGAACAGTCTGTTGCGTCAGGAGAGTTAAATGGTTTCCTTGCAATTTTTATTCCTCTTATCTGCGCACTGACAGGTTCTCTTTTGATGGGATTGTTATATTGCTTTCTGACCGTAAGTTTAAGGGCAAATCAAAATGTTACAGGTCTTGCCATGACTACGTTCGGTATAGGTTTTGGTAATTTCTTCGGTGGCTCTTTGATAAAGCTTGCAGGTGCTGATGTTCCATCAATTTCACTGTCAGCTACTTCTGCCTATTTTAGCAGGACCCTGCCTTTTGCATCAAAAACGGGATGGTTTGGCAAAGTGTTCCTATCATACGGATTTTTGGCATATGTTGCAATTATTATTGCTTTGATCTGTGCGTATGTGCTTAAGAAGACAAGAGTAGGACTTCACCTTCGCGCTGTTGGCGAAGATCCTGCAGCTGCAGATGCTGCCGGAATAAATGTAAAAAAATACAAATATATTTCAACATGTCTTGGATGTATGATAGCAGGACTTGGTGGCTTATACTATGTAATGGATTATGCATGTGGTGTTTGGTCCAATGATGCTTTTGGCGATAGAGGGTGGCTTGCTATTGCGCTTGTAATCTTTACAATATGGAAACCTGATGTAGGTATTTTTTCATCAATACTATTCGGAGGGCTCTACATTTTATACTTGTATCTTCCTTCGGGAACACACACAGAATACAAGGAGCTGTATAAGATGATTCCTTACATTGTAACTCTTGTGGTGCTTGTTTTTACCAGTATGAGAAACAAAAAAGAAGATCAGCCTCCAAAGAGCCTTGGAACCAATTACTTCCGCGAAGAAAGATAAATAACATTTGATATGAATCAAAAACAAAGAAGGTAGAGAGATGAATTTTCTTGAAGAGAGAATTATGAAAGACGGTGTTGTTAAAGAGGGCAACATACTAAAAGTGGACAGTTTCTTAAATCATCAATTGGACGTTGAGCTTTTTGATAAGATGGGTGCAGAATGGGCTAAAAGATTCGAAGGAGTTGAGATAAATAAAATCCTGACTATTGAAGCGTCAGGTATAGGTATTGCTTGCGTGGCAGCAAGACATTTTAATGTTCCTGTGGTATTTGCCAAAAAAACGCAGAGTGTCAATCTTGATGGCGAAATGTACACTGCTGAAGTTGAATCTTTTACCCATAAAAATAAGAATCAAGTGATCGTATCAAAAAAGTTCCTTGATGAGAATGACAAGGTTCTTATCATTGATGACTTTCTGGCAAACGGATGTGCTTTGCAAGGACTGATATCCATAATAAATAATGCCAATGCTACTGTGGCAGGCATTGGTATAGCTATAGAAAAGGGCTTCCAGCCTGGTGGACAGATAATCAGAAACTTAGGCTACAAACTCGAATCTCTTGCAATCGTCGATGGAATGGATCATGTAACAGGTAAGATCATCTTCAGAGATTGATATTTTCATATTATAATATAGTAAGAATCTGTGTAAAAAGACTCCAGATAAGTGCAAGGTGTCTTTTTTATATTGCAAAGCGTATAGTTACTATAAAACATATAAAAATAATGGAAAATGTTTTTGAATGATAGAAGCAAAGAAGAGAGGAAGGGCATGATCAATTGCATTGCATATGCTCCATGCAGATAAAATTATTTGTATGGAGGATAAATAACAATGAAAAACAGAATAAAGGAATTAAGAGATTTTTACATAATCTGGCTCACGCAGAGTTTGTCACAGTTAGGTAGTGCAATAACGGGATTCGCGCTGACGCTGTGGATGTATGAAAAGACAGGATCTGCGCTGAGTACAGCAGCGCTTACGATATGCACTTATACACCATATGTCATTATGAGCATTTTTGCCGGGGCAATAACAGATAAATTCGACAAAAAGAAAACCATGCTCATATGCGATTTTTTAGCAGCGCTTACGACGGTAGCTGTATTTGTGCTGTATAAAACAGATACGCTGACCACGTGGCATCTATATGCCATCAATGCCTTTTCAGGTCTTATGAACACTGTTCAGCAGCCTGCTTCAGAAGTGGCATATTCACTTATCGTTCCCCAAGAGCATTATCAGAAGACCAGCGGTTTTCAGCAATTGTCCCGGTCACTTATTTCGATTGGTAATCCGCTCATAGCTGCAGCGCTTTATGGACTAGCAGGGCTGGATACTGTGATCGCCATAGATCTTATGTCTTTTGCCATAGCATTTGTGGCATTATTGTTCTTTATAAAATTGCCTGAGATCAATGACGGAATAAGCAAGGACGAAAACGTGATCAAACTGGCTAAAGAGGGGCTAAAGTTCCTAAAAGAAACTCCGCTTATACTTACTGTAATACTGTTTATGGCGGGGGTTAACCTCACAGCTTCAGCCTTTGATGCTGTACTTCCGGCCCTTGTTATACCTCAAAAAGGTAACAATGTTTATGGGATCGTAACAGCATGCTCAGGACTGGCCATGGTAGCAGGAAGTTTCCTTCCGATGATCCTGCCAAAGCCCAAGGACAGGGT
>JAEEGH010027466.1_pt1 | contig 11263 bp, 8 predicted proteins | sample 9134181 | NCBI WGS metagenome assembly JAEEGH01 (sample SAMN16246544, study PRJNA631951) | gut metagenome | biome: gut microbiome; feature: rumen; material: DP-attached | host: Bos | place: Iran: Karaj | collected 2018-10 | reverse complement strand
TTAAGGTACTCATCCCAATCGCTGTCAGAAAGCCCGTTCATAACGAAGTTACTTCTGCTTGTGTTGATGTAGCTGATAAGATCCTGCTGGATTGTTGTAAGCTTCTCTGTGTCATCAGCTGTCATGAATACGTTAGGATATACATACTTGCAGTTCATGTCATCTGTGTAGTACTCCTTGATCCAGTCGAGACGATACTGAGCATCATCAGGGCATGTAACATATACACCGTAGTACTCGTCAAGGATTGCAAGAGGTCCGCCTACAGCCTCAGCCTCACGAACTTCAACAGGTGAAGCATCGCCAAGAGGTGCGTGCTTGAGCATCTTCTCACCATTTGCATTCTCTGAAAGCTCAAAGATATCAAACTCATCATCCTCGCCGTAAGTTCCCCAGTTGTTCTGAGGTGACTGGAATGGATCATACATAAGATCAAGCCATGCACAAACAAATGCAGGGTTGTCACACTTTGCTGTGATAACACATCTTCCTCTGTCAAATCCTGAAGTGAATGAAGCGTTCATAGGTGTTACGTTTGTTGTGTCTGCCTTAAGTGCAGCAAGTGGCTCGAAGTCTTCAAGGTTATCGATGTTAGCGACATCCCATGTGAAGCATACTCCATATCTGTGTGACTTACCCTTTGCTACATATGTTGACCAATCCTGTGTGAAGCACTCAGGGTCGATAAGTCCCTCTTCATAGAGCTTGTGGAGCCACTGCATACCTGACTTAAATCCGCCCTGTGTAGCTGTGCAGATAACCTTCTTGTCATCTGTTACTGCGATGTGCTGTCCTAAATCGTTGTCACCATATCCCTCGCCAAAGCCATTGATAAGAAGGCTTGGATCCTGGTCATTCATGATGCAGCTCATAGGGATGATGTCACCCTCGATGCCGAACTCTGCCTGAAGCTCAGGTGCATGATCTTTAAATGCCTTAAGAACTTCTTCGAACTCATCAACTGTTGTGGGCTTCTCAAGACCAAGGAAGTTAAGCCACTTTGTGTTGATGTATGTAAAGTTGTTACCTACTGTCTGGATAGCTGTCTTGTTTGATCCGAGCTGCTCGATCCATGGAAGAGCCCAGATATGTCCCTCTGAATCCTCACACATTGTGCGGTACTCAGGGTACTTATCAAATACTGCCTTAAGGTTAGGCATGTTGTTGTCGATGTACTCCTCTAAAGGAAGGATAACTCCCTGATCTGCATATCTGATAAGATCTGAATTGCTGAAGCCTGCATTGAAGACCATATCAGTAAGAGTGCCCTTGTTGGCCATGTTAAGCTGGATCTTGTCTCCCCACTGATCATTTGAAATTGCTGTCCACTCAACATGTACGTTTGTTGCCTCTTCAAGTCTCTTGAAGATGGTTCTCTTATTGGGATCTGATTCTGTTCCTGATGGATAACTGATGGTACCTGTAATGGTAACCTGATCTGCCAGCGGGAAGCTGATGCCATCTGCTGACACTTCAGCTGCACTGCTTGTTGCTGCCCCTTTTCCGCAGCCTGCAAGCATGCTTACTGACATAGCTGCTACAAGGGCTGCACTGAGTAACCTTGATGTTTTCTTTTTCATTTTCCTCTCCTTTTAAACCTTCTTTTTTATTAGATCATCCCTGTATAACCGGGATGTTCTCCCACTACGTTAGCCTTTTACTGAACCAACCATGATTCCTGAGTCGAAATACTTCTGGAAGAACGGATACATCACAACCAGCGGAAGGCTGGAAACAATGATCGTTGCGTATTTAAGGAGCTCTGCAAGCTGTGCTCTCTGAGCTGTACTCTGCATGTCCGCGATCATTCCGGGATCAGGCTCGTTCTGAATAAGTATTGCCCTGAGCACCAGCTGAAGTGGCTGCTTGCTGGCTGAGTTCAAATAGATCATTGCGTCAAAGTAGCTGTTCCACATTCCTACAAACTGCCACAGTGTAAGTACGGCGATAAGGGGTGTACACACCGGAAGCAGAATTCTGAAGAAGAACACCAGCTCATTCGCACCGTCAACATCCGCTGCTTCTCTGAGCTCAGTGGGAATACCTTTGTAATAAGTTCTTGCAATTATCATGTTCCATACACTAAAGGAACCGGGAAGGATTACAGCCCACATGCTGTCCAAAAGTCCCATGTTACTGATAAGAAGGTATGTAGGGATAAGTCCGCCACCAAAAAACATTGTGATAATGAAGATTGTGTTGAAGATCTTTTTTCCCTTAAAATCATCCCTGGACATGGGGTATGCACACAGCAGTGTGATAAATACGGAGATTGCTGCAAACAGAACCGAGTACAGGACTGCGTTGAAGAATCCGGTCCAGATCTGTGAGTTTGACATTACTCTCTCGTAAGCTGTTAAAGTCCATTTACTTGTATCAAAAACTATACCCTTGTTCTGCAGTGTTATCGGATCCATGAAGGATGCGATGATAATGTAAACTACCGGTCCGATAATAGCTGCTACGAAAAGCCCCAATAGTACATATCCTGTTAAAAGAAATATCTTATCCCCAATGGAAGCTCTCGCGAATTCACTCTTTTTCATGCTAAGTGTCTTTTCCATCTGAGTTCCTCCTTATAGTCCCTGTCCATCATTCATCTTCTCTACTATCTTATTTACTACAACAAGAAGTATTACATTGATGATGGTGTTAAAAAGTCCAACGGCTGTTGAATAACTGTAGTCTCCGTTCAAAAGACCTTTCTTGTAAACGTAAGTTGCTATGATCTCAGATGATGACAGATTCATGTCTGACTGAAGTGCGTATGCCTTCTCAAATCCGATGCTCATGATGTTTCCGGCCTGAAGGATGAACTGGATAACTACCATATCCTTGATAGCCGGCCATTCAACGGCCTTTATCTGCTGCCAGATATTTGCACCGTCAATCTGTGCTGCTTCCTTGAGCTCTTTGCTGGCATTTGAGAGAGCTGCGGTGTACATGATCGATGCCCATCCTGCTCCCTGCCAGATTCCGCTTATGATGTAGATCGGTCTGAACGCTGCAGGGATTGTAAGGAAGTTGATGTTACTTCCCATCATCATGTTCAGCGGTCCTGTTACGGAAAGAAGGATTCTTACCATACCACAGAGGACGATGACTGAAATGAAGTTTGGCATGTACAGTACAAGCTGGATCTTCTGCTTGATCTTGCTGCTAGCTATTCTGTTAAGAAGCAGTGCAAGTATGATCGGCATCGGGAATCCCCAAAGGAGTCCGAAGATACTCAGCTTCAATGTGTTCATAAGGTATTGCAGGAAATCCGGCGATGACAGGAACTGCTGGAAGTACTTAAGTCCTACCCATTCGCTTCCCAGGATTCCTTTAAAAGGATTGTATTTCTGGAACGCGATCAGAATACCTCCCATGGGCAAATACTTAAATACAATAGTAAGGATCAGTGCCGGCCCCAAAAAGAATACATAAAGCTGCCAGTGCTGTTTTATATACACCAGCGTGTTATGTAGATTGTTGTCCTTTGCTTTCGCATTCATATAACTCCCCTTCTCACTTTTACATTTGTAACATTTCGTTTGCGTATGTAAAATATAACACGGCATAAATAATGTGTCAATACAGAATTTTTACATTTGTAACATTTTTAATTTACATTTGACACATAAAATTTTACATTTTATAATGAATAAGGTGATTGCACGCTCTAATGCGCAAGAGCCCAGTCTATACTAATATATCGGAGATTTTACATGGCAACTAAAGTTACCCTTCAGGATATCGCGGATGCTCTGGGAGTGTCTCGCAATACCGTATCAAAGGCTATTAATAATACCGGAGTTTTAGCTGAATCGACCAGACAGAGGGTCTTGGAAAAAGCTATAGAAATGGGATATAAACAGTTTTCATATGCAAACTCTGTTTCAGAGATCAGAAACCCTTCCGTAGCAAAAGCAAAAGCCTCCGGCGAGATAGCTCTTTTCACCGGAAGCTTTCTTAACAATTCACATTTTGCATCTACCATGCTTGATAAGTTTCAGCATGAGGTTTCTTTATTAGGATACAGTCTGACAATGCACAGAGTTGATGAACACAATGTTGCAGAGCTCTCTCTCCCGCTTTCCTTCAGACAGGAAAACACTAAGGCCATTGCCTGCATTGAGATGTTCAATCATCCGTACTGCGAGATGCTCTGCAGCCTTGGTATTCCGGTTCTTATGATCGATGCGCCGGTTGCCAGCTACTGGAAGCCTTTAGATGCAGACATTCTGCTGATGGACAATTTCTCAAGTATCTATACTGTTGTCAATGATATGAGTAAAAGAGGTATAACCTCCATCGGCTTTGTCGGACAGGTCACTCACTGCCGCTCTTTCTACGAGAGATTCATGGCCTTTAGAGAGGCGATGTACATCAATAACCTTACTGTCAATGATGACTACTGCCTCACAGAGGTTCACCCTCACGGCGCCGATTACAAGGACTATCTCTATAAGGCCCTTGCGGATATGACGGAATTTCCTGAAATGTTCATCTGCGCCAATGACTTTGTGGCACTTGATCTTTTGTATGGCCTTAAGAAGATGGGCATTGAATGCCCTCGTGACATCAAGCTCTTTGGCTTTGATGATTCACCGGAGTCCAAGATTGTAACTCCGTCACTCTCAACAAGCCACATCCACAGCCAGATCATCGGTTACTCAGCAGCAAACCTTGTCATATCAAGGATTGAGCAGCCCGATCTGAACTACAGGATCACTTATACAGAGACGGATCTGATCTACAGAGATTCCACCATGTAAAGATTTTGACTTAATGTAAAAAATGGATATAAAGCCTTGTGAGCTTTATATCCATTTTATTTTGTGCTTTTTGTTTTTATGCTTTCACTGAATCCCTTATGGAATCCCAGTTACAGACTCTTGTGTAATTAGCTCCGGGCAGCTCACACTCCTTGTTCCATGGGCGGTCAAAAACTTTGACCTGTAAATTTGGCAAATGGTCAAAGAATTTGAATGCAGCCGGTGAGTCTTCTACAGCAACATCAAAGTGCATCTTATAGTAGTCTTCAAGTTCCAGGTTAAACTCACTGTTCTTGATAAAGCTATCACGCCCGTACTTGTTAAGGCAATAGAGTTTAACTCTCTTAAGATCATGCTCATCGAGCCACTGTCTTGAAGCCTGATAGGCACTATCCGGACGTCCTGTTATGATAAAGACGCTGTGTCCCTCATCTATCCAACCATTGATGGTTTCAGATGCCCCGGGCGTCTCTTCATACGACAAAAGACTCTTTGGAGTATGCGCTTCTATCATCATCTGTTCATACTGCTCATCAGTAAGATCAAAAGACTTCTGAAGATTAAAGGAATGTATATCCTCGTAAGGAACATCTATATCAAACAAATCCTTAACCAAAGTTGAAAAGCCTTGGGCAGTCTCGCATAAGCAGTCATCAAAATCAACGTAAATATTCATATCATCCTCACTAGTATTATCAATCTTCTATTCTGCGGAGCAGGTCTTTCTTCTTAAGACCGTTTTGCTTTGCTGCCTTGGGCCAACCTCTGCCGGCCATAAACATATAAGCTGCTCTTGGGAATTTATATGCATCAGCGTAAATGTCGTCTATAGCTGATGAGTTCCCAATCACAGCGCCCAGTGTCTGCAGCGCTTCAACTACATATTTCACAGGACCGGCCGGAGCATTGATGATCTGAATGAGCATCCCCATCATTTCGCCGCCTCCTATGGCAACTCCTCCGCCATAGGTAAATCCGCATTTCTGACTCCACTTTCTCACCTGTCTCAAGACATTTTTTATCTGGCAGCTCTCATAGAAGCCCATATTTACTACAGCATATATCTTTTTATTGCCAGTCGGACATGTCTTTTCCATAAGCTCCATGACCTTTAGAACTTCTGAAGGAATTCCGTCAACGTACATCGGAAATCCAAGGACAATCTTGTCTGCACCTGATAAGGCCTGCACAAGTTCTTCAGGCTTATTCAGGTATGGCACAAGACTGATTGTTTCTGCCTCTCCTCCGATGCTTTCTGAGAGCTTGTTAAGGAATTTTGATGTGTTTGAGTTATCGCCTCTAAGGCTTCCGTTAAAGAGGATGGTTTTACCTAAAGCTCTATCAGAAGCCGGCTCCTGACCGGCAGAAGACTCTTTTACTTCCTGCAACTGAGTGGTTTCCTTAAATCTGATATCTTTGATCACGCCGTTGAAGTTCCGGCAAACAGCTTCCACATAACGCTTAGCATCCGCCTGATCTTCTTTGGTAAGGTCATGTCCTCTGAAGATGACCGTGATCTTTTTTGACTCAGGATAGCGCATCTTGTGATGCATCTCGTTATCTACAATGCGGAAATATGGAAGAACCCATCCGATACTCCTGTCGAATACATTCTTAACAAAGCTGCTAAATCCGCCATAGGTGTATCTGGTCATTACCACAAGCTCATCAGCTTTATGGATGAGATACCCCATCCTGTTATAGCCATCTTTGATAACGCATTCTCCCGGTGTCTTTAACCAGCAGCCAAAACACCCTGCGCAGGGCTTAATCTCTTTTGACGGAGCTATTACTTCCCATTCCTGATAATCCTGTGATATCTGTCCCCACTCTTTTTCATCAAGATCATGAATCAGTAAATTCATACACTTCTCCCCTTAAGCAATTCAATGCTTGAATTCTCCTCTGATAATTTTATCAGATACTAGGTATACTCTATCATAATATCTATGTTATAGAATATACTCCTTTATCTTCTTTTCCAACACTTTCATATCCAAAGGACGCTCTTCTGTTTCCATGGTTATTATAAGATTTATGCCTAACACAATTCCCACCTCTTCATAATCAATAAGCTTATTGAAGTTTCTGGTCGCATATCTCTCTTGATCAACTAATCCGAGATGTTCAATATAATACGTTTTGTTAGTTCTTACATTTAATGCAGCAAAATCAGGACATGCCTTACTGCCATCCTTAAGTATTACCTCAGGCTCACAGACATAAGGAATCCCATTAGTTTTTAGATAATCAGCTATGATTTTTTCTGACTTTGATCTTACAGACTCCCCATTTAATGTTATAAACTCATGCTTGAATTCATAGGAATTCTTTCCTCCGGGATGCGTCCTATACCACTCATCAATGATCATCTGTCTTGTAGGTAATATCGGGGCAATCAGTTCTCGTTTTCCTTTAGGAAGCTTATCATAGAGCATACTAATCCTATCGGCATCATACCTTGAGTTAAACTTTTCAAGCCTCTTTATCATTTCTGTCAACTCTTTATGAACCTTCTCATCATACTCCCTCTGAACCAGTAACCTTATTTTGCTAATTTCAATTTTGGGAATATAATGTTCTTTTTCTTCTCCTTCTTTCTTGAAATGATATTGTACCACTCCGTTACTGGAAGACACTCTAATTCTCCCTTTATCCAAGCTTTTATAGCTCTTTAGCCTATTCGAAGTATTCTTTTCAAGTCTATTAAGTTCATTTAGCTGATTATTAAGCTCATTCGTGTAATTAATCAAATTATTGTTACTACTCCTTTTTGATGATTGATACCCGAAAAATTACGTCTTAGTTCTAGTTTTTCTAAATCAAAACGTACGAAAAATTTCCCACTACTACTGGACTTCTCTTTTCATTTTACAAGCAGTAACAAGTACTAACATTACAGATAGCTACTATTGTACCCCACCGAAATTCAACGTCTGTGTTTGTAAAATCAAATTAACAGACGTAATTCAATAGCACCAACTATCAACACGCATCAATTTATTACTGCTTGCACATTCTTATTGGAAATATAGACGTAGTCCAAGATTTAGGCTTCGTCTCAATTGAATAAATTAGAAATATAGACGTAAATTTCCTGTTGTCGGAAGCACCAGTCAATAGATTTAGCCAAAAATGATTCGAAAATAATTCAACGCTGGATGAAACACCGACGCTGATTATAATACCCCACCTGCCAGCCAAAGTAAATAGCAAACGTATAAGCAGGCAACAAAAAAGCTACAAGCCGTTTCAAGCTTGTAGCTTCATGAATCGGAGTGACGTGATTCGAACACGCGGCCCCTACCTCCCTAAGATAGTGCTCTACCAACTGAGCCACACCCCGATTTAGGTTGTCGCAAGTATCTCAACCAGCGACAAAAGCTATTATATAACGTCCTTGCCATAAAAGCAACAGAAAATTTGAAATTCAGTCAGATAATCGCGTGGACGTATATTCTTTATCAAATTTCCCAATTCATATAAACGATGAGACTACACAGAAGTGTCGCAGCCATGCAGAAGTTTACAACAAATCTCAAAACACCTGCTGCAACGCTCTTTACAGTTTTGTCACCAACACTTTTTTCTTCATCTGCGCTCTTCTGCAGAAGCACATATCCAAGAGACGTAAATACCAGCGAAGCCGTCATGTACCTGAAGTCACTTGAACAGGTATAAGGATATTTAAACACATACAGGCAGAAACTCAGAAGCATGAATACATAAGTTGACCACAGAAACAGATCTCTGAGCGCAGTTCCTTCTTTAGCCCCCTTAAACACTTTAACTGCGTAGCAGGCAATGAACACAACCGTAGTGATCACCGCAAGTATAATGGATGCCACATATGCAATCTGTGCAAATGCCAGCAGAAAATCCCCGATCGTCGTAGGATAAGCTTCCGCAAAAAGTCCGGTCTGGAACAGGATTACCCAGGTGTTGTGGATTGCCTTGGCGCTCAGCGGATGGAAAGGAAAAGCCACATGGAGATCAGCAATTGAAGGTATTCCGATAATAGACCAAACCGAATACTCACCTGTGTACATCACCGACTCATTTGGAATAATTGCAGGTGATGGAATTCCGGGCTTTTCGCCAAAGAGTATCAGGTTCCTGACAATATAGGAAAGTCCGATCGGAACGCAGATCACACCGAACACCACGTACTGAAGGATTGTACTCTTTATAGGCACAAGATTCTGCTTTTTTATCACATCCACCAGCACGATCACAAAGATAAGGGCAATGGAGAACGCACAGATGGCCGTATTGAGCTTGCTTATCATTCCAAAGCCCAGAGAAAGAGCTATCAGAATAATATTCTTAAAGGTCTTTTCCCTGATCCATACAAGAGTGCGCCAGATAGTTGTAAGTAGCAAAAGAAGCGCTAAAATATCATTGTTAACCGAACCTGCCAGCACCATCATTCTTGGGTGGAAGGCAAAAAGCAGCATTCCCAGAGTTAAAAGCTTATCCTTTACTCCGCTCTCCTCAAGAATATGAAGCATGACAATCATGCAAAGTCCCGAATAAATAAGAGTGGGGATCTGAAGATTTTCAAAAGCCAGAACTTCCGGAACACCAATAAGTCTTTGTACAGTCATCCATATTGCCTCAATAATATGGTGAAGCGGAGGATGATAATATCCAAAATACTCGTATGGGTCCATGTCCGGAATATGGAAGAACTTGTATATGTACTCCACGTATCCGATGTGTCCGTTGTTGATATTTGGAGTTCCAAAGCCCGTGAAGGTTCCGCCATCATTTTGAAGCGTCCAGATGTCCATATACAAAACGTATGTAACGCGCATGAGCATTCCAAGGAACACCACATATAAAAGACTCTTCTCCTGAGTCATCGTACCATCAAGAAGCCTTTTCACATACAGGCCCACTGCCAAAAATCCAATAAGGAAGATCACCGTGATCTGCGACTGTCCGAAAGAACCTGCTGCCACTGAAGTAAAATAATTACCCTGAAGAATGGCCGTAATAAGCGCCATCACTATGATCATCAAAGTCCCCACTCTGTAAACCTTTTTATCCATCCCTAAATCACCTGCTCATAAACTGAATAATATTTGAAGAAGTCACTTTGGCATAAGGAAGCCTTATATACCTTCCGTTTTCAATGGTGTACTTATCAGAAAGCTCCTCAATACTGCCGCCCTTTGCCAGCACACAGGCAAGTTCAAACATGGCAGTCGCCTGTCCTTCTTTGTCATTGTAGACTGTTCCAACCATTTTGTCATCCTTAACAGCTTCCAGTCCCACATCCGTTCCGTCTATTCCTAGAATTGCCGGCCATTTGTTTCTGGGTATAGCCATGGCTTCGTATGCATCAATGGCTCCCAGGGCCATGTCATCGTTGTTTGAGAGGACCAGCTCAATATCATCGCCGTAGTCCTCAATAAACTGCGTCGCCTTGGTCTGCGCCTGTGCCCTATTCCAGTTGGCAATGGCATAGCCAAGCTTGTCGATCTCGATCCCCTGCTTTTTCATGGTATTTATGGAAGCCTCAGTCCTGACAATAGCGTCCTGATGCCCGGCTTCACCCTCTAATACCACGAACTGGATCATGCCGTCTCCATTCCTGTCAAGTTCCTTGTTCGTAATGCACGCCCAGGCTGCCAGCTCGCCTTCCATGACTCCCGACTGCTCAGCATCTGCTCCTACGTAAAAGAGCTTGTCCCACCTTCCGATGTCTCCCTCAACCAGCTCTCTGTTAAAGAAGATAACCGGCACATCGGCTTTTCTGGCTGAATCAATGACAGCTGTGGGGTCCGTTCTGTCCACAAGGTTTACGCAGATCACGTCCATCCCGTCCTCGATCATCTTCCTGACCTGGGAATTCTGGGTCTGCTGGCTCTGCGCCGCGTTGTAGACTACAATCTCCACATCCTCGTTCTGAAAGCTCTGAAACAGCTCCACGAGCTGCCCCAGAAATGTGTCGTACATGTCATAGGCTGAGACACCGATCTTTATCTTTGATTCACTTTTATTTACGCTTTGCTTACCGCAGCCGGACAATATTGTTGTCAAAAGACATAATGCAGTAAGCAACGTTACCAAAACTTTTTTCATATTTATGATCCCCGATACTTTCCTAAGATGCTTTAGTGGACCACAGGGAAAAGGATTCTTTGATTGCTCTCATCAAACAGATTGTCCCTGTTTACAACCCTGAAAGGTATCTTCTCATCTTCCATGGGAGTAAGCTTGTTATCAAGGCGCCGTGCAATGGCTGCCACTGACTGATAGCCCATGTAATACTCATTAGGAACTACCATGCTTGTGATCAGTCCGTCATCTAAATAGCTGACATTCTTAATTGAAATTCCAACGCCGAAGATTGCCGGAGCACTCTCCTGCTTCTGAGCATATTCAGCAGCGCATTCAAGCCCGTTGTTATCAAGAGCTACAATAATATCCGCCTCTGATTCATTCTGTCTTCTTACTACTCTGTCGGCCATGCTGACAGGATCATAGTCAGACCA
>JAEEGH010027462.1_pt1 | contig 11264 bp, 13 predicted proteins | sample 9134181 | NCBI WGS metagenome assembly JAEEGH01 (sample SAMN16246544, study PRJNA631951) | gut metagenome | biome: gut microbiome; feature: rumen; material: DP-attached | host: Bos | place: Iran: Karaj | collected 2018-10 | reverse complement strand
GGCGTGGATGGCGCGTTTTCTCTCAAATGGGTTTTTAGAGGTTCCCTTAAGATAGTTTTCAAATTCTTCCTTACCGAGCATTTATATCCTCATTTCTTATCGCAAAATCGAAATCGCACCTGTCAAAACCTCTGCCGAGCGTACCCTCACGCCTGTATTCTATCCCGGTAAGCTTGCTGTAAATGCAGTCATCGCTCAGGCAGAACGTTTTTGTAAGCTCGCCACAGCCGAGCAGTTCACAGTATTTACAGTACGGACATTTCAGTACATCTATTCTCAGACGTTTTCCGTTCGCTTCGATCTCGCGCATTTCAAAGCCAGATCTGTCGTCAAAAGCGGAACTTAGCATAAGTCTGAATATCCGGAGAAATAACGGACGAAACAGCTTTATTTTTGTTAATCTGTTCAGCCTTTTTGCGTCTGGCTCAACGCCGATTTCAACGGCTCTTTCGATAAGCTCCACAGCGCGTTCGCATGGAATGAACTCAAGCATTTCGATATACAACGCCGCTCGCGGAAATATCATTCTATGGGTGTGAAGCTTGACCTTATCGGGTAGGTTGTCATATTCGCCGCAAAGTCTATTGCATCGCAGCACGGCATTGTCAATAATAAATCGGGTATTATCTTCACCTATTTCCGCTTTCAGTACATTTACAACATATCCGTAGCCGTTGTTTTTCTCATAATAATTCCTGTTTGTCATTTTTCTCACTTACGCACGCCTCAAATTCCTCGAACCACTTTTCCGGCTCGAAGAAAAGCAGCTCCTCATGTCCGTAATCCTGCTCACGAATATCGGGAGCGGCGAAATGTTCAAGATAACGAGTGCGGTATTTCTCACCCATTTTCAGCGCGTAGAAGATATGAACTGTTGTTTCCTCTGCGCCGATATGCTTGTTGAGCGGAGTTATCAGGTCGGAATAAAACTGGTTCCTGACGCTCTTCATTGAGGCGCTTCCTGCACTCGCGATAAAGCCGTTCATAAAATCCATATATTTTTCCGTCACTTCTTCGCCCATTTTCTTTTTCATTACGTTGACCGCCCATTTCGGAATCGTACCCTTTTTCAGCAGCAATCCGATCACCGGAGCTATTATCGCTGTCTCGATCTTTGCAGCGAACTTTCCACTCTGATCGAGGTCGGAACTGCCAATAAAACCGTGTCGGATATGGACATTCCCGCGCTGTATGAGCAATCCCACAAAGCTGCCGCCAAGAGAGCTTCCGTAAGCTGCGAAAACCTCTCCGTCGCAGCGTTTTATTATGTATCGTTCTATGTTACGGGTTATATCAGTCATTGTCGTGAACTCGCCGGGCTTTCCGTCAAAGCCGTCATAATCGACGCAGATCACCTTGTATTTTCTCGCGAGCAGCGGAACGATCTTGCCAAAATTCAGCTCAGATGTGCAGCACGTTCCGGGCAGAAGGAGCACCGTTTTTTCATTTTCTTTTCCAGCTATAAGGTATTTCATTTTTTTGTCCTTTACTGATGTGTAATTATCCTGTCTATACCTCTTGCAAACGCTTTCGGTCGAAGCAGCGCAAGTCCCGCGTGACCGATATTTTTAACGCAAAGAAAACGCGCTTGCGGAAATGTTTTTCTGATGTACCGGATATCCCATTTTCGTTCTTTTATCTCGTTTTCTGCGAGCCAGTATTCTATCCGCTTACAGCTTGTCACGACTGTTTCCGGCATTGAATAATTGTTGCAGGAATCGAATGTTCGCCAGATAGTTTTCTCGCTTATCATACGTAGAACATCAGCGATATACTGCAGATCCTCCTGCGAATATTCATCTGCAGCGAATGCCTTTTCAAGCGTTTTCAGTCCATCGAACTTTCCTATGTTTATCATCAGAAAATCCTTGACTGCTATAAAACGTGTAAAGAGCCACGGGAGTTGATACGGCGTTATACCGCCGTCGATCACAGCGCTGCCTATGTTCAGTCTGTCGTCCGCGAGCATTCTTACTACTACAGCTCCGCCCATTGAGCAGCCATAAACACAGTCCACACCGCCGTAACAGTTCAGTATCAGCCATTGTTCAAGCGCCGCCGCAATTTCCTCAACGCTCGTAAAATCGCTCTTTACGTCGGGATCATACCCGGGCAATGCAGGAATGACAACGTGATATTTCCTTTCAAGCAGCGGTATTACACGCTCGAAATAATCCCATTTGACCAAAGACGGGTGTATCAGCACGACCGTCTTTTTATTTTCTTTTCCGAATTCGTGTATCGTCATAGCTTATTTCGTTCCCGTCAGAAGCGTTGAACCGCTCAGCCCGAGCACCTTCGCTTCACATTTTGTCATAAACATTCCGTCGGTCGTGTCAATTAGTTTCACGTCCTTGTAACCCATTTCAATCAGCTTGTCGGCAAACTTCCACATATCACCGTAACGCTGCTCCGACATAATATCATGTATTGCGAACGTGCCGTCCTTTTTCAGTACACGCAATGTTTCAAGAAGCAGATCCTGCTTGTTTACGCCAGTTATGTTGTGATATACGTAGTTGCTTGTTACAGCATCAAAGGTCTCGTCCGGGAAGTCGAGCTTCACTGCGTTTCCGGATTTGAACTCAACGTTCGTCACACCCTCGGCTTCCGCGTTGTTCTCACAGAGAGATTTGCTGAACGACGCGTATTCCGCGCCCCAGCGGTCAATGCCGATTATCTTCGCGTTCGGATTTCTTTTTGCACACGCGATAGTCAGCGCTCCGCTTCCGCAGCCGACATCGAGCGCGACTCCGTTTTCGGGCAGTTCCACAGCTTTCGCAACTCCCTCGACTATCTGCTTTGAGAGCTTTCTGTCACCCTTATACGAGAATTTTTCGTGCGCATAGATGCTCCACAGCGCCGCCGCGCCGAGAGCGACCGCACCCGCTCCGAGTATTGCGGACAAAGGCTTGCGCACAGACGGTTCTATACATTTTGCAAGAGATACACCGACAGCTCCGGCTGCCGCAATTCCCGTTCCTGCGCATAACGCAGCTATCATTCCGTTCGGAACCCAGTTCTTGTAATCTGGCTTCGGGGCATATCTCAAATACGGGTCAAACCGCTCATATTCCGCAGGTTCGGAAGCTCTCGCACACTGCACATACATCAGCGGTATCGAGGCTTTCAGGCGCTCGTCAAATGTCGGCTTCCAGCCGTTTTCAGCGAGGAATTCCTTGTAGCTCGTTTCGTTCCATTTGGCTTCAAAGGTAATGCCTGCGGCGGAAAGCATTTTTGACATAACGGTGCTTTTAAGGTCCGAATCGTCGTGTATGAAATTCGGCGCGATAAGAACGCCGTTCGGCTTCAGGACGCGGTCGATCTCGGCAAGAACTTTTTCGGGCTGCGGGATAATATGAAGCGCGTTAGCGATTATAACAACATCGAATGTGTCATCGTCAAACGAAAGAAATGCTGCATCCTCACGCTCAAATGTGAGATTATCGGGAACATATCCATTCCGCGCTGTTTTAAGCATATTCTCTGAAAAGTCAGTCGCAATATAGCTTTCCGCAGCATCGGCAACATTCTTCGAGATCAGCCCCGTTCCGCACGCAATTTCAAGCACTCTTTTATCCTTTATGACCGCGCGGATATTTGTGTACATCTGCTCATAAGCCGTCCTGTTCGTGCGCATAAAAACGTTATAGACAGGCGCGAAAAGATCCCATACTTTAGTTTCGTTTTTCATCTTTTTTCTCCCTTCGTATTTCAAATATAAGTATGATCGCAAACCATATTATCATGCTCTCGCTCATAAGTCCGTTGGTGAATGCAAGCCGGAATGCATTGTCCGGCATCAGCATTGTGGCACCTTTCAGCAGTCCGAAAAATATCAGCACATTTGTAAATGCGAACGGTTTCGGAAATGCTGTAAACCCTCGTATCTGCAAATAGAACCAATATACGAACACGGGCAGCATAAACGCTTCACTTGCAATAACGACCCACGAAAGTGCAGAGTACAGTTCACTGCAAACCCGCATAGCTTCGGTCATTTCCGCACCGCCGCTGTTGAGCTGCGCAAACAACACAAGTATCATTATGTAGAAAAGGTGCAGCGCGAGCCACGGCGTAAGTCCGAACGCGTTCAGATAGTGATAAATCTTCCTGCGCTTTTCGTCAGTGATGTAATTCTGCACCGAGAAAAGTGCGATGCCGTAAAGAATTATCCCCGGAAATGCAAGCGCCATTGCGAGATCCTGCCGCCAAAGCGGTATCTCCGAAACGCCATTTGTGAGCCAGTTCACAGCGTCCGCGTGAATGCCTGTATCGCCGTATATCATCAGCCAGTCACCGCCGCCGAAACACAGACAGCCGAGCATCCCACAGATGAGTACGAGTATTCTTTTTCGTTTTGTCATACTATCCTACCTTTGTAGTTTTTCGCAAATTCGCTCTTGTCGGGAACATACCGATAATCGCATGAATCCGCTCCTGTCGCGACCGTGTGCGTACGTATCAGACGCGTGTGCATCATCTTCGCATACTTGTGATCGAGTGCGCACATGTGCGGCATAAGCTCCATGTACCCATACTTTTTCGCGTATTCGGCAAGAGGACAACCGACAAGTGTGAAGTTGAAACAGGTCGCGTCGTTCAGCGGATCGACGATCATTCCCCATGTTTCACGCCATTCGCCGTGCGCTTGTTTTTCTTTGACTTTTCGGGCATATTCGCGGTAGCTCTTGTACAGCTTTTTCTGCATCATCGACAATGTTCCTTTTCTATTGAGATTCATGAACGCGCCGAGCCACTTGTAATGATCGTATAAGTCATCGAGTATCTCATCTATTGCCGCGCCGTCAATAAGATGTTCTGACGCTTCGTAATACGCGATAACAAGAATGAACATATTCAGATTATTTGCGAGCGTATTCTCTTTTCCGCCGATGTCGGGAGCCTTCTTCATAAGCTCCGGATAAAGCCCGTGCGCTTTGTTTACTATCGCTTTCAGCTCATTCGGAAAATGCTTTTTAATGTACCGCTTTATAGCTTGTTCTACTATTTTTTCCATTGTTTCATCTCCGATTATTCAGCCTTTTCATTCCCGAACAGATACCAGAAATCGCAGTCCTTTGCTCCTTCCGCTTCGGTATGTGTTCTTATGAGACGCAGTCCGTATTTCTCTGCGACTTTAAAATCCGAACCGCAGAAAAGCGGCATAAGATGCTCATATCCGTGACGTTTTGCGAACGCGGCGACAGGGCAGTTCGTCAGCGGCATACAGAATCCGTTTCTGTGATCATCGGGATTTACCTTTATTCTCCAGACATTTTTCCATTTTCCGCTGTCAGCTTTTTTATCGACAAATGCGGAATATTTCTTCAGCACGGAATATGTTATCCTTTGCAGACAAGTTTCGCTGAACCGCAATCTTATCGGTCGCTTTCTGCGTATATCTCCGCCGTTCAGAAGCATACACCAGAGTATTTCCTGCAAAACATCATTATCGACATCGCGTTCCATTGCTTCGTAGAACGCAAATATCGACAGCCCGCCGTAATACTTTGAGCGCAGGAAATTCATAACGAGGGGCGCAGGAGCTTCACGGACAAAATCCGTATAGATTGACGATGTTTTTTGCATTATTGCTTTTGCCTGTTCCTTCCGGAAACGGCTTTTCAGGTATCGCTTTATAGCTTTCTTTGAGCCTTTCGGGAGTTTCATGTTCATTTCAAACTGTATCTGAAATCACACATATCCGAGCCTTCGGCTATCGTCTTTGTGCGGACGAGCTTTGCATCCATCATATCGGCAATAACGTAATCGAGCCTGCACAGATATTTTGCGAGCTCAAAACAGCCTTCGTCCTTGCATATCTTACATATCCCGCACTCGTGATAATCGTAGCCGAGATCGTATTCCGCGCATTTCGGAAGTACATCGACCACCCAGTTGTTTTCGTTTCTGCGCTTGTGGCTTTCCTCCGACCATTTCATTCGCATCGGCATATTCTTTTCGTCAAGGTAATCTTCGGCGCTGCCGAGTCCGTTTTTGAACGTTTTAGACGAGCGCAGCGCGTTTTCAAGCATCTTGTAGTTTTCCTCTGCATCAAGCCCCGTGTGGCGGTTCATTGCAATGAAATAAATTCCCATTAAGTACGACGCAAGCAGCTTTTCATCGTTCATATCCTTTGCGCGAGCAGCGATCAGCTTGTGCTCCTTTGCTATATCGGAAACAGCACTTTTCGGAATGTTTCTTGTCTTGTATTCGGGCTTCAATGCGTTATGAAAGAAATGTCCCATAAATCGCGCTTTGAACGACAGTTTCATTATATCATCTCCGTTTGCATTTTGGTAAGACGCGCAGAAAACAATTTTAGTTTTGTATCTGATTATGTTTGCTATTTTCAGCCTTTTTCCAGTAAAAATACGTCGTCAGATAAGTAAGCCCCTCACCGAAACTCTCACACGCACACCAAGCTCCGCCGACAGCAGTACTGCCGAATATCAGTTTCCATATCATGCCGACCGCAAATGTGCCGGTTATCCCGACAAGACAAGTCAGCCTGTGCAGTCCCGAGCGCCCGGAAACCGTGACGTAAAAGTGAACTATGTACATTATTGAGAGAAATCCGATTAAGGCAAAATTCACGGGTGCGATGACCTCCGACCAGTGAAGACAAACTTTCTCTGCCAGCTCGGCGGTGCCGCCGTTTCCGATTATCGCATGACAGGTTATCGGCAGAAGCGACCCGATAGAAAAGTGGAGATAGCCGGTTGAAGCCACTCCGATAAACCCGAAGTTTACAAGTATTCGCATGAACTTTCCGCAGGTCTCCGCGATCATTCGATTGAAGCTTACACAGGCTGGCAGCATAAGGCTCATCCCAACAAAACCAAGTACTGCCGAAACAATAAATCTCCACTCCGGCATTGCGCTCCACAGCGGCTCATACGATGTGACCGACAGTCCGTCTTCACAGTACAGCAGGCAGTCTCCGGTCATGAACAGCAGCGAGCCGATAAAGCCGAGCATAGAAAACATTTTATTTCTGCCGATCACTTTTTCTCTTATTTCCATATTCGCGCCTCTCTGAAACACTACATTTTTTTGCGCTTGATGCAAAGTATTTCATTCACTTTACAAATAGCATCATTATTGCCGAAATTATCGCCGCCATTAACGGATAACCGACAAGTGTGAAGAGCCACTTGACAACGACCGGTTTTCCGCTGATATACGGTTTCAGATCTTCCGTTCCGGGAATGTCCCACGCTTTCGTTTTTCCCACCCAGTACCAGTCTATGAAAATGCGGTCAAACAAGCCTTCCATTAGCGCAATAACACTTATCTGCCCGAACGGTTCCCAGAAGCCGCGCGCACCGTTTACGCAATAAACGCAAATAATGATGAATGCCAGCAGCGGAATTAGCCCTGCCAATTTGAATATCAGCGCATTTCTTTTTATTCTCTCGGCAGTAGTAAGTCCGAGCTCTATCGCACGTTCCTGTACATCCTTTTCGTACAGATGTACCGCACCGACAGCGCCGTTCGATATTCCGACTACGCATAGGATAAGAAGTATAAAGCACGCTCCGACGCCCTCAATAATTACTGTTCCCATTCTGTTTTCCTCCTGTATATCGCGGCAAGACATACCGCAAAAATAATGGTCGAGCCGAGACTCATATTCGAGCAGGCAAGTCCGTTGAAAAACGCATTAGTCCCAAGTCCACCGACCGCGTTAATTACTATCTTGAAAACAAGCGGATTGAATACGCAGAACCAAGCCGGGAATGCCGTTTTCTTCTTTATGACAAGCAAAAACATCGTAACGACGTGGATCCCGTAAATCGTAAGAAACAGAGCAAAGCACGGTATAAGATAGCCCGCCTGTTCCTCGAATACAGACATAACGAGATCGGTGTTTCCGGCTTCCATGTCCTTTTTCAGTCCGGTCACGAGGTAACAGCAGATAATATGTATCGCCCCGCCCGTGGCAGCAAAGCCGTAAAGCGAGTATCTGTACAGTTTTGCGAGCCGTGTGTCTTTATCGACGGTCAGCATATACAGCACATACGAGCCGAGAACGGATACGGGAATCCCGACAAAACCGAATGAGCCCGCAAGCCCTATCCGAAGATATGAGACCTGTGACGCGATCATCGAGTATTTTTCTATCGCATCAGCCGCGCCTGTTGAATCCGCTCCAAGCAGCAGGCAGTCGACGATCAAGGTCAGTATTCCGCCTATGATACCGATGATCAGATATTTGACAGTTTTGCTCATACAGATGTCACCTCGAACTTATTTTTAAATGTTTTTTCAAGCACATCGGCTGCATTTTTGCATCCGTTCTCTTTCGCAAATCTTTCTCCGAAGACTTTGGCAGTCTCCGTATATTTTCCGTTTTTAAGTTCAAGCAATCCATTCTTTATATCGTCGTAAGCCCACTCGCCTCCGTGGATATCAACAGGTGCAGGACCTAAATTCCTTTCCGCAACCTGCAAGCCCCAGAAAAGCTGATCTCCGCCGAATGACATAACGAAAGTCGGGCAGCCGCAGCGAAGCCCCGCCGCTGTCGTTCCTGCTCCGCCGTGATGCACGACGCCTTTGACGTGCCGGAAAAGCCATTCGTGCGGAACAAAATCGACATAGCAGATATTCGGGTTCGGCGCAGTCTCCCATTTCATCCACCCAGAAGACATCACAGCGCGGAGCCCGGTCTCGTTTACTGCGGTATAAATTGTTTTCTGAACCTTTTCCATGTCCTTGTAAACGATGCTTCCGAAGCCTATGTATATAGGCGGTTCTCCGCTTTCGAGAAACTCTCTGAGTTTCTCATCAGGCTCATAATCAATCACACTCTCTGTCATCCAGTTTCCTGTGATATGGATATGTTCTCCCCATTTTTCCTCGCGTGGAACGAGCATTTCACTGAATGCGTACAGCGTCAGAACCGGCTTTCCGTCCTGTTTCAGATAACTGCTTGTGAGATGCCATTTTTTCAGTCCATGTTTAACGCGCCAGTCGTTGAGCAGCGAGCGTGTCACCATATTCATTCCTATCTCGTTTTCAGTGTATGTGAATCCGACGGCGGGAGTATTGCGTTTCATTCCGGGCATCTGGACGCTGAACTTATTTGTTTTGTCAAAAGGATAGAAAAAGCAGCGGACACACGGTATATGCAGAACATCGCAGGCATGGCGGACAAATCCGCCGAGCAGTATATACAGCACGGCATCCGAGCCTTTTATCGCCTCGTAAGCCTGATCTGTCATTTCGGGATTTTTGCGGTAAAGTATCTTAAGACCTTTAAGATAATCGAGTCCGTCCTTGCATTCCGACAAAAGCAGCCGCATCATAAGATCTCCGTCGCCGTTTATCGGAGCAAACTCCAGCCCGTTCTCCTCAACATATTCCCTGAAACGCGGGAACGCGCCGATCCTGTATTGATGACCGCGCCGTTTCAGTTCTCTTCCAAGCTCGACAAACGGCTGTACATCGCCGCGTGAGCCTATCGCAACAGCTGTTATCTTCATATTCTTTATCAACACCTCAAAACAGTTAGCTAATGCTTACCAAAAGCTATTATATCACAAGATAATCGCTAAATCAAGAGTATTTTTAAAAAAATGTTGCAAGTTCTGCTCTTATGTGGTATAATATATCAGAGTTAGTATTCGCTAACCTTGTTGTAACAATAAACGGAAGTGAGACAAATGCACCCATATTACAGTGCGAATAAAAAGAAATATGACAAACAGCTCAGAAAGCTGTTTTCACACATTAGAAGTGAGATATGGACGGTTTTCTTGTGTAATGCCGATGACATAATAAACGAAACAGCGGAAGTATTCGCACATGAGATGCTTCCCGAAATCCCGTTTGTCGGCGGGAAGAAAAACTCCAACGATTCATCGAATCTGACGATGTGCTGCATAGGTGCGACGTTTTTTATCGTGGGCAGGAGGCACAATGTTCCTGACGAAGAGGCGGGAAGACTGCTCCATATCGCTTGGGAGCGCAGCAAGAAAAAGGTATCACCGGCTGTCAGCCGAATGATCATCAGTATGTTGAATTTGACACTTGTACATAAAGCGCTGCGCTCATTCGCAGAAAAAAGCCGCAGATTTGCTGAACAATACCCATATGCATGGCTTTTTGAATACGCAGAGCCGGACGATGAATACAGCGTCAAAATATACTGCATGAAATGCGGAGCCTGCAAATTCCTGACAGAAAAAGGGCTCGGTAACATAATGCCGTATCTTTGCAATCTCGATTTCGTTACCGCGGAGAAGTTCGGCGCTCCGTTCTACAGGAACGAGGTCATAGCCTACGGCGACAAATGCTGTGCAAGCCTGATAAAGCGAAACGCGCCTGTTGTGACAGACAATTTCCCGCCTCACGGACTGCGCGGTGACGGATTGAAATAATAGAAGGAGACTGAAAATGAATACATTTGGCGAAGATCTGAAAAGCTTTCTTGAAAAGAACCCATACAAGGTCGCAGATATCGGCGGCATAAAATACAGATACATACTCACGGGCGAGAGCAATCACACGACTATTGTTGCATTCAGCGGTCTCGAAATGCAGGAAATGTGGATAAAATACGCCGAGGATCTGTCGGACGAGTACGGTTTTCTGATAACAGAATACCCGCGGGAACTCAAAACGAACAAAGAACAGGCGAAGTGCCTGCACTCGCTTCTAAAAAAGCTTGAGATAGAAAAGCCTGTGCTGTGCGGAGCAAGCGACGGCGGGGTACACGCGCAGTTCTACGCGCGCGAGTATCCCGATGATATAAGCGGGCTTATCCTTATGACGACTGTATCACTCAATTCCGAATATGTGCGCAAGGCGCGAAAAGCGGCGGGTGCCATGTCACTGCTTGATTTCAAGATAAGGCATACAAACTATGAAAAGATAAGGAAAAAGCTTGTCGGGATAGCAGAGGGATATATGAACGATGAAACCGACGAAGAAAAAGCATACGGTCACACTTTTTTTGAGGCGGTGACCGTTCCCGAAAGCTACCGTGACAGGTATCTCCATTCAATGGTGCTGCTTAAAGATATGCTCGGTGAAAAAGATTTTACGGTTAAGGATTTCGACAAACTTGACGGAAAAGTCTTGCTTCTGCACCCGGAAAAGGATATATTCAGCAAGAATGATCAGAAAGCTCTGACAAGACTTTTCAGCCGACCCGAAGTACATACGATGAAAGGCGGTCATATCGCTTTTGTGATCAGGTCTCCTGAATACATCGCTATCATACGGGAATTTCTGAAAAGACTGCCGCAACTATA
>JAEEGH010027461.1_pt1 | contig 11264 bp, 6 predicted proteins | sample 9134181 | NCBI WGS metagenome assembly JAEEGH01 (sample SAMN16246544, study PRJNA631951) | gut metagenome | biome: gut microbiome; feature: rumen; material: DP-attached | host: Bos | place: Iran: Karaj | collected 2018-10 | reverse complement strand
CTTTCTTGATTTCCACGTCGGCGCTGGTCTCAGCTGCCGCCTGCGTGCGGTCGCTGCTGCTGCGTTCCTGGGGATAGTCGTCGGCTGCGGCTTCCTGCTGGCGGGAGGCAAGTCGGTTGCGTATTTCCTGGGCTACCTTGCTCTCGTCGCCGTCGATGAGGTCGTTGAGGATTTCGTCAACGCTCTCATAGCGCTCGGTATAGCTCAATGACAGGCCGCAGGCGACGATGGCCTGCAATTTCACGTCGTTGATGTCGTCCACATCGATCTCGCCTTGTTCCTTACGCGCGTCTTTCACGAGGCGCAGTTTCTCTTTGCGGCTCAGCCCGGGGGTGAACTCCACGCCCCAGGGGGCTTTGCCCGTGAGCATCGTGTAGAACACGCCAGTGGCGGCGAAGATGTCGTTCAACTCGTCATACTTGCCAAGGAAAGACTGTCCGCTGGCGTAGCGCGGGTCCAGGTCAGATGTGTCAAACGGCGGAGTGCCCATGAAGCACGGCGACACGTGGCCCATGTCGATGAGTTCGGCCACGCCACCCGTCTTGCTGCTGAGCATCACGTTAGTCGGGTTGATGTCGTTGTGCAGCAGCACGCCAGGACGCTCATGCAGGTACTGCAGGCCCTGTAGCATCTCGATGAAGATCTTGACGGCGGTCTTCTTGTCGAGTTTCTTTTTCTTCTTGCGCTGGAGCAGCTCGCTCAGCAGTTCGCCGCTGAAGTAGGTGCATATCATGTAGTGGCATTCTCCCGCCTCATCGTTATATACGCCATCGTCGATGTAGCTGACGATGTTCTTGTGGTTCAGTTGCCTGCAGATGGCGATTTCGGTCACCTCGCCGTCCTTGATGAGCTTGTCGGGCGTGTTCTTGAGGCGGTAAATCTTCATGAAGTAGGGGTTGCCGCCCTCGTCCTCAACGCGGTAGCTCTCGGCGTAGGGGTTCTCCTTGATGAGATACACCACATGCCATTTGTTGCCAATCGTTTGTCCTTCCTTGAGTATCATATTTTTTGTTTTTAGTCCTTTTATAGATCAATAAATACAATAAAACCAATGATTTCTGAACAGTAGCCTCTCATTAATGCATTGTACTCGTTGTATTTATTGTTTTTCTTCTATATCAGTAGCCGTTAGTTTTTTCCGTTTGTTGGAACGCTTGATGAGCAGGTATCTCACCATTAGGTGGCCGCGGTTGATGATGAGCAGGGCCAGCAGCGCGGCAAGATAGACGAACATCAGGTTACCCATGACCTTGTCACCATCCAGGTCCTTGCCCAACTCGCTCAATTCCACGGGCTGCTCCACATCGTCGAGCGACGAGAGCGTGCGTTTCCACTTGATGACACCATCCTCGACATAGACCACGGCGGGGTTGCCGCGTGCGACCATCTTGAGTTCACTGTCGTCCATGTAGTGGATGGGATAACTGGCCATCGAGAGGTCCTGCCAATGTTCTATCTGGTTGGGTGTGGCAGGAGTAAGACCGATGACTTCAGCCTCGGCAACCAGTGCCGCGTCGTTGAGCTCGTTCAGGGCAAAGGAGTTGACGACACCCACCTGGGACAGGTCGGGGAATAGCAACAGCACGGTGCGGCGGCTGTCGGCCAGCACGTTAAGCGTGATGTCATTGCTGTTCTCGTCCATGATGGCGATGCTGTTGTCGTTTTGCCCGTTCTGCACAATGACTTTGCCGTGGGGGCGGCGGGCATGATAGCGGGTCACATATTCCCAGCCGTCACTCTCGTCGGGCAGACTGTCGATTGTGAACTCGTGTTCCTCGCCGTCCTTGGCATATACAAAGATAAAGTCGTCTTCGCTCTCGCTGTTGTCTTGCTCGTCAACGGTTGATGACACGAGCCGTGTCCCCACAGGGTAAGGCCGGTAGTCAATCAACGGCTGTGTGAAGTAGCCATAGTAGGCGACCGCCATGATAAAGGCAAAAGATGCCGCCATCACCATCCACTGCACGGCAGGGCCATATACCCCGCGCAACGACAGGTTGAACATCATCAGGTAGATGATGCCCAGCAGTAGGAGCAGGTTTTTGCCGAAGGTCGCCCAATTGCTCAGATGCCATGCGTCGCCAAAGCAGCCGCAGTCGGGCACGGCGCCCGTCACGGCAAGCCATAGCGTGAGCGGTGTCATGACCAGCATCAGGATAAGGGCCAAGATGGGACTTCCACGGCGGTAAGCCCCCACGGCGATCACCACGCCTAGGACGAACTCGATGACGGCAAGTGCTACTGCGACAAACAGCGCCGTGCCCGTCCATTCGGTCAATCCCATGGCCGCCAGGTAGTCGGTGATCTTGTCGCCGGAGCCCCAAGGATCGATCGCCTTAGTGAAGCCTGAGTAGATAAACACGCCGCCCACGGTGAGCCGCATGAGCATCGTCAACAGCAGGCACCACTTTTCGCCCTTTATCCCGTTGATAAACGCCTTGATGGTCATTTTAGTCCTTGGTTTTTAGTCCTTAGTTTTTAGTTGTTAGTTGATTGTCTCGAGGTAGAACGAGACGGGACGGAAGCCGTCGTTGCACGATATCATGGCCGACTGGGAATTCTGCATCCAGCCGTCATAGAAATTACCCTCGCCACGGGCGAGTGACTCAACAAAGGGGCGCATCGACTCCCAAGCGCTCTCGCACAAGCCCTCGGGACGCTGAGCATCGACCGAGACAAACGTCTGCCCCACTGTAATATCGCAGGTGTGCTCGATGGGATTCTCGAATTGCTGCATGAGGTCACGGTAGACCGTCTGCCTCATGGCGGTAATGCGCACCGGTTTCAATCCGTTGTTATTCTTATCGTTATTCATGTGTGCAAAGTTACAAAAAATCTGCCGAAACGACAAAAAGAACGAGACGGGAAACCTTCTAGCAGGCTCCCCGTCTCTACAGGTAATAGATGATATGTTAAGAAACTGTAATAATTATCAGTTCAAACGTTATCACTTGATTAGCCTCTCAAGATGATCTCGATAACGGCATTAACATCGGCGATGTTAACCTCGTCATCGTCGTTCACGTAGGCTCGACCCTCAAACTCATCGGCATTCTTGTAACCCAGGATAACCTCGATCAAGCAGTTAACGTCGGCGATGTTAACCTCACCGTCACCGTTTACGTCACCCTTGGGGAAACCTTCGCCCTGCATGAACTTGTAGTCGATGTAGTCACCAGGAATCTCGAAGCGGATAGTAGCCTCACGATAGGTCATACCCTCGGGCAGAGGAGCAGCGGTTACATCAGCAACAACGCCACCAGTGAATTCACCAGTCTCCTCATCATAGTTGTCGATAAGGTTGATCTCCAACCAGTCGGGCAGCTCGTCGCTACCGTTGTAGGTCAGCCACCAGTCACCATCCTCGCTGGGATAAGAGCAGAAGAACTCGATGCCCTCGACGGTAATGGTACCATCGCTATACTCATAGTTCTTAACCAGACTACCACCCTCGGCAGGGAAGGTATACTCACCGTCCTCAAGACCGTAGTTGAAGGTCATGAAGGGGTTCTCGGTGCCAATGAAGATACTGAGACCGGTCTTCATACCCAGCGTACCACCACTGAAGTAGTTGTTCAAACCACGCCAGTAGTACTCACCGGTGAAGTGTCGAACGGGGTTACCCTCATCGTCAAAGACGGTGTCGCCCTGCTCGTCATACTCATACTCAAAGATACCCTGCTTGAGGTAGCAGAGCTCACCATAACCCTCGTCAACATCGTCGTCGATCGAGCAGTAAGCAGTAAACTCAACCAGGTCTTCCATACCCTCATCATTGTAACCATCGATACAGATCAGGATGGGATAATCGATAGTGGGATGGTACTCATAGGTCAGAGTGGGGTCAATCTCATCCTGGCCGTAGAGCGTGAAGGTGATCAGACCATTGTTAGCCTCACCAGTGGTGGGGGTAACGGTAGCCTCACCAGTAACGATGAGCTCACCGGGCTCGACGGGCAGCGAAGCGCTACCATTCTCCTGATAAGCGGGAATCTCATCAAGTTTGTACACACGGCAAGTCATCTTGACGGGAGCGTTAACAACCATACCAGTGAATTCGGCATCGTTGAAAGCAGCCTGGAGGTAAACGTTCTTGAGCAGGTAGGGGTGCTGGGGTTTCTCAAATGCCATAGCCATACCATCGACATGAGAAGCGTTCTTACCGAACCACCAGCCATACTCGTTGTCGCCCCAAGGTTCGGCACCGTAGTACCTGGAGAGCATACCGTATTTGTCGCCGTGGATACCGCCAGGCACCATCGACTTACTTGAATACATGAACTCGAGCGACTCGTCCTCAAACATCAGGTGAACAGTCTCGCTGTTGTCTGAGCTGAGCAGCAATCCGGGATAGGTAGCCTTGATCGACACATTGCCACCGACGTTCTCCTCGGTATCATAGCTCGAATACTGATACTCGAAGTAGTTAACACCCTCCTCGGCCAGGTCACCATCGAATGCAAAGAATTTGGGAGCTTCATCAAGTGACCAATAGCTGTTGAAGGCAACGTCCTTCGCATAGTCTACAGGATAATACTCGTCGCGGATGAAAACGTCCCAAGCAAAGGTAGTGTTCTCGTCATCGCCTTCGCACTCACCCTCAAAGAGGTAATCGGCAAACGGCTTCATCATCAGGAATACCCTGCTACCGAAGGAATAGAAACCAGCACCATCGGATGCATTGAACGGTGAAACATACATACCGGCAGGACGTTTGTAGAACGGCTCCATGTAACCGGCCTTCTGGGGGGCTTTGTTAGAGAAATCGGGCTTTACAACATTGTTGCTAGCCGACATCTCCTTGGTCGAAGTGATCTTGGAAAGATCCATCTGTTGAGCCTGGGGAAGCTTAGCAAGCTTTTGTTTTGCAACAGCAGCTTTACTTCTAACAGCCTGAGTAGAAGGAGCCTTCATCTGGGCGCCAGCTGATGACACGATGAGTGCAGCAGCAGCAAAAAGTAAGAACTTTTTCATAAAATGGTTATTTTTTATGTTAATAAAATAATAAAATTAATTTCACTATTCTTTCATCGCCCGAGGCACAGCCCGTTTTAACAGGCCATGCCCCGGCAATGATTAAGTCTTTACTGCAATGACCAGACTATAAAGTTATTTTTATTGGATGTCTCGGTCATCGTCACGTTAAGAGGAGCGAGCAGAGACTCTGAAGTCAGGTCGAATGTAGCGGCGCTCATGGTTTGGAGCAGCGTGGGCACGGTTGCACAGTTGTTGTAATAACGCTCACCATAACCGTCAAAACCATCAAACGCGATCTTCATCTGAGTTTCGGTAGACGAAATCAAGGTGAAGTAATAGCGTGCAGGGAATGTTCTTGCCGACTTGGAGAAGTTCAAAGTCAGCACATACTTGTTCACGCTGTCCACATAATTGATCAGACCTTCCTTGAGCGTGGTACCATCAAGTTTCTTGGACTCGGTGGTAATCTGGCTGGCCAATTCGGAATAAACGCCACCGGCAGCTGCATTCTTGAAAGTGGTCTTCCAAGTGAGCATGGGATGGGTAATGCAGTACACAAGGGGATCGGCTACAATGCGGGTCTGGTTATCCTCGACACACAATGCGGTACCATCGGCCTGACGTACAAAACGCTGAACGGTGTAACCACCAATCGTCAAGGGATCTCTGAAAGCCAAACCATCGTGGGTGATGATGAAGTTGTGGGTTTCAGACGTCATTACCTCATCTTCGCCCTCGGGATAAATCTTCATATTACCCGTTGCAGCACTCTTGACAATCCAGCGATTGCCATCGGGCAGAACGATGTAAATCCAAGGAAGCTTTGACGTGAACATCGACTTGTTGACAGCAGCTACCTCGTTCAGGTAGGTCTCGTCATTGGTCGACTCGGGCAGACGGGTCATGATAATGCTCAGGTCACGCTTTTTACCGGTCATGTAAATCGTATCACCCGAGAACTTCATCAGGTTGAACTCGTAGTCACCCTCATGGCCCTGGCCAGCGGTGCTACCGCCACCAGCAGTCATGGTACCACCAGTGGTGGGAACAGCATCGGGCGTCGAGAACAGATGGAAGTAGTCGTTGTAGGAGTTGAACGTCAGCACAAGGCCATTGTCACCAATCACTTCCCACATCGAACGCATGGTACCAAAGGCAGACGACGTCAAGGTGTTGTTCTTGATGTAGTTGATCCACTTGTTGTGACCTGCCATCTCTACAGTACCATCCTTATATAAGGTGAGCACATAGTTATAACCCGGTTCACTGGAGTTAGCATAGTACTCCATCAACCACTTGCCACCCTGACTGGTCAGGATATCAAAATATTTATCTTTTGCGTTCTCCAATCGGATCACGGCATCCTCATCGAAAATATCCTCCACTTCATTATGAAGGCACGAGCTCAACGAGAGTGACGAGAGCGCAAGAAGCGTCAGCAATGAAATATTATATAACTTTTTCATTTTCTTGTCATCATGTTAAAGGAGTAAAACATTAATTGATGTTATAGACACGATTGCGCAACGCTTGGATGTTATAGTTTTCAGGCAACTGACGCTTGCGCACCTCTTCGCGCAGGGCATCCAGGTCGATTCCCCATGCCTCGCGGAACCACTGGCGTGCATAAGCAACCTTCTGCTCAATAGCGGCTACGCCATCGATACCATCCTCATCTTCAACCTCATAAACCGTAACGCGAACCTTATCTTCCATCACATACCTCGAGATGATAAAGCCATCAGCGTCCTTGACGGTCTGGATTTTCTTCTCTTCGCTTTCGGTGTGAGGAATATATACGGGATCTTCAGTAAGGTCATTGCCCGGATACTTGTAGTAGCGGCAATACTGGTTCTTGTCCTTGTGCCAACCACAGGCAGCGTAGGTGAGCATATCTTCCCACTGCTTATCGGTATAGACGATGTAGCAAGCGATGGTCTCGGCAAAGTCTACACTGTTCTCACTCGAAGCATAGGGGCAAACAAAGCCCTCGGAGCTGATCTCATCGCCACGCTCACGCCATTCACTGGGAACATAGTGACCAACCGAGATGGTATTGAAGTCGGTGGGATAGGTCTTGTTCTGACGCAGGATGTTGGCAAACTCGCGGTGCATCGTGTGGAAGTAGTCCTTGTTCATCAGATCGATACTGTCGGCGTTCATCTTGTTCACGTTGAACAGCGTGATCTTCACACCACCCTCGGTAAGACCGTCCACGGGTTGACGGGTAGCAGAACTGATTGCCTGAGAACCTACCAGCAGAATGATGCGGGGGCTATAGGCCTTGAGGAAGTCAACGCCGCCCATGAGCTCATAAGGCTCAAACCACAGGTACTGGCAAGTAACGGCCAGGTCAAGAGCGTTTTCATACCTGGCGGGTACCAGATTGTAGTTCATGTTGGCACTCACGTCCGGCATCTTGTACAGGAACGTCAGGTTGTATTTCTCCAGGTAATTCGTCCTGAGGAATTTGTCCAGCTTATAGGAATAGGAATTGGGATCCAGCGTCTCGTCAACGTCGGGGAAAATCGTTGGGCCCAATTTATCATCACCGCATGATGACAGCGACATGGCAGCTACTGCCACGAGCAGCAATGCAGAAATATAATATTGAATTCGTTTCATGTTCTTACTTAGATTATTAGTTACGAACGTATGCATTCTTGTTGACTACCAGGCTGTTCTCGGCCTTGACAGTTGCACGAGGGTTGGGAGCCAGTTCGGCACCGATTACCTCGTTCGGGATCTGGATAGCATAGCGCGGATCAAGCACATCGAGGTGATAAACATCGCTGATGCCCATCTTGTGGGTCACATCGAAGCCATAACGCTTGATATCGAACCAGCGGTTACCCATGTGGATCATCTGGATACGGCGGAAGTGCTGGATGCACTGCATGTAAGGCTCAATCTCCTGAGTGAGTTTGTACTTGTCACTCGGGCAAACCTCATCGATGTGGAACTTCTTCACGATGCCGAAGCCAGGATCCCTACGGTTGGGATTGTCATAGTAGCTGTAGAATCTGAGGATCTGGTCCTTAGACAACTCGGTCATCTGATAGTTACGTGACTCATCGAGCAGCAGGTGCTCATGGTTCCAGAGGTAGAGGTCCTCGAAGGCAGCATCGATGTTGCCCAGGAAGATGTTAGCCTCGGCACGCAGCAGGATGGTCTCCTGGCTGGTGAACTCGGGACGAACCATGTGTACGTAACCGATACCGGCCACCTTGTCGGTGTACTCGAACTGCTCGAAGCAGTTACCCACGAAGAAGGCACCATACTCCATACCAGCGCTAGCGCAGAAGTACTGGTAGCAAGGCATCATGGCGAAGGACACCTTGTCCTTACCATTGCGGTAAGTCCAAATGCAGTCAGCCCACGACGGGCCAGGACCCTGAATCGAGCCGCGCAAGGCGTCACGGTTGCAAGAGAAGCGATAGCCGTAGAAACGACGGTCCCAGGTGCTGTAAGTGCCGATAAGCATGAAGTTACCGGGACGGTCGATGCTGCTATAGTAGCGAGCGATGTCGCTGTAGTAGTAGAAGTCGGTCTGATCCCAGAAGTCGTTACGCATGGTGTTGGGATCATTGCCCTTGAAGGCAGCGTTGCAGTGCTCAACCACCTTGTCATACTCGCGCTTAACGGTGTAGAAGCGTGCAGCGAAAGCATGTGACGAAGCCACATTGAAGTGGTACTTGGGAACATTGTAGAAGTCCTCGGTGATATACTTCAGACCCTCCACCAGGTCGGCCTCGATCTTGTCGTAGGTCTCCTGGAGTGTACCACGGTCGTACTTGGGATCAAGTTCGGTCTCGGGCTTGTTAGCATAGGGAATACCGGGAAGGGTGGCACTGATCTGCGGGCCACGGTAAGGCATGCAGAAGATTTGTGCCAAGATGTAGTGGTGATAAGCACGGATCATTAAAGCCTCACCCTTGATAGCGTCCATGCGAGCACGGTCGTTGGCAGTGATGAGCTCACCCTCGATTTCGCCAGACTCCTCAAACTCATCGATTTTCTGGAGGACAGCATTGGCTGCGGCGATAGCGGCATAGCAGCCATTCCACACGCCCGAAGGCGAGTCGTTGTCCGAGATATCGAGGTCAACATCCTCCCAAGCGTACACCTGCTCGTCAAACTGGCTGTAGGAGCTCAGGTGATAACGCATACCATCGTCACTGGGCGAGTTGTTGTCACAGACATTGTCGGATGACATTTCACCAACGAGTGCATAATTGGCCTGGGTATATCCGGTGACGAGCAACTGCTCCAACTGGTCAAGATTCACCAGGTAGACGCGAGTGTCGGGCACGGTCTCAAGAAAGTCATTGCAAGAGCACAGGCCAAGCAACGCCACGGCAATAGATAAGATTTTATATCGTAGTTTCATAATATCTATATTGATTATATATAAATAATGTGTAAATTACATACCCAGACGCAGGGTCAAGGTAAACTGCTTGGGGTTGGGCGATGCAACACCACCACTGTTGAAGAACTCAGGATCCTGGCCGTTCAGCTTCTTGTCGGCATAGAGCAGGCAGATGTTGGTGGCAGCGAGTTTCACCGAAGCGTTGGTCAAGCGGATGCGCGAGATCAGCGTCTTGGGAACATCGTAGGTCAACGAAACCTCTTTCAGGCGGATGAAACCACCGTCGGCTACGCGGGCAGTACTGTAGTTGTAAGCATTGTAGGCCCATCCCAGGTAATCGTTGGAGTAAACCTGGCGGCGCGATGCGATAGCGGGAACAATGCCGTCATAGGCCTCATCACCGGGCAGTACCCAGCGGTTCTTGAAGTCCTTGGTGAAGGAGGTCAAGTCGCTGTAACCTGCAGCGAAGGTCGGGTCAAGACGAAGCTTGTTACCGAAGGCATAGGTCATGAACACGTTCAGGTGGAAACCCTTGAACGAGAAGTTGTTGCCGAAACCACCGGTGATGGTGGGATCAACGGGACCCTCATACTTCAAGAAGCCGAGGTTCTCGAACTCCTGGAAGTTCAGACCGACGTTGGAGATAGCACCCGTCTCGTCGTATACCAGAGGCAGACCGTGAGCATCGAGGCCAGCGTAAGGAATCGAGAACATGGCACGGTTGGAGTAGCCCTCGAGGGCGAAACCGCTACCACGCACGAGGTCGATGACGCGCGAACGCGACTGCAGCTTGATAATCTTGGTCACTGCATAGGAGAAGGTCAAGTCGGTGTCCCAAGCAAAGCCACCGGGGCGCTTAGGCTCAATGTTGTGGGTAGTGAGGGTGAACTCAACACCATGCGAGTTCATCTCGGCCACGTTACCATACTTGTTGGTCTCACCACCGACACCCTGGGTGCGGATTAGACCGATCAGGTCAAAGTTGTTACGAACATACCAGTCGAACACGAGGTTGATGCGGTTCCACAGGAAACCGAGGTCAAGACCAAGGTCGAACTCATACTTCTTCTCGTAGGTCAGCTCACTGTTACCCAGACCAGCAAGACCGAGGGCCATTTCGTAGGTGCTCAGCTCCTGACGCCAGGGACGAGTGGGATAATACAGGGCCTCGGCGTTAGCCAGGCTGGTGGGACCGCTCTCGGCGGTAAGTGAGTAGCTCAGACGCAGCTTAGCGTTGGAGATGGCGCCCTTGTTGTAGAGGGCAGTCTTCTGGAAGAACGGCTCCTCATGGATGTTCCATGCACCCGATACGTTCCAGGTGGGGATCCAACGGCTCTGCGAGGTGCGGCCCATCTGGTTAGAACCCTCATAGCGCAGGGTACCAGTCAAGATGTAGCGGCCCTTGAATGCATAGTTGGCATAGGCGATGTAAGCCATATCGCGGCGGTGGTACTCACCGACACTGTAGTAGGAACCATTCTCCTCCTGCATCTGCTTGAACAGTTTGTAGTTGGTGAAGGGCAGGTTACCGTTGGCATAAACGATGCCCCATGCATCAAACGACTCGCTGAAGCGGTCGAAGCGGTTAGCCTCCATACCACCGAAGAGTCCCAGATAATGGTTACCGTTATCAAACTGCTTGGTGTATTGTCCCGTTGCACGGAACAGGAAAGTCTTGTTGTTGTGCTTGTTGTAGAACAACATACCACCCTTGTTCAGAATAGTCTCGGGGAGAGCATTCTCGACATCGGGGTCGGTATACAGGTAAGAGTTCGACGAACGGATGATGGCGTTATCGGGGTCGATACCGGCGCGATAAGCCATGGCCTGGTTACTGTTGTCAAGCACATAGTGGTTCTGCTCGGTGGTAGCCACACGCATCGAACCCAGGATGTTGAACTCAAGGCTCTGGTCG
>JAEEGH010027456.1_pt1 | contig 11264 bp, 12 predicted proteins | sample 9134181 | NCBI WGS metagenome assembly JAEEGH01 (sample SAMN16246544, study PRJNA631951) | gut metagenome | biome: gut microbiome; feature: rumen; material: DP-attached | host: Bos | place: Iran: Karaj | collected 2018-10 | reverse complement strand
TCGAGTGACTTTCGTTGTGCCCAGGCGCTATATGCGGCAGAAGCATGATATTGTTTGCGCAATTTCTCTTCAAAAAGATCCTGCAGCAGCTCTCTCAGCCTGATCTGCCGCGTACTTTCGTATTTGTCCCACTCTTTACGCACGAAATATCTGCGATTAAGCAGCGCGGTCCGCGTCATATCGACATTTTCGGAAGAATATTTGTCAATAAGATCCTCAAGTTCCTTATCCGGTGCGGTTTCAAATAATGCAAGGATTAGGAGGTTTTCGTTGTTGCGTTTCAATGTAAAATCCATATTCGGGTCGCTGGAGGCAATAAATTCTTCGGTCAGTGCTTTCTGCTCTGCGTACAGTTCCGGGAATTCCGACACAATATTCGCGAGGCACAACAGCACTTCGGTGTTTTCCGGAAAGTCCCGGCGCATCTCACGCAAGAGGGAGAGGCGTTCGGTATTGTCAGCCGCAGCATAATAATTGCGCCATGCTTCACTTAACTTTTCCTCTTTTATTGCCCCCGATAACCCCATCAGATCGTCCGTGGATATACCGAAATAAATGGCGATCTCCGGGATCAGCTCAATATCCGGGTAGTTTGTGCCGTTCTCCCAACGGCTCACCGATTGAAACGAAACGCCAAGCGCGTCCGCAAGCTGTTCCTGTGTCATATCCTTCGCGAGCCTCAGACGCCGTATGGTATCTCCTATATACAGTTTCATATGATTCTCTCCTTTGTCAGATCTTAAGCTGCGCAGCTGATGGTAATATATTAACATCTTTCACGGACGCTGTCTGCATCCTGTAACGAGAGAATTATTCGCGCAAAGCAGGAATACGGTGGCTCTTTTCCTTATTCCGTGAACAATCAATTTGTTAATACCCTCTTTGTCACTCATTTCCGTATCCTGGCGCTGCCTTCTCGCTTTCGGCAGCGCTATGATCTTTCGTCCGTCATAGCAAATGACCTGGAATCGCTCATTTGCTATGACGAGGGCGCTGTCTATACCGGAAAAACGGGCACATTTTACGATTTGCGTCATAGCAGATGAATTGAATGTGGTAATGATCAAAGGAACACTAATGTTATCCAAGCGTGAACTGATCCGGTTCGTCTGCACGAAGAATCATATCTTCAATCCGCCGACAATTAAACTAAAAGAGTTGATTGCGCAGATTTAGCAATCAACTTCGAACGGAAGCTGCAATACCATATTGGGTATAAAAACGGACTTGGCTAGAATTAGTCAAGTCCGAAACAGTTGTTGCGAAAAAGGATCATCTCGACAAACTGGAATTTGAAAACCACGATTTCATAAGTGGTTACTGCCCCTCATAGGGCTTTAATAAAATCCTCCAAAACGCTTGAAAACAAAGGATTTATCGCAATGTGTCCGCCTTATCCCTTTATACGATTTCACTTGCGTTTATGCTTCCCTCGCCACCTCATAAGGGCAAAAATAAGGGAAGAAAAATCTGATAACAAGCTATAAAAACAAGTGGCAATCGGGAAACTGTGACATATGTGCGAATATATTATACTGGAGGATTTCAAGATGGACAAGTACATTTATGATGAAAACAACGGTCTTTGGTATGAACTGCAAGGCGAATACTATTTGCCGTGCCTTAGCTTGCCACCCGAAGAAGAAAAGCCTATCGGGATATGGGGACAGCGGCACAAACGCTACCTGAAAGAACATAGAAAAGCAACCTACACAACACTTCTGACCAGCGGTAAGCTCAACACTTATCTTTCCGGCATCAACGAACAGGCGCAGGAACGCTTTGAACGGCTCATAGATGGCATGAAGCAGGCACAGGGTATCACGGAACAATTAAAGGCGGAAAACGCCTTAGAATGGGTCAGGAGAATGAATAATATACGGGCTTGTGCGATGGAGATTGTGAATAAAGAAATCATCTTCGCATAGCAGACTGGCGGTAACGCAAAGCGAGGGGTAAAGGTGTAAATGCCTTACCCCTCGTATTTTATGACGAGAATATGGCTTAACACAAGGCATTTGTGGGTTAAAAGCGCTACAGTAGAGAGATTATGCTGAAAACATAGGGTTTGGCAATCCAAAAGCAAACTTTTTATGAATGTTGTCTGTTGCCTCTTGACTTATATCGGCAATCTATATATAATCGATATGTAGACTGTCGATACAAGGAGGGACATATATGGCAATTGATAAATCTCTGATTTCAGGGAATACAGATATGCTGATTTTGAAGCTGCTTGAAAAACAAGATATGTATGGGTATCAGATGATAGAAGAACTTGCGAAGCAATCCGACCATACTTTTGAATTGAAAGCAGGAACATTATATCCTCTGCTCCATCTCTTAGAGCAAAAGCAGTATCTTGTGTCCTATGACGGAGAAACTGTTGCGGGGAAAACAAGAAAATATTACAGGATTACAGATGAAGGGAAAAGATTTCTTGTGGTGCGGCTGTCTGAGTGGGAAAGCTACTCTGCCGCAGTCAATAAGGTTTTGTCGGGGGGTGTTTTGCTTGCAGGAATATAATTCTCCCGAAGAATATATCAAGGATGTTCAAAGATACATTCGTTGGAGCAGAGCAAAGGTTGTGGCAACAAGAGAGCTTTCTGACCACATAAACGACCAATACGATGCTTTGCGGGAAAACGGTCTGAATCAGAAAGAAGCAATGAGAAAAGCCATTGAAGAAATGGGCGATGCAGATGTAGTTGGGACAGAGCTTGATATTGTCCACCGCCCGAAAGTGAATTGGCTGTTGCTGCTCATAGCAGGCGTGTTGCTGCTGAGTGGTATTCTAATCTCTGCTATGCTAACCTCAATATCCCTGACCGTACCAAAGATAATCGGTATTGTGCTTGGAGTTTGTGTTGCTGCTTTTTTGTATTTTATTGATTACACTGTCTTAATTCGCTTTCCAAGAGCGTTATACGGACTGCTCTCACTGGCGGCAATCTTCGGGCTACTCTATGAATTATGGAACGGATTTGCACCGCTTGGATACGGTTTTCTGTTCTACCTGCTGCTATGCTATCCGATTGTTTTGGTCGGAATCCTGTTTTATGAAAAGAACAGTGAAAGCGAGACAAAAATCATACATTACTGGCTATATGCTATTTTTCCGCTGACTTTAGCGTTAATAAATCAAGCGTTTCCAGTTTTTGTGTTGCTGTTGGCTTGCGAGCTATTCATCTTTTGCTGCGGGTTAAAATTAAAATGGCTGAAATGGAATCGTGTTAATATCTTCGGTGTGGCTTGTATGCTGATTTTTCTTATTATCGGAGTGTACCTGTTAAGCCGCTTTTATCATCTTTTTCGCTTGCAGGAAAATACAGGATATTTACAACAGCTCGATTTCTTTTCGGTGTTTCGTGAAGCGGAGTTAATTGGAAAAAGCGGAATGCCTGTTGATGTGAAGGTAATGAGCTACTTCTATGACCACCCAATCACCCTGCTCCTGTACGAATACGGAAAATTTTCACTTGTATTTTTGCTGTTTGTATTCGGGATATTGTTTGCTATCCTTTACAGGACTTCAAAAAAGCAGGATACAGAGGTTGGCAAACTTCTAACCAATACCGTGCTGTTGATTTATATTTTACGAATTGTTTTCACTGCCTTATCCGACATTGGGGTTCTTCCGAACTTCTTTATGTGCGTCCCCTTCGTTGTAACAGGAGGAATGTTCATTATTTACGATATGGCACTTGTTGGAATTATCCTATCAGTAAACCGCAATGAGAGCATTGCAAAGGATTGGATTAAATTAAAAAGCAAGCGTAACGCTGCTAAAAACGGAGGTCAACTATGAAAAAATTCTTATGTGCTATTCTATTCTTGACGATGGTAATCAGTCTCTCCGCCTGCGGCGGTAAAGGCGTTTCGACACTTGTGAAGCATTATGGTCAGGAAAAGGTCGATGAAATGGAAATCGAGTGTACCGATGAAACACAGCTAAAGGTCGCAAATGACCTCATAGCAGAAGCAAAGGATATTATGTCTTACTGCGGGTCAGGAGACGGTACGAATAAAGAGGACTGCGGTGCGTTAGAAAGATACTATTTCTTTGATGATAAGGCGGTTCGGGCAGATGTTTCGATAGAACTTGTAACCACCAAACAGGAAAATGGGAAGGGATATATCTGGGTGAAATATTCAGCCGATTATTACGATAAGGATGATACTCTCATTTCTGGTAACGGAGAAGCATATTCACGTTGGGATATTGAACAGTTAGATGGAAAATGGACGGTAACGTTAATTGACGAAATACCGTAAGGATTGGTGAGTGTATGCAGAAACAAGCCGAATGGATATTATGTCCTGTTTGTGGCAACAAAACCCGTGACAGAACAAGATATGATACGGTCTTGAAAAACTATCCTCTCTACTGCCCGAAGTGCAAGCAGGAAACGCTGATAGAAGCAGAGAACTTGAAAGTAACCGTTATAAAGAAACAGGAAAACTAATCTCTATATGTATGCCGCCGTGTATGGGTAAAACCATAGCGGCGGTTTTTCTTCGCCTATCGGCTGCCTCTGTCAAAGGATTTCTTTCGTGGCTTTTGCTGTCTGCCCTGCTCCTGCAACTGTCTGAGCCTGTTTCGGACGCTCTCCTTTTCGGGCGGTCTTGGCGGTCTGCTCTTTTGTTTCACCTGACGCTCCCATTCGGCAAGGTCACGGTTGTATTGTTCCACAACGGCTTCCGCCTCCCGATAGGTCGCCATGAATGCCTGCACATCGGGATAACCGTCCTCCCTGAGAATATCGGGGAGCTTATCCAGCCTGCGGTCAATTTCTTGCTCCGTCTGCTGTATCTGCTCGGTAAGGGCTTTGCGCTCCTTGCCCTTGAAAATCCCTGTTGTTTCTGCAAGCTGTGTTTTCAGCTTGGGCAGAATGTTGTCCTGCAAATTCCTAATCCCTCTTGCCTCATCCTGCACCCGTATCATTAGATTCCGCATGGTGCAGAACTCTGTCATATCAATATCCAGCGTGGGCTTCGGCGGTATCCCGTATTCACGGATAAGGTTTTGTAAAATGTCCTTCGCCTTGTTCACGATACGGCGGAACAGATTCGGCAGCCAGCCCTCGCTTTTAATGGATTGGCTAACCTTGTCGTGTATCTCGGTTTGTTTGATTTCCAGTATTTTAGCCTCCTCAATCCCCGATACAAGTGCCATGTCCGCTGTCCTGTTCCATTCCTGCCTTGTAGCGTTGTCGGCTGCAATCTCTTCGGCTTTGGGATTGTTCTTGCCTATTTTCTTTGTCGGCAGGTACACGCTGTTTTTGTCAAATACCTTCAGGTGCTGTTCAGGGTTTTCAATATGGAGATTGATAAGGTTTGTATAATCCTCTTTTACCTCCCGAAGAAAAGGCTCTCTCTTGAAGCGGTCATCCTTTACGGTGAACAGATGGCTTTCGTAAACCTCTCCCTTTTTGATAATGGTACAGCCTTTTCTTATCTGCCCGTCCTCACCTGTGATTTCCTTCTTGGTGCGTACCCGCTTGCCTGTTTCGTCAAAGAATACGCTTCTTGTGGCAATCTTCACATCAGGCTCAGGAAGCAGCTTCCTTTCGCTGAAAATCAGATGAATGTGGTAATTGGTCTTGCGCTTATTGTGGTGCAATGCCGACACACATTCCACGCCGTACCGCCTGCGGAACTCATCTGTAAAATCCTCAAGCACCTGCTGCGGCTCGTACTGCGTGTAAACTTCGGGCAGGGCGATAATCAGCTCCCTTGCCTCAATACATTTCCCCTCTGCGCCGCTGCGCTGGAACTCCTGCCGGCTCTCCCTTGCGAGATTATTCCAAAAGGCATTGTCGGCGGTGCGGTAAGTGGCGTACAGATTTTCCTGTCTTGCGTGGCTGGTGATATACGATATTCGTCCTTTGACATTAGGCAGCTTCGACATCTGTATGAAGCTGTGTCTTGCCATAATCCAACCTTTCTTTAAAATATACCGTTCTCATTTTGCAACCGTCTTGACGGTTGCTGCTGTTTCGGCGGCTTTGCTGACGGAACAGCGCCGTATCAAAAGCGGCAGGGATTTCCTGCAAGCGTTGATACGGTAGCTCCCCGCAGGGGCGAAATACCCTGAGTACAAATCGACAGATTTGTGCGAGGGGTGTATTTCGCTCTCAAACGCCGAGGGCTTTAAGAACGGTCAATCTACTCGGCGGACATCATTCTGATTGAGAAGATTTCTGCCTTGATTGACCGTCATAAAACGCTCCAGCGTGTCCCTTCGGATAATGGTCTTGCGCCCTACCTTTAAGACAGGCAGCTTGCCCCAGTCCACCAATTTCCGCATGGTGTTCCTGCCGATACCCGTACATTCGGCGGCTTCCTCGATGGTCATACCTATTTTAACTGCGTTCATTATCTCATCCTCCTTTTGAAATACTTGTTTTGCAACTGTACAATCCTAATTATACTTATTTTGCAATCTCGTGTCAACCTGTTTTGCAACTGTTTAGGAATTTTTTTTAATATTTATCCCGTTTCAGGGTTGCAATCTGCATTTTGATGTGCTATAATGATACTCGTCAGGAGGTGAAAACCTTGAAAAAAGAAATTGAATTCACCGCAAAACAAGTCGGTGAACGGGTAAAAGAGCGCCGAACAGAACTAAACCTTACCATGCCTGAGCTTGGAAAGCGTATCGGCGTAAACAAATCCACCATTCAGCGGTATGAAGCAGACGGCGTTGACCCGAAGCGTACTATGATTATCAACGGTCTTGCCGATGCGCTGCTTACCACTCCCGAATGGCTGACAGGGCTTTCCGAGGAAAAGGAATATGATGCCCGCACGCTCTGCCAAAAGGACATTGAGGAGCATATCAAAAAGTACCTTGATACGGTTTCCTCCACGGTCAGCGGAGAGCCGCACCAGCAGCTTCTTACCACCTTCCTCGGCAAGATGATTGACCTGTACTCGGTGCTGTGCCACTACTTTGCCAACGCTATGGCGGAGGTTGACCGTGTGGCGGAGGACGAGGGCTTGAAGCAGTCGATTATGCGGTATGCGATTGAGGTGGGCGCAATCGAAGAACGGGTCTACCGCAAAGAAATGGAAATACCTATCGAAGATATGAAGCGTTTTTTAGACGGAATTTTACATATCTACGATGAGGGACGCACCAAAGTATCTATGGGCGACCTCTTCGGGATAGTGACGGAAGCCGAAAACAGGCTTGCCGAAAAAGAAAATTCCGTGGCACCTTGACAAAAAAATATGCCGATTGAAACCAACCGGCAAAAGTGACATTCTTTACTTTACGCACACCATATGTCACAGTCCCGATTGCCACGGATAGAAAGGAGTTTTTATCTATGGCAAAAGGTTCTGTAAGAAAGAAAGGCAAAAAGTGGTACTACCGCTTCTATATCGAAGATGAAAGCGGCAATCTGGTACAGCGTGAATTCGTGGGAACAGAAAGCAAATCCGAAACGGAAGCCCTGCTCCGCAAGGCGATGGAGGACTACGAGGAAAAGAAATTCGTTGCAAAGTCTGAAAACGCCACGGTGGGAATGCTGCTGGATATGTGGGTGGAGGAAGAACTAAAGCCCGGCAGTCTCAGCAACGGTACGGTAATGGCATATCAGGGTACGGTAAACCGTATCAAGCAGCACCCTATCGGCAGCCGAAAGCTGAAAACCGTCACCGCCGACCATTTGCAGGCGTATATGGATTTTCTCAGCTTCGGCGGGACAAATCCCGACGGTACAACGGCAAAGGCACTTAGCAAAGGGTATCTGCGTTTGTTCTCGGCAGTCCTGCAAGGAGCGTTCCACTTTGCGGTATTCCCCAAACGGCTGATTACCTTCAACCCGATGCAGTATGTGGTATGGCGGGGCAAAAAAGAGGACTATGACCTGTTTTCGGACGAGGACGGCAATACCGATTCCACACCCACGCTCAGCCATGAGCAATATCTGAAGCTGGAGGAATTTCTGAAAAAGAAAGATAACCCCGCTTTACTGCCCATTCAGATTGCCTACTACACGGGGCTTCGCATCGGCGAAGTCTGCGGCTTGACTTGGCAGGATGTCAACCTTGACAAGCAGTACCTTACGGTGCGCCGCAGTATGCGCTACAACGGGGCAAGGCATAAAACCGAGATAGGAGCGACCAAACGGAAGAAAGTCCGTACCGTGGACTTCTGCGACACGCTGGCGGCGATCCTCAAAGCGGCGAAAACCGAACAGCACAAAAACCGCCTCCAGTATGGCGGGCTTTACCACCTCAACTACTACACCGAGGTGAAGGAAAAAGACCGTACTTACTACGAGGTTTACAGCCTGCCGAGGACAGATGAAATCCCAGAGGGGTACAAGGAAATATCCTTTGTCTGCCTCAGACCTGACGGCGCATACGAATCACCGAGTACGGTAGGGATTATGTGCAGGACGGCAAGCAGAAAGGTCGAGGGCTTGGAGGGCTTTCATTTCCACCAACTTCGTCACACATTCACGAGCAATCTGCTCTCAAACGGGGCAGCGCCGAAGGATGTGCAGGAGCTTCTCGGACATGCCGATGTCAGTACCACAATGAATATTTACGCTCACGCTACAAGGGAAGCGAAGCGTACTTCCGCAAGACTGCTGGATAAGGTGGTCGGCGGAGAGTAAAAAACTTTCCCTTGTTTCGGCTCGTAAGGGCAAAAACAAGGGAAAATACATAAGGTTGGAACACAAGATAGGCGAAATGCCTTGAAAATACAGCGTTTTCAGAGGGTTTAACAGATAAACCGGAATTTGTCAGTCTCTTTTGGCTTTCAGATACATACTGTCTTGCTCGGTAATTACACGGATCACTTTGCAGGGATTGCCCGCCGCAAGCACGCGTTCAGGAATATCTTTCGTTACGACCGAGCCTGCGCCGATCACGCTACCGCTGCCGATGGTTACGCCGCCGCACACCGTAACGTTCGAAGCGATCCAAACATCATTGCCGATCTTGATAGGGCTGCCGTATTCATAGTCGTGTATTTTTCCGTCCTCATCAACAGCAAGTCTGCGTTCCTCAGCTATCAGGGAGTGAATACCCGTTGCAAGCGTACAATAGGGACCGATAAAAACGTTGTCGCCGATCTCGACAGTACATCCGCCTATAAATGAGAAATGTATATTGGAGTAGAAGTTCTTTCCGATTTTGATTTCTCTCATATTGTCAATGAAGATGGGTTTCTCCATACTACGGAACAATCCAAAATCGTCATGAGGGAACAGTTTTCTTAAAATTGCTTGTTTTTTATCGTCATCGTCAACGCCGAGGGCATTATATTCATCACACAGACGGTGGCTTTGTTTCTGAATCGCTCCAAGTTCTTCGGTTAAACAATCATAAATCATTCCGTGATGCATTTTTTCATATTCTGTCATTGGTTATTACCTCCACAAATCCCGATTTGTCGATCTCTTTATTCTTTTTCTATTATACGCGAATACTGTGTTTTTTCAATCCTTAAACGCGAAAAAGGCCCTCGGCATTTGCTTCCTGCCGCTGCCGAGGGCTTCGTGCTATCTCACGTATTCCTGCCGGATACATCACCCGTTGCGGCAGGAACGGATATCATTGCAAACGCGCCCCCTTCATCCTTTCCGGGACAAAGGGGGCGCGTTGCTGTACCGATCCGAAGCGACGCAGGATCTTTATTTCAGATATTCCTCAGCGTATTCCGCGATAAGAGCATATACACGTTCGGACTGGTCCGGGTCGCCGGAAAGATCGTGACCGGAATTCGGAAAAACAAGAAATTCATGTTTTACGCCGTATTGAGTAAGCAGCGCGTCGAGCTTCTCTGACTGAGAAAAACTGACGGTTGTATCTAATTTGCCGTGCGCCAGAACTGTGGGTACGCAGGAAGGACCCGCGTATGCGACCGGTGAGACTTTCGCGAGATACGGTGTCGCTTCAGCGATGTTATCTTCGTTAAAGCTGAAACCGCACGCCATGGAAAAGAGATTGTACGCGGTCTCGGGTTCAAAGTCGCCGTCGATATACGATTGAACGGCGGTAAGGTCTGTGGGCGCGCTCATACCGAAAACGGCGACCGGCTTTACGGGGGCCTCCGCGGCTCTTGAATAGGCGTAGAGAAGCGCGAGATTTCCGCCGGCGGAGTGCCCGTAGAGCATCACCTTGCTGATCGATATTCCCAGCTCGTTTCCTTTCGCTTTGATAGCCCCGAGCGCCATTGTGATCTCATCCAGGATGTGGTTGATGTCCGTTTTGTCGGAGACGTAGGTGTAATTGATCGCTGCGGCGCAGTAGCCGTTCGCCGATTGGCTGACGAGCGAGTCTCTTGAGCTGTTCTTATCTCCGGAAACCCAGGCTCCGCCGTGGATCATGAGCAGAAGATTCGTCTCGCCCTTCGCGCCCTTGGGCACGACCAGATCGTAGGTCTGTCGGGCCTCGCTGCCGTAGGGAACGTCATAAAAGGTGCTGACCTTCCCGTAGTTCCCGATACCGAAAAGCGATGCGAAGAAGGCGACGATCGCCATAATGAAAGCATATATTTTGTTCAGCATTATCCTTTCCTCCCAAAAACAATAATCGATTATACGTCCCACGGGGCATGGAACAAACTTGTATATTTTTCAAAAGAAACCGATCAACTGTAAAAAATTACAAGCTTCCTGCCGCCGCTGTAATTGTAACACAGTTTTGCCGCGATTACAAGCTTTTTTATCGCTTTTGCGGCGGGGCCGGCACAGCAGCCTGCTATGCGTAGTTAACGCCGCGTATGATATATAGCCGCTTCGTGTCTGCATGATATGATATCCGTTGTATCACAAAGAATTTCTTACATATGAAGAACTGAAGAACGGAATTGACGAGTACATTTTGTTTTACAATCAGATTCGTCCGCATAAAAAACTGAAGTACGTTTCCCCGTGCGAATTTGAAGAAGCATATTACAAAAATCAGCAATCATAAATGAACCACCGAACAGGTGAACAAAAAGACCGCCCTTGAACGATGTCGAAGGCGGATATATATAGTGTTGTCAAATAAAAATGGATCCTGTCTTTTTTGGTAAAGTCACAAATAAAGTGTACCAAATTTCGACAGGATTCCAGTTTTTGCCGGAAAACGTCCGCACAATCGACATTTTTATTAAATTTTTCAAAAAAACTATATCCTTGATTATTCCGCGATACGGCTGACTCCTCTTTTATTCCAATTTAATCTTCGCCTCCGCAAAACCGATGCACTCCCTCCCGAAAAGCGGGTTGGCTGTGTTGCGCGCATTAAAGTAC
>JAEEGH010027452.1_pt1 | contig 11265 bp, 9 predicted proteins | sample 9134181 | NCBI WGS metagenome assembly JAEEGH01 (sample SAMN16246544, study PRJNA631951) | gut metagenome | biome: gut microbiome; feature: rumen; material: DP-attached | host: Bos | place: Iran: Karaj | collected 2018-10 | reverse complement strand
GCACAAAAGAATAGCGCCTGCTGCCAGAGTCAAACAACATCTGATAAACGTCTTTTCCATTCGCCTGTTGGATAATCAACTGCAAAATTACAAAAAAAGCCAAAGATTACACAGATTATCGTAGAAATTTTGTATCTTTGCACATAAAATCAGCGTAAATTTGTGTAATAAGCGTCATATGCAGTTCAATGATTAGCAAGAATCAAATCAAATTTGTCCACCAGTTGGAACATAAGAAGTTCCGCCGTGTCGAGGGTCTTTTTGTGGCAGAGGGCACAAAGGTGGTGGGTGATCTACTCGCTCATTATAAACCCCGCGAAGTCTTCGCTACAAGCGAGTGGCTCGCAGATCATCAAGGTGACTATACCACTCAGGAAGTCACCGACGACGAGCTCCGCCGTCTCAGTTTTCTTCAGCATCCCCAGCAAGTGTTAGCCCTCTTCCCCATACCCGAGCCTCTGTCGCCAACAACTACAGCAGCAAATGCTTCACTCTTCAATCTTAACTCTTCACTCTCTCTTGCCCTCGACGGTATTCAAGACCCCGGCAATCTCGGCACCATCATCCGCATAGCCGACTGGTTTGGCATTACCCACATTTTCTGTAGCGATGATACGGCTGACGCTTGGAACCCGAAGGTGGTTCAGGCAACCATGGGCAGCATCGCGCGTGTGAACATTATTTATTTAAATCTGTCGCAGTTCATCGACAAGCTGCCACCCAACTATCCCGTCTATGGTACCCTACTCGACGGCGAAGATATCTACACCCAACCGCTCACGCCTCACGGTCTCATTGTCATGGGCAACGAGGGAAATGGCATCTCTCAGGAGATCCGTTCACGCGTCAACCATCGCTTGCTGATACCCAGCTACCGTACTGATGACACAGCCGATAGCCTTAACGTGGCCATTGCTACAGCTATCACCTGCGCCGAGTTCCGACGCCGCAGCTATTAATATGAAAAAGGGAACCTTCTCAGGCTCCCTTTTTTTGAACCATAAGCATTACAGAAAAAATGTCTGTATTGCTTAATGGAGTTTGAATGATATTTATCTCACGATAAACATAATTCCTTTTTAACCTTAATAATCTAATACCATGAAAAACACGATGCAAATTTAGAAATATATTTTAATATAACCTCATTACATCATCACTTTTAACGATTGTTTAAGATATCATCTTCCCATTTAAGAATATTTTGCAACTTCAACGATGCTATGCGTTTCTGTTGTGCACTGTTCCAGGGGATATCTTTCACCATCGGTTGCCAGTCAGTGGAATATACACGACAGGTGCTCTCGCCGTATAGAGAGTCTGTCAGGAAAGTCTCTACAAAGGCAACCACCTGACGAACAGAGTCCACCGGCTGGTCGAGTGTCATCAGCAAGAGATCCACTCTCAGGCCGTCGCTCATGCGGATAGAGAGACTGTCGTCAGTCAATGCTGTCATCTCGCTGGTGCCAGCCAGGCGATTGGTCACCTCAGCCTTCATGCCAGAATCTATGAAGTCAATGAAGTCCAGCCGATTATTAAGTGTGAGATACGGCATCAGCGAGTCGGGCATCTGTTTAAAGACATCCCGTATGATCAAATCCTGTGCAGATGCGAAATGAGGAATGAGTAATGAGAGATGAGTAATGATGATTACCACACAAGCGCAAAGCCTGTCACTCATAAAATCACGCCACATTCTTCGCCTATAAATGCAATCAACATTTCTCATCTCCCATTCCTCATTTCTCATTAATAAATCATCCTCTGCCTTCTCTTAAGTCCTTCACACGGACAGCCTTGCCCTCGCTCATAGGCAGAGAGCCCTTCTTCACCAACTTCACCTGGGGCTTCAGCAGGATCTCACTCTTCAGGGCTGCCTGGATGTCCTTCGTCATATTCTGAATATCAGGGAAGATATCCGACTCCAGTCCTTCAAGCTCTACCTCAACCGTCATCACATCGCTGTCATTAACGGTATCAAGCGTGATTAGATAGTTGCTGCCCAAGCCAGGATACTGCACCAGGACTTTCTCCACCTGCATCGGGAAGACGTTGACACCCTTGATGATGAACATATCATCAGTACGACCCTTGATGCGGTCAATACGGCGATGAGTACGTCCACACTTACACTCACCAGGGATGATGCGGGTGAGGTCACGGGTGCGATACTTCAGCACAGGCATCATATCGCGGTCAAGAGTGGTCAGCACCATCTCACCCATCTGACCATCGGGCACAGGCTCCAAGGTTTCAGGATCAACAATCTCCACGATGTAGTTGTCCTCCCAGAGGTGCATGCCCTCCTGATACTTACACTCAAAGGCCACACCAGGACCATTCATCTCTGTCATACCAAACGAGTTGTAGGCCTTGACATCCAGCACACGCTCAATACGACGACGCTGCTCCTCAGTATGTGGCTCTGCTCCGATACAGAGTGTGTGGAGTTTCAGATCTTTTGGATCAATACCTTCTTCCCTAATGGCCTCTGCCAAATAGATGGCATAAGAGGGTATGGCATGAAGGACGGTGGTACCAAAGTCCTTGATGAACTTGATCTGGCGCTTGGTGTTACCAGCAGCAGCAGGAACAGTCATAGCACCCAGCCACTCTGCACCATACTGGAAGCCCAGACCGCCAGTGAACATACCGTAGCCTGAGGAGTTCTGGAAGATGTCACTCTTGCGGCAACCCACCATATAGAGGTTACGGGCAATCATGTTGGCCCATGAACAGATGTCATGCTCTGAATAGACCACCACACAGGGATTACCCGTTGTACCACTGGTAGAGTGGATACGGATGGCATCGTCCAGACTTCTGCCTACGAGGCCATAGGGATAGTTGTCGCGCAGATCCTGCTTCGTGGTGAAGGGGATCTTGCGGAGGTCTGCCAGCGAGTTGATGGAGTCAGGCGTGATGCCAAGATCTCCCAGACGCTTCTTGTAGAAAGGAGAGTTCAAGGCGACCTTGATGCTCTCCTTGAGTTTCTTCACTTGCAGCACTTCCAGCTGCTCTCTTGGCATTTTCTCGATTTCCGGCTGCCAGCATTCGCCGTCAGGCTTGATAGTAGCCATGATTTTCTCGTCAGTCATATTTTTTACGATTTATAGATTTATATTCATTTTGATAATTGCATCATCATGACGGCAGAGAGGCCCGCAGTCTCTGTACGCAGGCGACTCTTACCCAAATGGACGGACTGCCAGCCAGCCTCAATGGCCTGGCGCACCTCTTCGATGGAGAAGTCTCCCTCAGGACCAATCAATACCGTGGCATCCTCAGAGTCAGAGGGCTTCTGCAACTCGTCGAAGAGGTAGGTGCGAGGAATCTCGTCGTAGCAGTGGGCGATGTATTTGCGGCCTTCGCGTGGCTGGCTGATGAAAGTCTTGAAGGCCGTCATCTCATGAACGACAGGCATCCAGGCTTTGTGACTCTGCTTGACAGCAGACACCACGATCTTCTCGATACGAGGCAGTTTGACGACACGTCGCTCAGAGAACTGGCAATCGAGGAATGAGAGTTCATCGATGCCTATCTCTGTGATCTTCTCCGTCATCCACTCCATGCGGTCTATCATTTTTGTCGGAGCAATAGCTAGGTGCACATGGCCTTCCCATTGGCGCTCCTGAGGCAAGTTTTCCACAATCTCATAGTAGCAATGGTGAGAGGAAGCCTCTGTTACCTGAGCACGGTAGTAGTTCCCTACCCCATCCATCAGGAACAGTTCGTCGCCCACCTTCAGTCTCAGCACGCGGATGGCATGCTGGCACTCATCGGCAGGCAACTCTCTATGTTGCGCGGCATCTGGAACGTAGAAGTAACGAGCCTCTTTCACCTTTTCACTTTTTTACCTTTTCACTTTTTCTCCGGGTGGAACACAAGGGCGAAGGACACACCGACAATCAGAGCGAAAGCGGCAAAGATGAACCAACAGGTAGTCCAGTCACCCAGCAGGTAACCATTGTCCCAGTGACAGTAGTAGTTCACAATCTCTCCTGCTGCCAGCGTACCGATGGTGGCACCAAGGCCGTTGGTCATCATCATAAACAGTCCCTGAGCCGAAGCCTTGACAGAAGGCTCACACTCCTGATCGACGAAGATACCGCCCGATACATTGAAGAAATCGAAGGCCACACCATAGACGATGCAGGAGAGGATAAACATAATCACGCCAGGCATCGCCGGATTACCCACACCGAAGAAACCGAAGCGGAACACCCAGGCGAACATCGACATGAGCATCACCACCTTGATGCCATATCGTTTCAGGAAGAACGGAATCATCAGGATGCATAGCGCTTCGCTGATCTGAGAGATACTCGTGAGCAGCGTTGCGTTGTTGGCGGCAAACGATGTGGCCACCGCTGCATCGGTACTACCCTTGAAACTCGTGATAAAGGGTCCTGCATAACCATTGGTCACCTGCAGACACATACCCAGTAAAGCAGAGAAAATGAAGAACAGAGCCATTTTCTTCGTCTTGAACAGCTTGAAGGCGTTCAGACCGAAACTCTCTGCCAACGACACTTTCTGGTTCTTCTTTGTCAACTTGCACTCCGGCAGTGTGAAGCAATACAGGAAAAGGATGAAGCTCAACAGACCGGAAACAAAGAACTGCATATAGGTATATTGGAACTTATGGGGATTCTCAGCGAAGGTGAGCGTGAAGGTGATGCCGTCCCAAGACGAACTCTCAACAAACCATACGGCGCAGTTGACGAACCACATGGTCACGATGAAACCGACGGTTCCAATCACACGGATAGGCGGGAAATCCTTCACCGTGTCCATACCGTTGTTCTTCAGGATCGTAAATGCTGTTGTGTTGGCCAAAGCAATGGTTGGCATGTAGAAAGCCACACTCAGAGTATAGAGCATGATAAAGGTGGTCTTATCGGTCAGTTCGTTTCCGACGCCTGCCTCCTTGCCCATCCACCAACAGCCGATCATAAATCCACCGGCCAGAAGATGACACAAGCCCAACACTCTTTGCGGCTGCATATATTTGTCTGCTACGATACCCATCAGCGTGGGCATAAACAGACTGACAATACCCTGAATGGCATAGAACCAAGAAATCTTGTCACCAAGACCGGCAGCTCCTAGGTAGTTGCCCATGCACGTAAGATAAGCTCCCCAGACGGCAAACTCCAGGAAGTTCATAACTGATAAACGGAATTTCAGATTATTCATTGTCTATTGATAATTGGTTTTAGTTTTCCTTATTCAGTTTAAATTCATCTCTGTTCGGACGGTCACCCAGTCGGCGGACCTTGGGTTTCAGAGAGTCCACCGTGTCAGACTTGACGGGTACAGCTGCGCTTGGAACAGTATTCTGTTCTTTCTGATGGTGATGGAAACGCATCAGTTGGATATGATCCAGGAAAAGGATACTCGACTCGCTCTCGTTGTCGGTGCGTTCCCGCTTCGCCATATACACGAATCCATCGATTCTCTTTACCTTCAGACTACAAGGATTCAAACGGAGCGTGTTTCCTCCCGCGTAGTTGATACTTTGGGTTACGCTGGCGACACTATCGTTCTCATAGATCACAGACAGTCCGGCTGTAGCATTTCTGGAACCACTCTGCGTCAGAAACTTTGATCCGAAGGTGAGCAGGAAACTGTCACCCTGATGGAACGATGTATCAGCCTTTTGCGTAAACTGAGCAATATGGAAAGGTGGAATCGGCATGAGCACAAGTTGTCGACGTCCTTCCCAAACATCCGTCGTGTCACCCGACAATGACTGGAAGGTATAGCGTTCAACCTCTCCTTCCGATGCGCCCAGTTCAAGAGCTTCCTTACTCAGACGTTTTTGGATATTCGAGTAGATCGTATTCAACAACTCGACATTGTTGTAATAATACACCAGCGAAGAGTCGAACTCTGCTGCGGTAATGTTGTATTTTCTCAACACAGCCTCCTGATGGTAGAAGTTCTGGTACTCAAGATTCTTCGATTGGTCGTTGAGTCCCCGAGACACATAATAATCGTATAACAGGTCTTCCATCTCATCCGGCTGAAGATACTTTGAAGGTATCGTAGGCTTGCAGGCCGACATAAGCATCATGTAGGTCACCAACGCCATGATAAGATGTAAGACGGGCCTCTTCATTCTTCTTGCTTTCCTTCGTTTGGGGATTCTGGTTTTTGATCCTTCTGATCCGCCACTTGAGTGAAGGAGATTTTGCTGATTTCCTGATGATAGAACAGCAAGAGCCACACGACACTCACACTGATACAGACATCGGCGAAATTGAACACAGGACTGAAGAACACGAAGTGGTCACCGCCAACAAAAGGCACCCACGACGGCCAGTCAGTTTCAAATAGCGGAAAGTAGAACATGTCAACCACCTTTCCCATCAGAAACGGTGCATAACCGGTGCCGAAAGGTACGAAATACGAAAGATAGAACGGTGAAGAAGCATTAAACACCAAACCATAGAACATACAGTCAATCAGGTTGCCTGCTGCTCCAGCAAGTACCATCGACAGACAGATAATATAACCCGTCTTAGCATGTTGCCTCACCAGATGCCAGATGTAATAACCCAACAGGGCGATGGCAGCAACGCGGAACAGCGACAGGACAATTTTACTGCCGAGCTGCATACCGAAGGCCATACCGTTGTTCTCGATAAAGGTGATATAGAACCAGTCAGTCACATGGATACTCTCGTGAAGGGTCATTGACGTCTTCACCCATATCTTGATGACTTGGTCTATCAAGAGGATGGCAAGTATCACAAGTACTGCCATCCTGCCATTGGTCAAGAAACGCTTTGACTGACTCACTTCTTGTTCTGGTTCATCTTCGACTCCACGCTGAGGGTTGCATGGGGAACTGCACGCAGACGCTCCTTAGGAATCAGCTTGCCTGTGATACGGTCTATGCCGTAGGTCTTGTTCTCGATACGTACCAGAGCAGCCTTCAGTCCCTGAATGAACTTCTGCTGACGAGCAGCCATCGAGATCAGTTCCTCCTTCGACTGCGTGGCACTACCCTCCTCCAAAGCCTTGTAGGTGGGCGACGTATCATCGACATCATTGGAGTCCTGATTCGTCAGCACTCGCATCATCTGTTCGTAGTCACGTTTGGCAAGGGCCATTTTCTCGTTGATAATCTGACGGAACTCCTCGAGCTCCTCGTCAGTGTAGCGGGTTTTCTCTGCCATAATAGAGTAGTTTAAGTTATTTCGTTTGTTTGATTTATAATTTAGCAATCTTAATATTCAGCTTGAAGTCGTCAAAGTCAAGTTCCTGTCCATCATTGGGTTGCAGCAGGATATCATCTGCCAAAACCTGAGTTTTGATATAGTCGCCAAAGCTGGCTACAGCCTTCTCAACCTCAGCATTCGGAGCCAGCTCCACATGGATGCGGTCGGTGATCTCCAGACCGCTCTCCTTACGGATGTTCTGGATGCGGTTGATAAGCTCACGGGCCATACCTTCGTTCTTCAGCTCCTCGGTCAGCTCCACCTCAAGGGCGACGGTCAGGTTGCCTTCATTGGCCACCAGCCAGCCCGGGATATCCTCAGAGATGATTTCCACATCGACAGCTTCGACGGTGAGGGCCTGACCCTCTACCTCGATGCCGATGGTGCCCTGCTGTTCGAGTTCTGCAATCTGCTCCTGAGAGAGCTGGTCCATAGCGGCAGCCACACCCTTCATAAGCTTACCGAACTTCTTGCCCATCGTACGGAAATTGCACTTCACCTTCTTCACCAGTACACCGGCTCCCTCCACGAAACGGAGCTCCTTCACGTTCACCTCGTTCATGATGAGATCCTTGACAGCCTCGATATGCTTCTGCTGTTCAGCATCAACAGCAGGAATCATGATGGCCTGTAATGGCTGACGCACCTTGATGTTCACTTTACGGCGCAGAGCCAGCACCATCGATGTGATTTTCTGGGCCATCTCCATACGAGCCTCAAGATCCTTATCAATCACCGATTCATCAGAAACGGGGAACTTATCCAGATGTACGGAGTCGAGCGCACCGCCCAGATCTTTATACAGCTGGTCAGCATAGAACGGTGCAAACGGAGCCAGGAGTTTTGCAACAGTCATCAGACAGGTATAGAGGGTCTGATAGGCCGAAAGCTTATCGTCGCTCATCTCCTTACCCCAGAAGCGCTTACGATTCAGACGGACGTACCAGTTTGAGAGGTCGTCGTTCACGAAGGCGTCGATGAGTCGTCCTGCACGTGTCGGATCATAGTTGTCAAGCTCTGCCTCCACACCCTTGATGAGCGTATTCAGACAAGAGAGGATCCATCGGTCGATTTCTGGTCTCTTGTCTAATGCAACCTGTGACATAGAGGGGTCGAAACCATCTACATTTGCATACAGCGCAAAGAAACTGTATGTATTATACAAGGTGCCGAAGAACTTACGGCGCACTTCATCCACACCCTCCGGATCAAACTTCAGGTTGTCCCAAGGCTCCGAGTTAGTCATCATATAGAGACGGACGGCATCCGAGCCGAATTTTCCGATCATATCAAACGGATTCACCACATTACCCACATGCTTCGACATCTTGTTGCCTTTCGCATCAAGCACCAAACCTGACGAGATTACATTCTTAAAGGCCACAGAGTCGAAGATCATTGTGGCGATAGCGTGCAGGGTGAAGAACCAACCACGCGTCTGGTCGACACCCTCGTTGATGAAGTCGCAAGGGAAGGCGATGCCCTTATCTATCAGATCTTTATTCTCAAACGGATAGTGAATCTGTGCGTAAGGCATAGAACCAGAATCAAACCATACGTCAATTAAGTCAGCTTCACGCCTCACTGGTTTGCCAGAAGCAGACACCAAAGTGATATCATCTACAAACGGACGATGCAGGTCAATTTTATCATAGTTCTCAGTAGAATAAACGCCAGGTACGAAACCTGCATCTTTATAAGGATTAGAGGTCATCACACCTGCAGCTACCGCCTTCTCTACCTCATTGTAGAGTTGCTCAACACTATCGATGCAAATCTCCTCACTATTATCTTCTGTACGCCAGATTGGTAATGGAGTACCCCAGTATCGAGAACGGCTCAGGTTCCAATCATTCAGATTCTCCAGCCATTTTCCAAAGCGTCCTGTACCAGTACTTTCTGGCTTCCAGTTTATGGTTTTATTTAACTCAATCATTCGCTCCTTGCAAGCGGTTGAGCGAATAAACCAACTGTCCAATGGATAATAAAGAACGGGCTTATCAGTACGCCAGCAATGAGGATAATTATGCACATGCTTCTCAATTTTGAACGCCAAGTTGTCGGCCTTCATCTTCATACAAATGAAAACATCCAGACTTTCTGTTGCTGCAGCTGCCTTGTCGTCGTACTTTCCATTAACGGTAAACTGAGGATCATATGCATTCTTCACCCAACGAGCCTCATACTCCTTGTAGATATCATAGTTCACGCATTGACGTACGAAATCTTCATCCAAATCAGCAGTATCAAAGAATTTTCCCGTTAAATCCACCATTGGTCGATATTCGCCTTTCTTGGTATACATAAAGATAGGAGGAATTCCAGCATGGCGGGCCACGAAAGCATCATCAGCACCAAAGGTAGGAGCAATATGTACGATACCTGTACCATCTTCAGTGGTTACATAGTCGCCAGGAATCACACGGAAAGCTTTATCAGCGGCCTCGTGCCACTTGCCTTCAGCATCTACCTCAACAGGCTTCACAAACTTCAGCAACTGTTCGTACTTCATTCCTAACAAATCAGTACCTTTGTATTCGCCTACGACTTTGAATGGCACCACCTTGTCACCCTTCTTATAGTCTTCCAGAGGCATATTTTCACCTTTCTGGTTGAAATGTGTATAGAGCAACGCCTTTGCCAGAACAGCTGTGATAGGCTCACCCGTATAACTGTTATAGCTCCGTACAGCTAAATAATCAATCTTTGGTCCCACGCAGAGCGCAGTGTTTGATGGCAATGTCCATGGAGTGGTTGTCCAAGCGATGAACACAGGAGTACCCCACTTCGCCATTTCCGGTTTTGGATTCAGCATCTTAAACTGCGCTACAACAGTAGTATCTTTCACATCGCGGTAGCAACCAGGCAAGTTCAACTCGTGTGAGCTCAAACCAGTACCAGCAGCTGGAGAATAAGGCTGAATAGTATAACCTTTATACAGCAACCCTTTCTGGTGTAACTGAGCCAACAGCCACCATAGGGTTTCGATATAACGATTGTCGTAAGTTATATAAGGTTCGTCAGTATCTACCCAGTAGCCCATTTTGTGAGTAAGATCAGTCCACTCCTTGGTGAACTTCATTACATCTTTTCTACAAGCGGCATTATACTCTTTCACGGTAATGGTTTTGCCAATATCTTCCTTGGTGATGCCCAGAGCCTTCTCCACGCCAAGTTCCACAGGCAGACCGTGGGTGTCCCAACCGGCCTTGCGCGGCACCTTGTAGCCCTGCATCGTCTTGTAGCGGCAGAAGATGTCCTTAATCGTGCGGGCCATCACATGGTGAATGCCAGGCATACCATTAGCGCTGGGAGGACCCTCATAGAACACATAGGCAGGCGCGCCTTCGCGCTCGCGGATACTGCGACCGAACACATCTTCATTGTCCCACAACTGCAGGACTTCCTTGTTGATATCAGACAGGTTAAACCCGTTGTACTCGTTGAATTTTTTCATTTTTTAATAATGTACATTACGAAATTTGGGTGCAAAGGTAGTGAAATAATTTGGATTAGAAAATATTGTTGATAATTTCCCCTATTTTACCTGCACGACCAGCCCATGTGCAAGTGGGAGAGCGCCCACTATCTCTACCGTTTGCAACACGACTTCCATGGCGAGTACGCCAAACTACAGATTATCCTCGGAGACGGCAAGGTATTTGCCGATGCATAACCACCTCACCCTACCCTAGAAAAAACCGCAACACCGGACAACTCTTTTCTTGTTGTCCGGTGCTGTTGTCGTTTGATAACGGGAAAGGATGTCAATCAGTTGCGGAGGATTTTCTTTCCGTCCTTGATGATGATACCACGGGTATCTTCGGTCGCCATAACGCCGTCAATACGATAGGCTTGGGTGGATTCAGTGGTTTCGGGAACCACTACCTCGCTGACGTTTGACACATGGCCTGTCTTCTCGAGGTATTCGGCCTGAGCCTTTGCCATTTGCTCGCGGAATGCGGCACTGCCATGCAGGGCGCAGACAGCGATGCTGGCGGCAACACGGCTGGCATCGACGTCGCTCTGCCAATGG
>JAEEGH010027448.1_pt1 | contig 11267 bp, 10 predicted proteins | sample 9134181 | NCBI WGS metagenome assembly JAEEGH01 (sample SAMN16246544, study PRJNA631951) | gut metagenome | biome: gut microbiome; feature: rumen; material: DP-attached | host: Bos | place: Iran: Karaj | collected 2018-10 | reverse complement strand
GGCGGCCTCAGCGATCTTGCTCGAAAATTCATGAAGGTCCACTATCGTGCTCCGTGTTGTTTAAAGTTGATTGTTCCCGCAGGTCGTGCGTAGGGATCGGAGGATGGCCTGCTTGAGCGCTTCCATGCCGCCGTCTCCTCCGCCGGCATGGCAGGCCTGCTGCCCGTGTTCCGTGCCCGCGCCGGCGCCGATGCAGCGCAGGAAATCCCCGACGCTGCGGTCTGCATAGCCGATGTGGCGCACATAGACGAGATTGAGCGGCGAAAGGTTGTCGGAGGAAATGCCGAGCCCGGTGCTGCTGCCCAGCGTCATGGCCGGGAACAGGCGGGAAGTGGCCCCCATGCCGCCGAAGCAGGCGGGCGAATTGACCAGGACCCTGGCCACGGGCTTTTTGAGGGCGAACTGCCTGACGACATCCGGGTCCTGCGCATGGATGGAAAGGGAATGCCCGCTGCGGTCGTACAGGAGGAGTTCTATGCACTTCTCGCAGGCGTGGCGCCAGTCATCTTCCACATACCAGGGAAGGATGGGGGCGAGGAGCTCACGGTTATAGTTATCGGCTTCCGAAACGAAGCGGCGGTCGGCGATGAGCACCGATGCGCCGGGGGCCTGGAACCCTGCCCGCCGGGCGAGCGTCGGGGCATCCACGGCGACCATGTCGCGGCGGCGGCGCCCATCGGGCTGGAAAAGCATGGCGCCTAGCGCGGAAGCTTCCGCATCCGTCATGAAATAGGCGCCGCATTGCTGGAAGGCTTTGCGGGCCTCCTCCTCGACGGCCGCATCGACGACGACGCACTGCTCGGCAGAGGGCGCCGTCCCGTAATCGAAGGACTTGCTGAGCACGATCTGCTCTGCAGCCAGGCGCACGTCGGCGCTGCGCTCTATGAATGCCGGACCGTTGCCCGTGCCCCCGTAGATCATGGGCTTGCCGCAATCCCTGCAGAGGGGCAGCATGCGGTCCACGCCGGAGTTCAGCACGAGGCGGATGGCAGGATGCCCGATCAGTTCCGCTATGCCCTGCCTCGCGGGCAGCGGCAGATAGGAAAGGGCGTTTTCCGGGAGCCCGGCGCGCTGCCCGGCTTCGATGATCATGTCCAGCGCCCTGGCCATGACGCGCGCTGCGCGCGGGTGCAGGCAGAACACGGCGGCATTCCCCGACTTCACGGCGAGGAGCGCCGCGGCGATGGTCGTGGACACAGGGCTGGTCGACGGGCAGAGGACGGCGATCGGACCCCGCGGCACGCCGACTTCCAGGATGTTCCCCGCGGGATCTTCCTTCAGCGCGCCCACGCAGCGCACGCCTTCCATGGCACGGCGCAGCGCCCGGCAGGCGAACAGGTCCTTGATCTCCTTGTCGCGCACATTGCCGTATCCCGTTTCCTCGCAGGACATCCGGGCGAGCACGGGCGCGTGCGCCTCCATCGCGGAGGCGATGCCTTCCACTGCCGCGTCAAGCTTTTCCTGGGGGTATTCGGCCAGCCCCTTTTGCGCGGCGGCGGCGTTCTCGGCAAGTATCCTTGCCTGCTGCATGGAAAGGAGGTCGTTATCGGCAAGCATCGCTCATCCCTCAGCCCAGCAGGTTTTCCAGGTTGTACCGGCGGGTCATCTTCACCAGGTCGCGGTGCGGCGTGGCAATGACGCAGGAACTGTAAACGGAAGCATCCATGGCCTGCACCGCCTTGATCCCCGCGGCAAGGGCGGCCTTGCAGGCGGCGACATCGCCCTGCGTGAGCACGGAGATATATCCCGAAGCCACGTTCTCGTAGCCGATGATCTCAACGTCCGCGGCCTTGACCATGGCGTCCGCGGCTTCGAGCACGTAGACGATGCCGAATGTCTCGATGAGCGCGAGCGAACGGAGGCGAGGCTCGGCAGGCTCGTCCAGCACGCTGTGCACGCGTGCGATCTCTCCCACTCCGGGGACGGGGCGCGGCATGACATTGGACGCCGTGAGCTTGCCCACAGAGGAAGCTGCAGCCTTGCCCGCGGCCACGGACGCGCGCACGGCGGCGACATCGCCCTTGACCATGATCGTCACCAGCGTGGAGCCTACGTTCTCATACGAAAAAAGCTGGACGTCGGCAGCCTTGAGCATGGCATCTGCACCGTAGATGGCCGGCACCATGCCCAGCGTTTCGATCAGTCCCATGGCCTGGCTGGGATTGTAGGACATGTTGTTCTCCTGCTCCCGCGGAATTTTTCACTGGTTTATCCTTATCATAACTCTTCCCCCAAGGTAAAGGTCAAGTTCCGGACCATCCCTTTCAAAAAAAATAGCCGGATATTTAATTATAATAATAATTATAGATTGTTATACAATGCAGACATCTGTTTTGAAAACGATAAATATTTTTCGCCCCACCTTGGGTGCGCGCCGGCGGCGCAGGGGGGAGGGAATATCCCTGCCCCGGAGGGCAGGGTCCGCACCTCAGCGCTGCCCGCCAAACGTATCGCAGATGCCCGGATCGCCCGAATCGTAGCCGCGCTTGAACCAGTCATAGCGCTGCCGGGAGGTGCCGTGGGTGAAGCTGTCGGGCACGACCCGCCCGCTGCTCTGGCGCTGGAGCCTGTCATCACCGATGGCCGAAGCGGTATTCAGGGCCTCGGCCAGGTCGCCCGGCTCAAGGATGCCGCCCTGCTGCATGGCATGGCCCCACACGCCCGCATAGCAGTCCGCCTGGAGCTCCATCATCACGGAAAGCCTGTTGGCGCCGGCCTTGTCCGTGCGCGACTGCGCCGCACGCACCTGTTTGTCGATGCCCAGGAGATGCTGCACATGATGCCCTACTTCGTGGGCGAGCACATAGCCCAGCGCGAAATCGCCCCCGCCGCCCATCCTGCTCTTCATGTCATTATAGAAGGCGAGGTCAAGGTAGAGCGTCTCGTCCGCAGGGCAGTAAAAAGGACCCATCGCGGACTGCCCGTAGCCGCAGGCTGTTTCCGTCGTCCCTGTGAAAAGCACCATCCTCGCCGGCTTGTAAGCCAGCCCGGAATTTCGGAACACCGCGCCCCAGGTGTCTTCCGTCGTCTTGAGGGCCACGGACGAGAACTGCGCAAGCTCCTGTTCCTGGGCAGAAGGGGCGCTGCGGGCAGGCGCAGATACGGGAGCGTCTGCCCCCACGCCTGAAAGCATGGGGGTAAGGTCTATGCCATAATAGCCCGCCACCATGACGATGAGCAGGACCAGCGTACCCGCGCCCCCTTTCAGGGCCATCCCGCGTCTCGGCCCGGACATCCCGCGGCGGTCTTCCACATTCCTGCTCGCGTCCAAATTCCTCCAGCGCATGATCCACCTCGCTTGATAGGTTTCCGTACAAGCCAGCGTGCCAGAATCGCGCCCGCAAGTAAAGCCATTCCGCAAACGGCATTCCCTGCCCGCCGTTGCAGCCGTAGCTCGCCGCCCGCAAAAAGAGGCATTGCCTTATCCTTTAAAGCTGATAGGATGCCATGCGTCCATGCACATATCATGCAAGGAGCCGTAATGGAGACCGTTCTCGCCACGCGCGGCAGCGCGCATTTCTGCGTCAGCCGGGAATTTCAGGGCATCTTCCTCTGCCCCCTTGCGGACAATCTCAAGGACAAGCTCGCCGGCGGCGCCTGGGATGACTACAACGAGCTCTACCACTGCTGCCGCCTCATCCACGAGTACGGCGCCAGGCCCGGACTGCTCATGGATTTCCATACCATGCGCATCGGGCAGGAACACCTCGGGCTTGCCATCATGAGCCACGGGAACATCGATCCCGACATCTATGCGGCTTCGGGCATCCATTTCTCCGAGCCCCTGGACAGGATCGTCCTGTTCAACTATTTCCATATCTCGCCTGCTGGCAGGGGCAACGGCACGTTCTGGCTGGACAAGGTGCTCATCCCCTGGTACGCAGGGCAGGGCTTCTCGGCCATGTACTTCAAGTCCAGCCATCCGAAAGCCTTTTCCCTCTACCAGCGCCTCGGGGCCTGCATCGGGGGCTACACGGCCAAAAGCGACAACGGGCTCCATGACCGCCCGGGCCGCATCTTCCGCGTGCCGCTCCACGGCTGACCGCGCATTCCCGGAAAGGATCTTTGCCCGCCCTGGCGGGGAAGCATATCCTGTCCGCGGTCATCGTGGCTTGCCAAAAGCCGAAACAGTCCTTATTTAATCCCAAACGGGAATCCTATCGCAAAAAACATCCCCTACGGAGGAAACAGCATGAATTACGATACCCAGGCAAGGACATACGCCGGCGCGGGCCTCAGCGTCTATATGCGCCAGGTCTATCTTTGGATGACCGCCGCCCTTGGCGTGACGGCCGCAGCCGCCGTGTTCACCGCTTCCAACCCGGCGATGCTGCAGGCCATCTTCAGCAGCACGATGCCGATCATCATCCTCGCCGTCGCGGTCTTAGGCCTTTCCATCTTCATCTCGGCACGCATCCATACGCTCTCTTCAGGGACGGCCACCGGGCTGTTCCTGCTCTACTCCGCGCTCATGGGCGTCTTCCTCGGCCCCACGCTGTACGTCTACACCTCCGCTTCCGTCGCCCAGGCCTTCCTGGTCACCGCCGGCACGTTCGGCGGGATGAGCCTTTACGGCATGGTGACGAAGCGCGACCTCACGGGCATGGGCAACTTCATGATCATGGGGCTCTGGGGCATCATCCTCGCCATGATCGTCAACATCTTCCTGGGCAGCACCGCGGTCGACCTGACCATCAGCGTGCTGGGCGTGATCATCTTCACCGGCCTTACCGCCTATGACACGCAGAAGCTCTGCCAGATGGGCATGACCGCTCCGGAAGGCGACAGCCTCGCCATGCGCCGCGGCGCGATCCTCGGCGCGCTCACCCTGTACCTCGATTTCATCAATATGTTCATCATGCTGCTCAGGCTCTTTGGCAACCGCGAATGACCTTGCCGCATGACGAGATCCGGCCTTTGACAGGCCCGCACCTTCCCCTGCCATGAGCAACCGGCAGTCCGCGCCTGCGGGCTGCCTTCACATTCTTCAGGAACGCCCCTGTTCAAGGCGTCACCATGGCCCGGCGGCATCCCCTGCAAAACCTGCTCCGCCCCCTGCTCCTTCCCGTTTCAGCGATGTACGGATGGGGCGGGAGGCTGAAGCGTGTCCTGTACCACAGCAATACAGAAAAGGCATGGGCGCCCCGGGCTTTCTGCGTTTCCGTCGGCAACATCTCGTGGGGGGGCACTGGCAAGACGCCGGTCGTGGACTGGCTCCTCTCCTGGTGCGGCTCGAACGGCAAAAAAGCCGCCGTGCTCACCCGCGGATACCGCGCCCACCCTCCCGGGATGCCCTTCATCGTGCGGCCCGGAGGGCTGCCCGGCGAATGCGGTGACGAACCTCTGATGCTGGCCCAGCGGCATCCGGACGCACTGGTCGTCGTTGACCCCAGGCGGTCGCGGGCCGGGAGGATGATCGAATCCTCCGCCATGCCCGACATCTTCATCCTCGATGACGGATTCCAACATCTGGCCGTGCGCCGCGACAGGGACCTTGTCCTGCTCGATATCGACGACATCCGGGAAAAGACAGGCAGGGGATGCCCTCCGTCCAACTGGGACATGGTCCTCCCTGCCGGCACCTGGCGCGAACCGGCTTCCGCCCTGCAGGACGCCAGCGCCTTCCTTGTCAAGGCGGACCCGGCAGAATGGCCATCCCTCATCCCGGTCCTGAACGCAAGGCTCAAGGCTTTCCGGCGCCCCGTGTTCGCCTTCCGCATGAAGCCCGAAGGGCTGCGCCCGCTGGCGGGTGCCCCCCCCGTCCCGCCGGAGGGGCTGGCCCGGTACCTCCTCGCCACGGGCATAGGCAAGCCGGAGCAGGTCCTGGACACGGCCCGCGAGTGCCTGGGCAGGATGCCGGAGCAGGTCCTGGACTTCCCCGACCACTATGACTTCCAGAGCGCCAGGGCCGCCCTGGAACGCCCCGGGCTGCCGCTGGTGTGCACGGGCAAGGACGCTGTCAAGATCGCGCTCCTGCGCCTGTCGGTCCCCTGCTACGCTCTGGACGCCAGGGCCGACTTTTTCGCAGCCCTGCCTCCGGAAGGCGGGGAGGATGCAGGTCTTTCCTTCCCCACGTGGTGGGAGCGCCAGCTCACCATGCGTCCACAAAACGACACCCTTCCGGGAACAGGCATCCATCCTTCATGAAGAAAAACACCGTCCTGGAAGAGCAGGACCTCATCACCCTGCTGGAAAGCGCTGGCCGGCCGCTGCATCTGGACGACATCCTGCGCATGGGACACTATTCCCGCAGGATCAAGCGCGACGTCCTCACCGCCCTGCAGACGCTGGCCGAGGCCGGCTCCGCCCTGCGCATCAGGGGCGGAGGCTGGATCGCCTCTGCCAGCGTCAAGACCTGCCGGGGGCGCTTTGCCGCGCAGCGTTCAGGCGCAGGCTTCGTCACGCCGCAGGGCAATGCACCCGCCGCGGACATATACGTGGCCCCGGAGCATGCCGGCGGCGCATGGAACGGCGACCTGGTGCTGGTCGCCCTCCTGCCGGGCAGGGAGCGCGGCCAAAAGGAAGGGAGGGTGCTCGAAGTGCTGGAAAGGGCGTGCCGCAGGCTGGCCGCACGCGTCCTGCACCGCCCGAGGGACCGCCGCTATCTCTGCCGCCCTGCGGATCCGCGCATGATGTTCGACCTCCTTGTCAGCGCCGGCAGCCTGGAACAGGAACCGCGCCCTGGCGACATCCTCGATGTCATCCCGGAGGAAGAGCTGGAAAGCGCGGCTGGGCGCCCCCTCTGGTCAGGCAGCGCCGCCGCTTCCCTCGGCCAGGAAAGCGATGCCGCCGTCCAGGAGAGGCTGACCAAGCTCAACTTTGCCGTCCCCGAAGCCTTCCCCGACAATGTCGTGGATGAAGCAGAAAGGGCAGCCGCCCATGTTTCCCTTGCCGGACTGGAAGATCTGCGCGGGGAGCTCCTCGTGACCATCGACGGGGAGGACGCCAGGGATTTCGACGATGCCGTCTGCGCCGCGAAGGAAGGCGGCGCATGGCGGCTGCTCGTCGCCATCGCCGATGTCTCGCACTTTGTGCGACCCGGGTCAGCCCTCGACCGCGAAGCGCGGGAGAGGGGCAACTCCTTCTATTTCCCCCTCTCCATGGAGCCCATGCTCCCCCACGCGCTGTGCAACGGCGCATGCAGCCTCGTCCCGGGGGAGGAACGCCGCTGCATGGCCGTTGAGATGCGGCTCGATCCCTCCGGCCACTTCGTCTCGTCACGGTTCTGCAACGCCGTGATGCTCTCCAGGGCGCGGCTCACCTACCGGCAGGTCCAGGACGCCATCGATGACCCTGCCGGCGAGGCCGCGCAGGAACTCGAGCGGACAGCGCCTGGCGTGCCCGGCATGCTGCGCGATGCCGCAGAGCTGGCTTCCGTGCTCATCCGGCGCAGATCCGCACGCGGGGGGCTGGACCTGGACCTGCCGGAGGCGGCATTCACTACCGAAGGCAGCGGTGCGGAACGGAAAATTACAGGCGTCCATGAACGCGAGCGGCTGTTCAGCCACAGGCTGATCGAAGCCTTCATGGTGCGGGCCAACGAATGCGTGGCGGAATTCCTCGCCCGCAAGGGTGCTCCGTTCCTTTACAGGGCGCATCCCGATCCGGATCCCGAAAAACTGGAGGGGCTTGCCCGTTCCCTGCGCGCCGTCTTCCCCGGGCTGCACCTGCCCGGCGCGGATGTCCGGGGGGCGGGATGGCTCAGGGACGTCCTGGATGCCAGCGCAGAGGATGAAAGCCGGCAGATCATCGCCGGTCTGGTGTTGCGTTCCCTGATGCAGGCGCGCTACACGACGGAAAAGGAAGGGCACTGCGGCCTTGCGTCGGCCTGCTACTGCCATTTCACATCGCCCATCAGGCGCTATGCCGACCTGGAGAACCACAGGGCCCTGAAGCATGCCCTGGGGCTGGAGCCCTTCGGTCCCGCCCTGCACGAGCTGCAGGAGAGCGCCCTCCAGTGCAACCTGCAGGAACGCGCGGCCGCAGGAGCGGAGAGGGAGGTGGCCCGGCGCATGTCCTGCCTGCTGTTGCAGGACCGCCTCGGCGAAGAATTCGAAGGGCTGATAAGCGGCGTGACCTCCTTCGGCTTTTTTGTGCAGATGGATGGCATGCCGGCGGAAGGCATGGTGAAGGTGGAGGACCTTCCGCGCGACTGGTACGATTTCGATGCCGAAGCCTTTTGCCTGCGCGGGATAGGGAGCGGAAGGACCTTCCGCCTCGGGCAGCAGGTCACGGTAAGGCTTGTTGACGTCAACCTCGAACGACTGGAGATCAATGTGGAATACCAGGACAAAAACGATCACGAAGGAACGCAGGACGGCAGGGATCCCGGACAGCGCAGGCCAAAGCGCGGCGGCAAGGACAGGCCCGAAGGCCGGCGCAGCGCCTTTGCCAGGCGGACCGGGAGGGGCAGGACCACCCGGTTCGGGCAGCAGGAAGGGCGCTCTGAGACCGGCGGTGGAGCCTTCTCCCGCAGCGGGGACCGTGAAGAAGGCGGGCGCCGGGGGTACGTACGGCGCGCTGAAGGGCGCCGCAGCTTCTGGAAGGAAGAGCAGGACGGCGGCCGCCGCAAAACAGGGCGCAGGGACGAAGGATCTTTCCGGGAAGGATGCGCGGAGGACGACGGCCGCGGCTCTCTCCATGGCAGGCGGCACGCCGATGACCGCCCTGCCGGGCGCGGCGGGGATAGATACGGCGGACGCGGCACGCGCTTCCACCGCCATGAAGATGAAGCGGGCGGCTTCCCGCCCCGGCGGGAAGGATACGGGCGGGATCGCGGGCGCTTCTCCGATGAGCGCCGCCCCCAGGAGCAGGACCGCAGGGGATCACGGTGGGGGAGCGAGGCCGATGACTTCAGCCCGCGCCGCCGCGACGAAAGCCGGGGCTCTTTCCGCAGCCATGAGGGACATGGCCCGCGCCGCCAGGCCGAAGGCGGATGGGACGGCGGACGCCCCGGAGAAGAACGCCGTTCCCATGGGAGGCGCTCTGGCGGATACCGCAGCGGCGATGTTCCGGAAGACCGCCGCGGACGTTCCGAAGGCTTCCGCCGCCGTGAAGGCCGGGAAGACGGTTTTGATCCGCGCAGCGGCAGGGACGGCAAACGCCCCTTCAATAAGGACGGCAGGCGCAGGGACTTTGACAGGGGCCCCCGGAAAGACGCCCGCCCCGGCGGGACGCCGGAAGAGTTTTTCCGCATGGAGCCGGACGGCGAAAAGAAGCCAGCCTTCCGCTTTGGCAAAAGGAAAAAATGACGGGCCTGGTTTTTCGGCGCAGGGTGAAGGTTGACAGCTGCGCCACATGCGGTTATTCATATCAATTCCGCATTTGAACAGCCTTTTCATGTGCAGCGGCGGACCGCATCCTGCGGGACGCATCGCCTGCCTGCGGACACTTTTGGAGACAGCCATGGCTAGAATCACCGTTGAAGACTGCCAGGAACGCGTGAACAACCGTTTCCTTCTCGTCCAGATGGCCATAAAGCGCGTGCGCCAGTTCCGCGAGGGATACGAGCCCCTCGTGGACTGCAACAACAAGGAAGTCGTCACCGCCCTGCGCGAGATCGCGGCCGGCAAGGTCATACCGGAAGACAAGAGCTTCTATACGCCGATGCCTGAGGGCAGCGCCGCCGCCCTTGACGACTAGTCCGCCATGAGCCAGCGCGATTATTACGAGATCCTCGGCGTTTCCCGCGACGCCAGCGAAGACGAGATCAAGAAGGCCTACCGCAAGCTCGCCCTCAAGTACCATCCCGACCACAATCCGGGCGATGCCGGGGCCGAACAGAAGTTCAAGGAGGCCGCCGAAGCCTACGACGTCCTGCGCAACCCTGAGCGGCGCGCCCATTACGACCGCTTTGGCACGGCCGATCCTTCCGGCATGGGCGGGACGGGCTTCAACAGCGCAGAGGACATCTTTGCCCAGTTCGGCGACATCTTCGGCGATCTTTTCGGCTTTTCCTCCGCCTCCAGGCGCGGCGGTCCCCGCCCGCAGCAAGGCGATGACCTGCGGTACGACCTCGAGATATCCTTCCGCGAAGCGGCTTCCGGCACGACCAAGGACCTCAAGATCCCCAGGCATGCGACATGCCCCGACTGCAACGGCTCAGGCGCAGCGAAGGGCACCTCGCGCGTGACCTGCAAGCGCTGCAACGGTTCAGGGCAGGAGGCGCGCCGCCAGGGCTTCATGTCCTTCATCCAGCCCTGCCAGGCCTGCCGGGGCCAGGGCTTCACCATCCCCAAGCCATGCCCGCGATGCAAGGGGCAGGGCGTGGTGCAGGTGGAGCGTGAACTCTCTGCCCGGATACCCGCCGGCATCTTCGACGGCGCCCGCATGCGCCTGCGCGGCGAAGGCGAGGCCGGCGTGCACGGCGGCCCCCCCGGCGACCTGTACCTGGTCATCCATGTCCAGGAAGACGCGGTCTTCGAACGCGACAAGCAGGACCTGATCTACGCGGCGGAGATCTCCTTCCCGCAGGCGGCCCTGGGCGCGCGCATCACCGTGCCGAGCATCGACGAAGGCGCAGAGCCCCTCTCCCTGGACATCCCCAGGGGCACGCAGAACGGCAAGGTCTTCCAGATCCGGGGCAAGGGCCTCAAATACCTCAACGAAGAACGCCGCGGCAACCTCCTGGTGCATGTCATCGTGAAGACGCCGACCAGGCTCACCCCGCGCCAGGAAGAACTGCTCCGTGAGTTCGAGCAGATATCCTCAGGGGAACGCCCCGCCGGCGAAGCAAAAAAAAAAGAAGAAAGTGAAGGCTTCTTCGACAAGGTGAAGAAGACCTTGGGCATGGAATGACCCCGCAATAAACGAACAGAAACGCCCCGTTCCACGGGGCGTTTTTTGTTGTCGAAATGAAAGTCCGCGAGCTCATGGCCATGCCCCAGGACGACAACTTCGCCCAGGTCTTCGAGCCCCTGAAGCGCGCCGGCATCGGGCAGGAAGAGGCGGACGCCCTGCCCTTCCCGGATATCCTGGCGCTCAACAAGGCCATCCTCGCCGAGACCTACGGCCTCGAGGAAGAGATAAAAAACTAGCCCTCGTCTGGGGGTGGCTAGGCGGCAGCGGCGCAGAATACTGTGACACCTGCCGCAAGGCCGCCCGCCAGACAGGCAAAGCTCTGGAGTGCGGATCATGCGAAGCCAGATGCCCGGAGCTGATGGACGGCAATGCCGAAGCCTTCGAGGTGCTGCAGTCCTGCTCAACGCAGGCGCACTACGCTGGCATGGGCGGTTTCGTGGGACTGGACTATGTGGCTGTGGGGATGG
>JAEEGH010027443.1_pt1 | contig 11267 bp, 12 predicted proteins | sample 9134181 | NCBI WGS metagenome assembly JAEEGH01 (sample SAMN16246544, study PRJNA631951) | gut metagenome | biome: gut microbiome; feature: rumen; material: DP-attached | host: Bos | place: Iran: Karaj | collected 2018-10 | reverse complement strand
TCGAAGTCAAAGTCTTCGACATACCCGCTGGCTTCACCTTCCTCTATGGCAGCACGGAGAGCTGCTATCTTCTGCTCATCTTCTTCCAGCCTCCTTAGCCCGGCACGAATCACCTCGCTGGCGTTCGTGTAACGGCCGCCAAGAACGCTGGCTTGGATAAATTCGTCAAAATGAGACCCTAATGCGACAGTAGTTGTTTTCATTTCTATCAGTATTTGCAACAAAGATAAGAAATATTCTTATGTGGCACATCATCTGATCATCATTTATTGATAGATTTTTCGGTCAATTTGGTCACCTTTTTTCTTCCTGGCAGAAGAACCAAAGAGACCGATAAACAGGAATTAAGCGTTATCCGTCATTCCCGGCTTGACCGGGAATCTCAATATCAATCACTCTTTTTTGAAGATAAGTGGCCAGTAAATCCCGTCAAAATGATTCCGTTCGCGCCAAAACCATTTACCATCGGCACAGTATGTTTTACAGTCGTATTCCAAGAACTCTTTCTTCAGCGCTTCTGTGAGCCGGTCTTGTACTCCCGAATCTACATCTTCCGGCCATCTCAGACACTCCACGGTCCAATCCAGTATTCTCCCGGTTTTATCATACTTTGACGGGCAGATCTTCATTGGTATCCGGAATCCTCTCAATTCCGGGAATTCCCTGTAATTAAACTTCTTGGGTAATTCCTGAAACATCACATCCCTGTTTATCGTCCCCTTGTGTTGTTTATTGCGGTATTTGCGGGAGGCCGTCACAACACCAGATTTGATGATTAGTTCAACCTCGGTCTCATTCAAATCGTCCCATCCATTACCCGAAGCACAAAGGAGGGGACCCGTCCCGCAAATGACGGTCCCGCTGAACCAGGAGGCAAAAATGTTACCGCGACTATCTTTGAAATCCTTTAAGACATCCCGGAAATCTGCCTTATCTGAGCCCGTTTTCAATGTTTCGAGATAGAGTTTATCACCCTTGACACGCCACGTGGCCACATACCCCCGGAAGTTCCAGGAAAAGACCAAATCAAACCCGACCTGATCCTTTAAAGAGAAATAATGCAAAGAATCCAGAAGACCCAGCGGGGCGGTGTTTATAGCATACTTGACATTGCCCATAATGAGCGTATCACGTACCTGACGAGTTGTGCTGCTCCAGCCATAAAGCGGGAGAAACAATAAGGCCAATAGGCACGCACAAATATGCAACTTTATCTTCATTCGTTCAAATCTCGATTTATCTAACCCTTAAAGGTAATCATTATTCTTCAGACCCTCTAGAACTTGATAGACAAATCATACGATAGCCACCAGTTATTTAGCTCCCATCCGAGGCACAACAAGAGCAGCGTGACCCGCTGCCCTTTTTGCGTTCAGTGACTTCGACATTATTGCTGTTGTCGTCCCATTTTGAGGGACGTTAGCAGCACTTCAACACAAAGCGCTGGTCGACAAACGGGCACTAAACGCTATAATTCTTCCACGTAAACGGATTCAAAGATGGTCCGGAGCCACGGTTCGTCTTTTATAATAACACTGTAGAATCTCATTCCTCGTGATTCATCCAAAACTTACTATTGACGAAGTGCCGCGTATCGCCTTCGGAATCGACGTTTTGCCAGATCATTTCCTCGTCTGTCAATTTGATGATACAGAAGGATTGATCTTTTGTTTGCGGCTCTTCCTGAAAATGGAGAGTGACCATATGTCTCCCCTGATTCTGTTCCAGGGAATAATTGAGGAACTTTTCCGATTCCGTATCAGAATACCAATCGTAAGTCCTGACAGAAATGCCCTCCTCGCGGATGTACCAGATTCGGCTGCCTTCTACGTGAAAATCAGGACCATAATACTCTTGCCAGGCTCCGAAAAAGTAACCCATTTCAACCTGGCTGGATTCCAGCCGCTCACAAGCGCACGCGACCAGCATCATCAGAACAGAAATAACGACAATCCGTAAAACTTTCATATAGTCATGAACTCCTATTTATCTAACCCTCAAAGGTAATCATTATTTTTCAGCCCCTCTAGAACTAGATAGTTATTTCGGTCGCATTTGGTCACTTTTTCTTTCAGACCAAAGAACCAAAGAGACCGATAAATTGGAATTTAACTACTGTCGCCAATCATCCACGACATATAACTCCCCATTGTAAGTAAAGCAGACTTTGCTTTCCTTACCGGTAAGATAAAGGAACATCTTCTGCCCTGTTTTTGTGTTCTTGAAACGGCCATAGTTGATTTTGCCAAGGCTCATGCCGTTTGTCCTGATCAGATGACTCAACAGGCCATCTGGCATTTCGATGATAGATATTTCATCAGCAGGAATGAGTTGCGACTTGCCTATGTATGTGCTCAACTGGATTTCGTCATTCTCGTTGACCGATATACCCTTGGGCCAGTAGGCCAGCATTACACCCACCACGACTAGGAGAGAGACAGCAGTAAAAACGATAGTAACTATCATAGCAGTACGATGAGGTTTAAGAGCCATTGTATAGTGTAAATTCCGATTTATCTAACTTTTAAAGTTAATCATTATTCTTCAGACCCTCTAGAACTTGATAGAACTTTTTGGTCGCATTTGGTCGCATTCCTGGAAATTTGGTCGCATTTGGTCGCATTTTCCGCTCATTATTTGAATACACCGAGGGAATACTTCAACCACTTGATAGACAAAACCTTCAATAGCCACCAAGAATACACAATAGCCACAAGTCCAGCTATATCCGCCCGAGGCACATCAAAGACTTTGTAAATTACTAATTATCAAGCACTTACAAAGTCTTTATTTTTTCTATCTACCAGATTTGGTCACCTTTTGGTCACCTTCTTCTGTTTTAGCGTATTTTATACTCGCTCAGAGGAGTATAACCCAGCTCCGCTATCAGGGAATCCCAATTGCGGGGAAGCTCAATCTCAATAGTGGCATATCCGCCGCCGGGCATAGTTTGTACCTTGTTGCGGGCAGCATCGCCGGTGATGATAAAGGCCGTCATTCCCCGTTTCATCGTGGGAATGGTCATTTGCTCGGCCTCAGGAGAGTCGTACCATACCGGAGTGGGCGTCATCTCGCCACCTTCATCCTTGCGGATATGACCCTGGTATTGCCGCAGATTGTGCTGACCGCCATCCTTTGCGCCGCCTGGATTGGCATAGTAGTTCGCAAAAGCACGCTCTTTGACCGGACGACGGGAAGCCTCAATCAAATCTTTCTCCAACGCCTCCGGGCTCCCATATTTACCGGCAAGAATTGCCGCCACGGGCTCAGTCATCAGTATTGTCCGGAAGGTGAACTGTCGACCGCTCCCCAATGCAAACTGACTACGCTCGCTGATATCCCAGGCAAGCAGTTCCATCAGCTTCTGCGGATTAGTGGTTGAGGGCGCCATATTGTTTCCCCACAGCAACGTTGAACCCAGGGTGATAGTATTGTCGTTGAGGCTGAAGCCTTTCCTTACGTGATACGGCTTCCAGCCCACCCTCAGACATGCAGCATCATCCTCCACCATACACCAGGACATCGGATAACCGAAGGTTCCCATCCTGTCCTGCTTCACATAATAGCCGCACAGATTCATCAGGGCAAGATTCATAAACCGGCCGATGGCGACATTCGCCGCCTCGTTGATCTGGCCTTGTCCGCTGTCAATACCCAGTTGCCTTGCCAGTGGTCCGTTCAGCCAGGAATACGGAATCCACGCATGTGTACTTGCCAGCGTACGGCGGAAATTGGGATCGCCCAGGCCCTTTGTCAGGGCAATCAGGATTGGCATATACTCCGGCTTGCATCCGGCCATCACTGCATTTACAGCCACATGCCAGACGGTCGTGTTCCGGTGTGCGATGGGGAGCACCGCTACAGTCTCGTCCCACTTCAAGTCCGTATATTTCAGGAAAGATTCTACCTTTTCAAACGTGGGTGGAACGATGGGAAGTCCGTCCGACCAATTCATTTCCTTGAAGTACTCGTTGATTTCGTCGATGGTGCCGAAGAAAGCATCGTCACGGATATCACCCTTGTTGCCGGATACCCCTGCGGAGCGCTCTTCTTCTGATATGGGTTTGGTCAGTGCCTCTACGATCTGCGGCCAAAGGATTTCCCGGGTATTTTGAATAAGTTCTTCTGCCGTATGCGTCGCGAAAGCACCAGGATACTGTGCCACCCGCATCACAGGAACGCCATTGTTGAGTGCCGTGTATTTTGCCTGGTCCACAAAACCAGGGCCGGCAATTATGACTGAAGGTATTCCCAGATACTCAGCGGCGATGCATGACCCCGTCTCCTTGGGCGTACAAAGGCCGCAACCGCCATTTCCGGAGATGACGGCATCCACGCCCATCTCTTTGAGCTTGGCCTGGAATTCTTCCTTCAGCTTTCTGGTAACGCCCGGTGCCGGATAAGGACCAGCGATGCCGATTTCATCCAAAATAATCACCTTGGCCGATGGATAGTTCTCCAGAATCAGCCGCTTGATTTCTGAGTGGGTGACGCCGGTCATGAAGCTGACGCCCACAACCGCTATAGTCTTCCCGTCCAGCGTCTCCAGACGCGGTGCCTGATTGATCATCTCTATGGAAGAGCGTCCGACCGGACTGACCACAGCATAGCCGGGTTCTTCTTTCTTGGCAGAAGAGGGAGTGGCGGACGGCTGTTTTAGTTCAGTGGCCGGTTTAGCCTGAGCCGGCTTCGCAGTGGCCGTTGTAGCCGCTGCGGGTGGAGCATCTGCCAGTTTGCAGGTTTCGTCACATACAATGCGCTGAGCACTTAATTCAACGGAGATAATACCAACCGCCAGGGATAACAGAACAGCTCGAAAAGAATGTGCAATCATAGAGGATCGTTTATGCATACATTATTTAGACACATAAGTGGCGTGATAGTTAAATATTCGGTCACTTTCGGTCACCTTTTCCGGTAATTATTTCACCTCTCGATTATTCGACTTAACTCACGGGAAATCAAATCCTTCGATTATTAAAAACAACTCACGATAGCCACCGATTCGTATACCACCGCCCGAGGCACAAAAAGAGCAGCGAGTTCGCTTCTCTTTTTGTGCCTTGAGGCCCTATGTCCTACCCCATCCCAACCCTTCCCCCAGGGAAGGGCTTGTTCTCCACCAAATTTGGTCACATTTGTAACAGAGTGATAGATAAATTGGAATAAAGCGGTTACTTGAGACCTTCCACCCAGGCCTTGATATCGGTCTTGGAAGCACCGTTCAGCGTCTTCCCCGCCTTCCAGTTGATCTTCGGATAGGCGGCCGCGAAGTCCTTGTTAGCCTTGTCGATGGTGCTGCCACCTGAGGTGGCGAAGAAGATGACAGCCTTGCCTTCAAAGCCATAGGCCTCGATGAAGGTATTGATAATTGTGGGAGCCGTGTACCACCATACGGGGAATCCAATGAAGATGCGGTCGTAGGTATCGGCGTCCTCCAGGTCTTTCACGAAAGCCGGACGGGAGTCCTTGTCCTGCATCTCAACAGAGCTACGGGATTCTTTGTTTCGCCAGTCAAGGTCGGCCGCGGTGTACTTTACTTCAGGCTTGATTTCATACAGAGTGGCGTCGGTCACTTCGGCCAGGTCTATGGCCACGGCCTCAGTAGTGCCGGTGGCGGAAAAGTAAGCTACGAGGGTTTTCATTTCTTTCTTGCTGTTTTGTCCGCAGGCAGCGAGCACCAGCGTCATTGCTACCAGGGCGATGAGTATCTTTTTCATATAGTATTATTGAAACTATCGAAATCTTCTACGGTAAGCGTCAGGATACATCCCGACAATTGTCTTGAAAAGACGGGAGAAATGCTGAGGGTAATTGAATCCAACCTTGCGAGCTATTTCGGACACCGGCAATGTGCTGCCAAGCAGTTCCTGCTTCGCAAGAACAATTATTTTGTATTTGATGTACTGACGTACCGTCAGGCCTGTCTCCTTTTTAATAAGGGAGCCGAAGTACCCGGGAGTGAGATTCAAACTGTCTGACAGGAAAGACACCGTTGGAAACCCTTCCTGCTCGGCGCGACCCTCTTTGAAATAATTATGGAGGATTACCTCAAATCTGGCCAGCAAATCTTCGTTCTCTTTACTTCTGACACTGTGTCGCTCATAGCTTTGCTGACATAGATCAAGCAGGGATTCTATGTGGGCGCATATTTCAAGGCGGTGTTGTGAAGAGACAGAATCTGACGAACTTGCGCCAATGGCATTGAGGATACTCATATACTGAATCTCCTCGATTGGGCTTAGGCTCAGCGACTCATTTTGGCTGTAAGAGAAGAATGAATAGTGAGATATCTTGGCCCCCAGGGGGGTGCCTAGAAGCAAGTCGTGGTGAAACATCAATCCAATAGAGTTATCGGCAGATCGGTCGAAGATATCGACCTGTGCGACCTGACCAGGGGCGAAACAGACGACCTCACCATCCTTATAATCGTAGGTTCCCATTCCATAACCAATGCTATAGCCCTCTCCACGCGCAAGCCAGATGGCAAACAATCCTAGATTAACTTTTGTGTCAGGATAGGTCTTGGAACGGTCGCTCATATCGACAATGGTATAAAGTGGGTTCAAAGCCTCGAATCCGCACCACTTGCAATAATCAGCAATACTGTTAATAACGACGATATCATCCTTCATAACACAAAAATAGTAATCATCAGTGAAAGAAATCATACCATTTTTGTGGATAAAGCGCCGCATATGCCGCTTTATCTCGGTCACTTTTGGTCACCTCACGGCAAATTTGGTCACCAGTTGGTCACCAGTTGGAACCGAGTGAGAGACAAATTGGAATTCGTCTATTTCAGGTTCTTTTTGAAGAAGGATTCCATCTTGTCGTAGGGAATCACGCCCGCTTTGTCATCATACAGGTCCGTATGGACGGCTCCGGGGATGATGAGGAGTTCCTTGTTGTCGCCCTTCAGCTTGGCAAAGGCGCCCTCGCTGAAATAGCGGCTGTGGGCCTTCTCGCCGTGGATCAGGAGCACAGGCGTCTTAATCTCTCCGGCCATATCCAGCAGGGGCTGGTTCAGGAAGGACATGGTGCCGGTGATGTTCCAGCCGTCGGTGGAGTTGCCGCTGCGGGGATGGTAGCCGCGCTGGGTCTTGTAGTAGTCATGGTAATCCTTGACAAACCAGGGAGCATCGTCAGGGAGCGGGTCCACCACACCGCCAGCTCGTTTATAGTCGCCGGTTCGGTACTCTTCCGTCCGCTGGGCGGCCCAGGCCTTGCGCTGCGCGTCGCGGGCCTCTTCGCTGTCGGCGCTTCCAAAATAACCCTCACGCGCTATGCGGGACATATCGTACATGGTGGAAGTGACGGTAGCCTTGATTCGAGGATCGAGGGCTGCCGCATTGATGGCCATGCCACCCCAGCCACAGATGCCGATGATACCGATGCGCTCGGGATCGACATTCTCTTGGTTGGAAAGAAAATCCACCGCTGCAAGAAAGTCTTCCGTATTGATATCCGGAGAAGCAGTCCGCCTAGGCTCACCGCCGCTCTCGCCGGTATATGACGGGTCAAAGGCGATGGTCAAGAAGCCACGTTCGGCCATATGCTGGGCGTAGATGCCGCTGGTCTGCTCCTTCACGGCACCGAAGGGGCCGGAGACTGCGATGGCCGGGAGTTTCCCCGTCGCGTCCTTCGGGACATACATATCGGCCACCAGCGTTATACCGTAGTGGTTGTGGAAAGTGACCTTGGAATGCTCCACAAGGTCGGATTTCGGGAACGTCTTGTCCCATTCCTGAGTCAGGTTCATATCGTTTGTGTTTTTGTTGTTGCCGCAGGAAGCCAGCAGGGCTATGCCCGCAAGGGCGATGAGTATCTTTTTCATGACGTCTATTGTTTCAGTGAATATGTGACGGAGATGTCGCCCGTGCCGAAGAACGCCTTCAGCTCTTCTGCAGAGAGGCTGTCCACCTTCCCCAACGGTGTGTAGGACCAGCTGTTGTTGCCATAGAATACACAGATATTGTTGCTGTTGTAGAGCATGATGTCTCCGGAAACAGCCGTGACCTGCTCGTTGTGGCTGGTGAGCGAAAATCCCAGCGGACCGTAATGCTCGAACCCATTGGCTTTCATCTGGACGGTAACGGCGCCGGCTTTCAGTTTCTCGGCCAGTTCTTTGGCGGTGGCATTGTCGGCCAGCGTGGCGGTGATGGTCTTTCCACCGGCGGTGATGTTCATAACCATAGTGATAGTCTGATCGTTATTGTTGGAGTTGTTATTGTTGTCCTCCGTCTGTTTCTCTTCTTCCTTCTGAGGCTCCGGAATCTCAACCGGCTCAATCTTCTCGCAGGAGAAAAGGGCTATGGAAGCTAGGCAGGCAAGAAGCATTGTAGTCATTCGTTTCATATCGATTGATTTTATAATGCAAAGGTACGGCGAGGCCTGCAACTTTTTGTGCCGATATTCGCTGAATTTATACCAATTTCGCAGATTTTACTATCTTTGCAGGGTTATGAAGAAGATTCTGAAGGTCGATAACCCCAATGTATACGCCGAATATGTAGGCGCTCCCATCCTGCATCCCCAGTTGGCGCTCATCAGCTACGACGAGGTTTCTCCATTCCGGAACAGTCTCAACAACTATGGCGTTTACGGCCTTTTCATTCAGCAGCAATTCCCTAAATATCTGTCCTATGGCACCAAATCCATTATCGTGGGAGATAGCTCCATCATTGCCGTAGCCCCCGGACAGTTAGGCGGAGGTGAAGACAACGGAACGCCCCTGTACATCAACGGATGGGCCCTGCTCTGGTCGCAGGAACTGTTGAAAGGATCTACGCTCGAAGGGAAAATGGAAGGATACCATTTTTTCTCCTACTTTGATACGGACTGGCTCAGGATGGAGTCTGCCGAATACGAGCGGCTCTCTTTACTCTTGGTTACTATGCGGAAAGAAATGCAGGAGAACCAGGATTCTCCTGTGCTCAGGAACATCCTCACAAGCTACCTTAAACTGATTCTGGAATACTGCCAACGGATCTATCTTCGCCAGCTCTCACAGAAAGAAAGTGGAGAAAGCGACATCCTCAAACGCTTCCACCGCTTGCTTGTCGATTATTTCACCCAAGGGCTGCAACATGAAAAGAGCCTTCCTACCGTAGCATATTGCGCGGGCGAACTGGCTTATTCAGCCCGTTACTTTGGCGATCTGATTCACCAGGCAACAGGCGGCACAGCCATCGGCTACATCCACAGTTTCGTAATTGACCAGGCCAAGAACCTCCTGATGAAAGGGCTAAGCGTTGGCGAAGTGGCCGACCTGCTGGGCTTCGAATATCCCCATCACTTCAGCCGGCTGTTCAAGAAGGTCACGGGAAGTACACCTTCCGAATTCTTAGCCGCGTAGATTACGCATTATCGGCAATATATTTATCAAACACAAAGATACAACATTTTCTCGGTCACTTTCGGTCACAATTTTATTCCCCATTAAAGATAGAAGCCCCCTAGATACTGTTTCTATGGAGCCCCATTGTTTCTATAGAATCTATTCCTGATATAGATCACAAGGATAAAGCAAGTATTGCGAATGTAGCCGTTTTTACGACATCCACAAGGCTTATTAGCTCACCTACGCTTTCATTCTCTTATGAAGGAGTTCGATATATGCTGCCTTGAGATCTTCGGACAGAAAGGAACGCTGTATTTCCTCTTCAAACTTAGGGAGAAGATCCAGATATTTCTTCTTTATGCGATCAAATACGATCTCGGGCACCCCGCAAGTTTTGAACGCTGCTACAAAGTCGGAGTCCTTGAGATGCTTCTTTTTCCCATTGAGATTTAACGCCAGTTCTTCATCATCGGCAGGATTACTTATGGCGGCGCTCAACAGGTCGTATGCCGGAGTGAGAACGGGCTCGCCTGCCGGGGAGTACAGGGAGAAGTTCTTCAGATGCATATCGTTATTCCCAGTAAGCCAGGAGAAATACACCAATTCCAGGAAATCCACCATGTCCAACTGAGGATAAGCGGAATACTTCCGGATTGCCTTGCCTATCTGCTCATAAGAACTGCGATACTTATGCTCAGTCTGCCGTTCCGTTAACTGACACATATCCTCCATTGCAATCTTCTCTCCTTTTTTTGTCCGGTCAATCCGCTTGGTAAGGTAGCCGATGCTGCCATCCTTCATCCGGATGAGCGTATGGGGAACGATCTTGAGCTTTGCGATTTCGGCCAGGTGCATGGTGAGATCCTCGTTTTCGGGCAGCATCGCAAACCGTTCCGTCTGGGGCTTGAAGATATAACCACCCCAAAGACCCACTATGGTAAGCTTCTGGGAATCCTTGTGTTTGTCAAGGTTCAGGGACAGCTTTGGCTGAACTCCCGTCAAGGTGGTTTGTGACTTGATGACCTGGGCGGCCAGTTCGTCCATTTCCTCCCGGGAATAATCCAAGGAAGGAGCCGTCGTAGTTCCAAAGAACTTCCTGCTACAGGATTTATGGAAATCGACCTCTCCCGGTTCGAGTTCCTTATAGCAATACAAACACTTACTCATCGCCCTCTTCTTTAAGCGGGATTACACTAACTGCTCCGATGCAGTCCTTACAGCAGAGAAGCAGCAGGGAAAACCTATCCAACTCGCTGATATCGGTATTGCGCAGGGCTACATCCAGAAGCCAGCCCTCCGGAATGAGACCATCGAAGAATGGAAATAAAACCGGGGATTTGTATGGCTTTTCAGTCAAGGGAAGAGTCAGGCTGACAGGCTTGGATTCCGCATCTGAGAGATACTCCTTGTCATAAAGGAACTCATAACCCTCATCCGTCTCTTTCAAGACCCCGGCCGGCTTCCCTTTGTATTCGATCAATGCCGTTTTCATTTCATCTTCTTTTGAGGAACCAGTTCGTATCCGAACAGATCAAATACCTGGGCGACCTTGTCCATCCGGACCGTGGCCTTACCCTGCTCCAATTCACGCACGAAGTTCAAACCGACTCCGGACTTCATGGCCAAATCTACCTGCGTAAGACCATGCTCCTTCCGCAAGGCTTTCAATGTCGATGATATAACATTGTTACTCATAATTACATCCGTTTGAATGCAAATTTAAGAAACAATTTCAAAACTACATCATAAAGAATGTAAAAATATCAAAACGACCTCAACTACATTCGATGTAATATAGCATATTGTTCATGCTTCAAATGACCTCAATATAGAAGCTGAACGGACGAAAACCGTCGTTGCAACTGATCATGGCACTCATCGGGTTTTTCATCCATCCATCATAAAAATTACCCTCTCCTTTGGC
>JAEEGH010027440.1_pt1 | contig 11268 bp, 7 predicted proteins | sample 9134181 | NCBI WGS metagenome assembly JAEEGH01 (sample SAMN16246544, study PRJNA631951) | gut metagenome | biome: gut microbiome; feature: rumen; material: DP-attached | host: Bos | place: Iran: Karaj | collected 2018-10 | reverse complement strand
AATTCACGCAATGACGCCAATGTCTGCGTAATCGCAACATCACCCGCTTCGGGGGTGGTCACATACGCACGAACCTTTTCACGCCATGATATTTCATAGCCTCCGGCTGCAATCGCCGAACGGTCGGGCAGATAGCCATTGCCGCCGTTGGAGCAACTGCACAGCAGATTATATGCGAACGGACCGTATTTGCGCAACCGCAGTGAAAAGATCGAGAACATCTCAAACGGGAATGGTGCCAACGCCACAGGCCCGAACGCCAACACCGTCTGGACGAAAACTAACTCCGGTTGCGGCGGCAAATGCCAATGTTCGAGCACTCGCTTGGCAACTTGATAATCGACTTCTGAAATGGCGGTTCCGCCTGAAGACTCATATTTCTGCACACGTTCCTGCACCGTCGCCTCGTCGTATGGCAACGCCTGCGGCAGCCGAATCTCCTGCGACCGCACACGCAACGGCAGATCAGCTTGAAAATCACGAATGTCGGAAAGAGCACGCAACGCGTCAGTTGCGGCGCGCAATCCAACCTCCAACACCGAACGTTCGCCATCTCCGCCACCTGCGGAATATCCGAATATGCCCTCCGCCTTGATCGGCCGGTTGGTGTTTGGGCCGACATCGCCTTCCGAGCCGTTCACGAACATCACCGTCGTGTTATAACTGTTGCTCACCCGTTCGCGCATCATGCCGCACCAGTCGCTGGAAATCAGGCGATTCGATCCTTGGCACGTATTGTGACAGCCGTAGTGAATGAAGATGCCGATATCTTCGCGCGTCTCTTTGTCGAGAAAGCGAACCACGGTCATATTGTCGTCGCAAGGCAGGTATGGATCAGCGATGAAGTGGGATACCTTGCCGTTTTCATTCATGCCGCGCCGCGACACACCAGTCTTGCTTTTGGTCAAGCCGAATCCAGCAACCGCTTCGCGCATGTTATTTTTTGCTTGCTGAACGGTTTCGACGATTACGGGAATCATACGCCGTGCATAAGCCTCGCCGCGATGTTCTGGATCGACATCCGTTCTGCTAAGTGTGCGCCGTGCAAACACTTGGGGAGCTGAATGGGTATGCGTGGCGCACACGAGAATATGATCCGCCGGAATGCCGGTAGCGTCATTGATAGCATGATGCATGGCGGATGCCAGTTCTTCCGAAATGCCGCACCAATCCAGACTGATCACCGCAGCTTCGGTTGTTCCGTCCGCAAGCACCATTGCCGTCGCACGCAACGGAGAATGAACCGCTTCCGCCAGCCGTGCTGGATTTCCGTATCCAGTAAGGTAAATACCCAGTTCAGGGGTGATATCGCCAACCGCAAATCCTGCCTTCATATTCTCAACTCCTTGTTTGAAATGAACCTAATTCGATGAACAGAAAAAGGCCCGAACAAAATATATATTTGTTTCGAGCCTTACTATACACCGTGTTTGGAGTTTTGTAGTCAATAGATGGCTAAATTCTTTTGTAAGTGTGGAAGTACGTATATTCCACAACAAAACCGCGGCAAAAAATCAAGAAATAGTGATGGACAGAACGCATCCGCAGGCGGCCGCAAATTTCATCAGAGTCCCACAGGAAATATTGCCGCGCCCTCGTTCCAGTTTGGCGACCATCGGCTGGGAAACTTTCATCCGACGAGCCAATTCCGCTTGCGAGAGTCCTGCTTTCTTGCGTGCTTTATAGAGTTGTGCTGCAATCGCCAAACGTTGGCGTGCCTCCGCAATACGTTCGGCATTGGCTGGATCATCAAAGTAAGCTTGCCGTTCCGCTTGTTGCTTTGTCTTCAACTCCTCCAAATGCTCGGCGACATATTTGACTTCGTCTTTGATTTCCTGTTCTGTCATGTGACGTCTCATATCAACCTCGCTTGTTTTAGTTCCCTGGCCAATTTACGTGCCTGTTCTAGTTCAGAAAGAGGGATTTTCTGTGACTTCTTCACGTAACCGTGAATCCCATAGACATTATCCTCCTTGCCATAGACATAGAAGACACGCACGTTCCCTGCATTAATCCCCCTAATACATTTAATCCCTAAAACAATATATTCAAGCAATAGAAAACGCTTTTACTCACAATATAAATATTAATTGATAATATTCGTATGAATCGTTTCTAACAATCGATTTCAACAGACTTTAGGAGAAAATAGGAAGTGTTTTTTCTCAACGTGCGAACCGATGGTCGGGAATGGTGATTTGTTCGCCAGCCTGAACATTTTGCGTAAACAAACTCCCATCAGGCAAACGGACTTTCAGACAACCATTGCGTTCACAAAGGATTCTGACAGCGCTGATGACGCCTCCCTTCTGCTCAGCGGAAACCAAATAGGCGCCGTCTGCACGCAAATTTTGGAATGCGATATCTTGAGTCTTCGGCCAATTCGGGAAGATCAACAGAACGCCATGATTAGCCTGAAGCAGCATTTCATTGATCGTGTTCGCATAGACGGCGACGTTTTCCATGCCACCACCGCCATGATTGAACATCATGTTCGGAAATTGGAATCGTTTCGCATGTTCGGACAGTTTGTCCAAAATCAATTGCGGATCGATGCCGACACGTGCGGCAGCGGGATATACAGTAGATGTCCCGTTGCCGTCCATCCAGCGGTCGGTTTCAAGAATGGATTGACGGGCGATTTCAAGTAATTCCGTCGGCGAATCCATCCGAATCTGACCGGCGGGATAGATGTGCTGAAGGCTGACGGCGTTTCCGCCAACCCATTCGTGGCCTTTTTCCGTTAATCTGAAAATGCGTTTTCCTTCGCGAACAAAGGTCGGGAATGGTGGCAAATGATTGAGAATATGGAACCATTCGTTTGTTTGATCTTTGCCAAGACCATATTCGTCTGCAAGTTCAATCAATGTCTGAAAGATCATCCGCAGAAGTCCCAAAGAGAGAATTGGATTCATATCCTTCTCCCGTTCAACGGCCTGTGGATATTTCTTTCTGAAATCCGGTATATAAAAAGGAACTTCATGCGCGGCATCCCGATGGTCGTTGAAACGGCCGTCTTCAAAGACCAGATAGTCTTTCCAGAAGTCAGCCAATTCACGAAGATAGGGATAGAGATGTTGCGTAGCATAATTATGGTCCATGGTTCCCTTCCATCGCATGACCATGACGACCGCGCCGAAAGCGGCATCGCTTTTTTGCCCAAGAAATGACTCGCCATGTTCCTCTTCCGTCCATTGATTGTGTTCGATTCGCAAGCCTTTTGGAGCGAGGCTGACCGGATAATAGATGCCACGGCAATGGGCGATGTCACGAGCAAATTCGCGGCCAGTAGGTATGAATTCCTCCAGCGGGACATGATAGCCGTCCAGCAGTTCCGGATGATTGGAGGACGTTGCCGCATAGAACGTCGCTTGGTAATTGTAGTTCATGTGATAGTCGCCGCCCCATCCAGGCTCCGCCGCAGTGATGAAATTGCCGAAAAGCCCAGGCGGGAAGTTCGGATTACGCGCCGCACAGGCGAGAAGATACTGCCCTGCAAACCAATTCAATTCGATTTCCGGTTTGGACGGACAAAGCACGGCTGATTTCGACCAAAAGTCCCGCCACCAATCCGTATGCTTTTTCAGAAGGCTCTGGCAGTCATCAACAGTCAAAGAACGGCAACGATTCGTTGGAATGGTCTGCCAATCTGTTGAGTCATGATTAGTCGCCACAGCGATAATATAAAGGGAGTCCGAAAGTTTTCGGAGACAGGCGGCACCGCTGGTCGGCCATTCAAGAGCCGGCGAATCAAACACTTCCGTAAACACTTGCAAGCCATCATCATTCGATGTCGTGACGGCCATGCGTTTGGCGACAGAGGGACGAAGATTGACGGAAATAGCGGTTGATTTTGGACCAGACAATTGGAGAAGGATGGTGTTTTCCGTGGCAAGCGGCGTCAGCGTGATATGCAGCGGACCGAATGTGCCGCGCAACTGCGCAACGTCCATGTCCTGCTCAATATGCCATTCTTTTTCATCGGCATCTGGTACGGATATTTCGATGGAACCGAAGGGGCGGATGCCGCCTTTTCCTTTGCATGCACGGGCTGGCAAAGCTTCCCAAAAATCGCTTTTACCAATATATATGACATGCTTGGCGGGAGTGCCGCCCCATATGAGAGCAACATCGCCATTGCCTGCGACGGCGCCATCCGGCGTCAGACGGGAGGGAGTCGCATGCGGAACGGTATCAATGACGGCAATGTGTTTCATGGCATGTAATGAAGGAAGGACAAGTATGAGAAAGAGAACAATTAGTGAATGTCGCATGTATGGAATTTTGGAATGATAAACAAGAGTTTTTTCACTGTTGATTTGTAAAAAAGTAACGAATACTGTCAATTTGTCAAACATCACAGGGAAAAAACAGCTCCCAAACATAAGAAGCGTACAAGCAAAATTGATGGCATCAACAAGTGAACCATTTGGCTTCGCCGTTTTTACCAAGGTGGAATGGAAGGAGAACGTTGGATGATTATATTACTGATTGAACGTCCTTTAATTACTCACCATGGTATTCTTCTTTCCACGCCATATGGATTTCATCATTCGCCATTTCGCCATCAGAGGTTGGAAACGGGTGCTCTACGCATTCATTTTCATCCTGTTATGCTGGCAGCTTACACGATTCTGGGGCAACTGGAAGGATGGCGTCTCCTCCATATTCTATTTCATCCATGCCCCTATTCACGAAGTCGGACACACCGTGGCGGCCATGATTCACCTGCCGCAAACGGCGGTCGTCCTGGCGGGAAGCCTCTTTCAGCTGTTGACTCCCATCGCCATCGGCGCCTATTTCGTCTGGCATGGCGACTGCCCTGCGATTTCGCTCTGTCTGGGCTGGCTTGGATTCGCCACCATCGAAATGGCGACCTATATGCATGACGCGCCATTTCGCAACCTGCCGTTGGTCGCGCCTTTTTCAGACGGCGAAAATCTCATCCACGATTTTGAATATCTGTTCACCCGCATGCATTGTCTCAACCACGCATGCCGTATCGGCGTGGCGACGGCGGCCATCGGCTACGCCTTCGTATTCATCGCCCTCGCCCTTATCATCGCCATGTTCGTCTTGGGATTTCTCCCAAGACAGCCGAAGGACGAATGAATCCGCGCGCCAATTAGATCAAATGCCTTCGGGCGAACGATATGCAAGAGTCATGGCGACGAGCAGTTCACGCGCGGTATCGATCTTTGCGTCCAGTGTGGCATCCGCTGGCAGAGAAGTCGCCGCCTGCCAGGCATCCTGAAGACGCTGGCTGAGTTCCGCATCACCGGAAGCGGCCTGCAGGGCATCTGCGTAGATTTTCTCCGTCTTCTGCCTGTTCGCATCAGACATCATGTTGTCCAGCATGTACGACACGCCCATGGCATTGCGCGAAAGCCAATTTTTGAACGCCTCGCCGTTGCCTGCCGACGTCAGTCCAGTCTCGCCGAAAAGGAACTCTTCGGTCTTGCCTAGAAGCATGGTCAGCGACGGGCGTGGCGTGCAATCGCGTTCCTTCACGGATTCCGTGACGGAATAAGAGATATCAAATCCAACGCCCAGGCCAATGCCCACTGGATCGACGTTGATGCCCATCTTGTTTTGAGTTTCGCTTGAAACACTAACCGTCTCAAATGCGCCGTCGACGCATGTCCACTTGATGGTCCTGTAGCGTTCCGCCTCGCCAAGACTGCTCGCGCCAGCGATACTGGCAACGGCGTGCAGCATCAAATCAGGATGTTCGGCAACGAATTCGACCGCTCCGACAATCAGATCGAATGCGTCTCCGAGATGGTCAATGGCGAATGTGATGAGGGCCATGATATTCTCCGGATCGGAAAGCCATTTCTTGACGGCGGCGACGGCGGTCTCCTTGACGGAAGCCAGAATAAACCCCGGAAGAGTCGCGCCAAGAGCCACCTTGACAGTATCATTTCCAATGTCCGAGGCAAGGTCCTTCATTGTATCCTTGGCAAGATTCTGCGATTTGTTTTCGAGACGCTCTCCCTTGTTGATGTATGTCCGGGTTATGGCATCGATAATGACTCGCGCAGGCATCGAACCGGAAACAGCCAATTCATGCGAAGTTCTGACGACGTTTTCCCATGGCCTCCTGTCGGCTCCAGGCTTGACGGGCTTCTCCGAAGAGAAGCGATATTGGCACGTCGTGTCCAGCCCGACTTCACGGCGCATGGTATTGACGCCGCCCTCTGCGAAAGCCTTGCCGAAGGAATTGCCAATGTCCTTCGTCCAACCATCGGTCACATTCTTAATAAAACCCAACTTCACTTCGGCGGAAAAAGAGTTGCGTATTTTCGCAGGCTTCGCGGCGCCAGTGCCTTCCATGAAATATTCGCGGTAAATCTCGGGGGGGAACCTTACGGAAGGGTTGGAGAAACGATCCAGCAGACGGTCGGCCTCGCCGCGCGAGATGCGTCCTTCGCGTGCGGCGAGTTCGGTCGCCAGCATAAGAGTCCGAATCTTATTCGCGGCTTTTGAAAAACCAACGGTGTCCGTGAATTTGAAAACACCTTTGCTTCTGTCGGCGGCCTCCTCCGCTTCTTGGACTGCTTCGTCATAACTCACCTGAATGGACCTGATGATGTCCTGCGACGTCGCACCAGTATAATTTGGAACAGGCAATATATTGCCGCCTTCTGGCTCCGGACGCATCATGGCGTTGAGCGCCGCCGTGTCCTTCGCGGATTTTATGCCACGTGCCACTGGAGCATACGAATACGATTTGACTTTGAAATCACGCTCGTGAGACCCGCCAGTCTTGGCTGAAATATCCACGACGCCTCCGCGGATTTTGATGCTTCCTTTCGCCTCGCCCCTCAGATGCAGCGTATATCCCTTTCGTTCGGCAACGATGACTGGATTCAGGCGTTTGGCCAGCAATCCGTCCAGCGCGCCTGCGATGCCGCGGTCCTTGAGTGTCTGGAGATACTGGGCGTTGTCCTGTTTGATGTCGCCCGCCTTGCGTCCAAGCCAGCGGAAAAACTTTGTTCCGAGACTTCCAATGGAGCGCCCAAGGCTTTTGAACCCTCCTACGATCGCTCCCACGAGTGTGCGAGACGTCGCGAATTTGTTGCGTTTTGCATCAAGAAGGAAGTCATCCAGCGTTTGATATGAGCGTGTGACGAAGTGCGAGACCTCGCCGCCAGCGCTCGCCTGCGCCTTGGCGCCTGCAATTGTGGACGCCTTGCCGGCCTCAATGGCGGCCTTCGCCTCTGCGCCGCCAGCCAAACGGAAAGTCACTGCAATTTCACGCCCTTTTCCTTTGCATTGCACTTCGCCGATGACTCTCACGCGCGCTCCGACGCGGAGCCCCGCGACAGCGGCCGACGAGAAGCCCAGACCGATCAATGCGCCGACGCCGATGGACAGCTCGACCTTGCGCGAACCACCTTTCAGCGCAATCCCGCCGACGATGTCACGCAATGTGGCGGTTGCCTTGTCAGTATCCTGAAAATCACGGATTTGATCGTTGGTGCGGTGCGAAAGCTCCAGTACGTCGCCGACTGTATCGACCAGCCAGAGGCCATTAGGGGCTTTGACAGGCGGCGTATTTGGAGCGATTTTGGAGATTTTGCCGTTGATTTCGCTAAGCTTGTTGTTGAGTTGATGCTCCAGCAGCATCACGTTGAAGAGCGTTTCAGGGACTTTGCTGCCTACCTTGAAGGTAAACGCGTGCTGGATTTTCCTCAATGTCCCCTCGGAGGCATCCATTTTGCCGATTTCAAGGCCTTTCTTGCCGAATTCCACCTGCATCTCATAGCGGAAGACGCGCAACGTCTTGAGAATCTCATCGAGGCCTTTACGCGGATCGCCGCCCGCCCCCGAACCATCCTTTACGGCATCGGTCAAAGCGGCGCGAGCCTGTTTCAATTCGTTCAAAATAGTCTTGAATTCCGTGCAGCTTTGCAGGAGGCCGTCCATTCCTCCCTGTGGATGAGCGTTGGAAATCTGTGCAACGGTATCTATGACGGTTCTGTCAAGCTCGGACAACTTTTCCGCGCCGGCGACGTCCTTCTTGATTTTCGCGACGGCCTTCTGCGCCGTTTCAAGCATTCCGGAAGCACTATTCAAATCCCAGTCGCGGCCGGGCGAGGCTTGATGTTGCGCCGCAAACTGCACTGCCTGGCCATTGCCATTCTGCAAGTCAGGCCCGACACCCTTTACCATGGCCTTTTGGATTGCAGGATCATGCTTTACTTCTGCAACGACGCGGTTGTCCTGCGCGTCAGGGACTTCCTGTCCATTTGGAATCAAAGGGCCAATGCCGAGATTCGGCATCGTGTTCAAACGTTGTATTCCAATAAATTCAGTCATGGCCAATCCCTCCCCTATTCATTGTCAACAGGGAAGTTCACGGCAAAATAATCGCGGACCGCACGAACGGCGTGGACAAGCGACTCTATCCATGCCGCAAGCGAATCAGCTGAAGATATTTCCAATGCGCCTCGACGATCCATCGCCAACACCAAATCCGCATCATCATCAAGCGCAAGCGTGAAGCCTTCCGTCGCGCCGCCAAGTTCGTTCAGCCGAAGAAGGGCCAACGCTTTTTCCCCCGCGTCAGCGACGTCGACGCCGCCGAACGCGCCGATTGGAGAAAACGCGACGATGACATCCGATTCTTCCAGATACTGCATGTTGACAATGATTTCGTCATCAATGGTAAATGTGACAGTGGCTTCATCGTCAAGCACAAGTTCCTGCTTGAGCAAATTGCCGAACTCGGCGAGGACGTCCTCGAACTGCCCCCGCAGTCTGCCATCGTCCATTTCGTCAACATCATCAAAGTCTTTCATATCATCAAAGTCATTCATAAAGCGCGCTCCTTTCCTGCCAATCGGTTATGGCGAGCATGATGTTTTCTAGACACGCATCAAATCCATCCACATCGGCAAGTTCATCCAACGGACGTCGTTCCGTGAGATAAAGCACGTTGTCCACACTAATGGAAAGTGTCGCTCCGCGAGTTCCTGACCAGAAGAAATTTCCTGCAATGCAGGCCTTTGCGAAGTCGGCGGCCCTAGGGATGTCCGTAATGGAAAGGACACGCGCACGGATCACTGACATCGCGGGTTCGCCCGGGACCTGGAAGAAATCAATCTGCCGTCCGTCCTCAAGCAGGGAAAAAGAATTGCCATCGCCACGCACAAACGCGTCTCGATATCTTGATTCGGCCAATGAGGCCACATCATCGAATGAAATGCTCATTGCTGTATTCCTATATTATATGAAGCAGTATCCGTTTTGTTTACATAGCGAAGAAAAGGTTACACAGGCATGATGCCGAAAGCGCAGAATGATGGCCCTGAACCATTTTCAACCGCAATCGTCTCACGATTTTTTCCATATCTAAATGTGTCCATTACAATACCATTCTTTCTCAACTTTTCCAGTTCATCGCCACTGTATCGTTTTGACACAATCTTCCCGCATTGTCAAAGGAGTCGGTGCAGACGATAGCAAAGGACAAGCCCGGACGCTAGGCCCACACATGGTTCAACCAATACCAGAAACTGCTTGTAAGACTTGGAGCGGTTAAGCCGCAATGCAACCACTGAACAGCAACCACAAAAACCACGAAAAAGACGAAAAATCAACAACATAAAGTCCACAGAACACAGAATAAACAAAATGCCTCGCCGCCGGGCCGACAATATACGAAGGATTCAATCATAAAACAAGACGTTGATCCCGAATAAAGCAAACGGCTCCGGCGGCTCGGCGGTTGTCGTCGCTTCGCGAGGTGCGGAAAACATCATGCGGAAGCTCGCAGTCGTAGTGAAAATCTTTTACGAAAGAACAAGAAAATGAACGATAATAGTACGAGAAAACCGCGGCAGCCTACGAAGCGTCGCTATAGCTGACCGCTATTGTGATTGTTTATAGACAGAACTCTCAAAGGTTTGCATATGCGCAGATTTCAAGCCGTGTAGCGGCGACCGCCCGCAGGGCGTGACTTTCCATAGCCGTGGGCCAGCGTCCAACGGACGCGCAGCCCACGGTGGGCATGTGGTGGACATGGCGCCCGAAAAGGGTGCGACAACCAAGGAAATAGTTTGCGACTTTTGAGATTCACGTCTTCTATACTAAGATTGGTATTATTTATGAATACGTTCTAATCTTTGCAGTAATATCCACCAGTCTTCGGAGCACCGCGGAACTCAATCCGACTGGCATTTTTCAACTGTCGCAAATGGCGTTCCAATGTACGTTTAGGTAAAGACATAGCCAAAGCGATTGCATTGGCGCGAAGACCAGGATGCCGCTGAATATAGGAACACACCGCTTCAAGCTCATTTACTCCGCCATTTACTCCGCCATTTACTCCGCCAACTGCCGTGTTCTGGTGTTCTTTCAGTGCTTCCAGAATTCGTTCAAGCATGAAATCGACAAAAATGCCGGAATCGGATTTGGCCGTGCTGTCATTTATGGCCTGATAATAGTCACTCTGGTTATCATGAACGATTGTCTCTACAGGGAGATGCAGAAATACAGGATTCAGTTTGCCAAGGATAAGCGATTGCCAGAGTCGCCCTATTCTGCCATTTCCATCGGCAAAGGGATGGATGAATTCAAACTCGTAATGGAATACGCAACTGCGAATCAGAAGGTGATCTTTGGAGCTGCGAAGCCAGCCGAATAGATTGGCGATCAATTGTGGAACCTGCCCCGCAGGTGGCGCAATATGAATGATTTGCTCTCCAGCAAAGACACCAACGCCGCCAGTCCGAAAACTACCGGCCCCCTCCACAAGTGCCGCCATCATTGTGCGATGCGCTTTCAACAGATCTTTCACGGAGAATGGATTCAATTTGGGAGCCAGATCGTATGTTGCGATGGCATTCTTAACTTCTTGGATTTCTCGTAGTGGCGCGACTACATGCTTACCGTCCAGAATGTCCGTCACCTGCTTCAGCGAGAGTGCGTTCCCCTCGATGGCCAGCGATGAGTGGATGGTCTTGATGCGATTTGCCCGACGCAGCTTCAAGGCATCGCTCTGCTCAAGGCGAATGACATAACGCTCAACCAGCGCAGAAATCTGCGCGACCAGTGAAACTGCCCGTGAGGATATGGAGAATGGAGGTTGGTAGGTCATTTTGCTTTTTTGCATTGGATGTTCTAATCCAGTCGCCATATTTTTTATTCTAGTCATGCCTGCATGACGAAACTATTGAGACCGAATGAGAATAATATAAGGCCAAAACACAGAAAAAAAGTCCTGAATGCAAAAAATGGCTATTTCAGGACTTTTTAGAC
>JAEEGH010027439.1_pt1 | contig 11268 bp, 9 predicted proteins | sample 9134181 | NCBI WGS metagenome assembly JAEEGH01 (sample SAMN16246544, study PRJNA631951) | gut metagenome | biome: gut microbiome; feature: rumen; material: DP-attached | host: Bos | place: Iran: Karaj | collected 2018-10 | reverse complement strand
AGCGTTCCATCGTCAAGGAATCCGTACGGTCGTCTGTCAGGTCTTTATCCTGAGGATTCATAAACCGTTGTTCCTCATGTGAGACCCTGGTCCTGATGTTCAGCGGATGATACATCTTGGACAACTGAGCCGCCGACTCAATCATCGTGAGAATAGCCGTATTCTGCACCACGCTTCTGATACTGTAGTAGCCCTTGTCTGTAATGGCCTCCGGGAACCGTTCCACCAACAGTTTCATCATGCCACGACTTTGTTCCGCACCGTGCTTTGTCAACTCAGTTGTACGGTTATGGGCATCGTTGTGGATGATCTCCAGCCGTCTCAGTACGTCCTTGCCCAGCTTGGTCAGTTTTCCCAGACTGTCAGCCTTCATAAACACTTCGAGTGGCTCGTCATAGTATTCCTCCTTCTGGAGATAATACGACGATGGACAGGCATAGTGGTTGATGTAGAAAGGTTTCTTTCCACCAGGGGCAGGCGTATCGTTCTCAACCTTAATGGCGGGCAGCGAGTAGTTGGTGCCCGCAGAACGGTTTACGTCGGCCTTCAACTCCCTCACGACATCCTGTGCCTGTACCGTCATTCCTGCCATAATCATCATGGCAGAAAGTATCAAATGCTTCATTTTTAATCTTTAATGGCTAATAATTGGGTGCAAAGTTACGAATTTTCCCTCACATTCCCAAATAAACGTGCAAAAATATACCCGTAAATGCATGTTCAAAAAGAATCGCCACCATTGCTGATAGCGATTCGAACTATCCCCGCTTGATGCGAGCTACTTATGAGGGCTTTGTTTCATCCGAGTCTATAAAAATGCAATGGCGGAGAGTTTACGTCCCAAGTCATGGATAGCGTTCTGGAACTGTATGAGCCTGTGACCCGTAAAGCAGAGCTATAGCCCGCTTCGGTAGAGTCACAGCCAGTGTCTTTTTTATGCTGTCAAAAACTTGCTGGTCCATATTCATTCATTGTTTCGACTGCAAATAGGAACTTTTCTCGAAAGTTCCAAATTTTGAGGGAAGAAAGTAGCGGCATTCGTGTCTTCATACCTAATAGGGATGGTATTCAAGTCCGAAGACATCGGCGACGGCCTTGTAGGCTACTTTGCCCTCAATGATATTTAGACCTTTGGCCAGGGCGGAGTCGTCTTTGCAAGCCTGCTGCCAACCCTTGTCGGCCAGAGCGATGGCATAGCGTAAGGTGGCATTCGTCAGGGCGAGGGTCGAGGTGTTGGGCACAGCACCTGGGATGTTCGCCACGCAGTAATGCACGATACCGTCCTCGATATACACTGGGTCGCTGTGCGTCGTGGGTCTTGAAGTCTCGAAGCATCCGCCTTGGTCGATGGCCACGTCTACGAGCACCGTTCCTGGCTCCATCAGTTTGAGCATCTCCTTGGTAATCAGATGTGGGGTCTTGTCGCCAGGCACCAGCACACTACCCACAACAATGTCCACCGTTGGCAACTGCTGGCGGATGTTGTGCTCAGAAGAATAGAGTGTATGCACATTGGCAGGCGTCTCGATGTCAAGCTGGCGCAGACGAGGCAATGAGATGTCGGTGATGGTGACATCTGCTCCCAAACCAGCAGCCATCAGCGCAGCAGCCTCGCCAACGACGCCACCACCTAATACCAGCACCTTAGCAGGGCTCACGCCAGGCACACCGCTGATCAGCTTGCCCTTACCGCCTTTTGTCTTCTGCAGATAGTAGGCGCCGTTGAGTGCGGCCATGCGTCCTGCCACCTCACTCATGGGCTGCAATAGGGGTAGTGAGCCGTTGGGCAGCTGCACGGTCTCATAGGCCAGGCATACGGCGCCGCTCTTCAGCATCGCCTCTGTCAGTTCCTTCTCGCACGCGAAATGGAAATAGGTGAACAGCAGTTGTCCGCTGCGCACCAGATCGTACTCCTGTTCGATGGGTTCTTTTACTTTCACAATCATATCGCACTCACGATAGACGGCCTCGATGGTCGGTAGGATTCTGGCTCCAGCCTTCACATAGTCGTCGTCAGCAAATCCGCTGCCCTCACCAGCGGTGTGCTGCACACTCACCTCATGGCCTCTTCGTGTCAGTTCTGCTACTCCCGCAGGTGTCATGCCCACGCGGTTCTCATTGTTCTTAATCTCCTTGGGAATTCCTACTTTCATAATCGTTTGGTTTTTTGTTATACATATTTCATGGTGCGAATATACAAAAAAATCTCATACGTTGTTCTTTTGAAGCCAATTTTTTGTATATTTGCACGCGGAAATTTAAAAACCAAGAAGATATGAAGAAATGTTTTTTCTCAATTGCAATCCTGGCAGCGTCAGGCTGCATGGTTGTGGCGTGTGGTAATCAGAGTGCTAGCAGCGCTTGTTGTGCTGACTCTACTGAGGTGGATGAAATCGTTGAGGAAGCAGGGGAGTCAGTGGACAATCAAACGGTTGCTCTGCCTATGACGAAAACCAGCTTCGAGATGAACACCTTTACCGTGGGTGTGCCTGATGGTTGGGGCACGACGCCTAATCTTGACCCAGCATCATCAGACATCATGGTGTTTAAAGGCGACATGGAGAAAATCATGAGCAGTCCTACTATGATCATCAATGTGGACGAACTGGAGGATGGCAAAAGCCTTGATGAAACTTTGAAGGCAGCAGATGCAGAGCCGGACATGAAGCCTATTCCAGGCGTGATGATTGAAGGTAAGGACTACAGGGCCTTCGAGATGATCGAGAACGATGTAAAGGGTATTATCCTCTATGCTGAGGAGAACGGCAAGATTATCAGTGTGACGATCATCAATTCTCAGCCCGACAATCCTGAAGTGCTGACCATCTTGAAGAGCATCAAGGTGAAGTAACGACTCACGGACCTGTCCCCATGAGTTCACTAAGCGGAGCGATGCTTGTCGAATTTCTTGAGGATGAAGTTGAAGGCTTCAAGGCCGATGAGGACGAGGAAGGTGGCGGCTGCCGAGAGGATGTACATGCCGCCTCCACAGGCCAGACCGATGGCCGCAGTCACCCAGAGACCTGCGGCGGTGGTTAGTCCGCGAACCACATTCTCGCTCTTATGGAAGATGATGGTGCCTGCGCCGATGAAACCGATGCCCGATACCACCTGAGCGGCCACACGCGACACATCCCAGCGGTGTTCGGGGGTATGCATGGCTCCTTCGAAGCCGTAGGCAGAGACGATCATAAACAAGGCAGAGCCTAAGGCTACGAGGAAGTGGGTACGCATGCCGGCTTCCTTGGCCCTATATTCGCGCTCCAGACCGATGGCACCGCCCAAGAGGGCTGCCACGAAGATGCGCAGGATAAATTCCCAAGTCATGTCCATATTTGACAATTTTACTATTTCACTATTTGACTATTTACAATTCTTTTTTGTAGCAGCGGTGGCGACGGATGATCTTCGATTCCAGATACTGCCATTGGGAGAGGACGCCCTCGTTGGATTCCATCTGCGGACCTGTAATGGCCCATTTGAAGTTGTAGGCCTGGAACTGACGGATGAGGTCGTCGAAGATCAGGGCGTTGGCACCCTTGTTGCGGTACTCGGGCAGGACGCCGATGAGCAGCAGGTCAACGGTATCAGTCTTGTGCCATTTCAGGATCTTCAGCAGGTGCCACCAGCCGAAAGGCAGAAAGCGTCCGTCGTTGGTCTTCTGGAGTGCCTGTGAGAATGAGGGGAAGGTAATGCCGAAACCCACCATCTGGTCGCCGTCCATGATGGCAGTGACAAGGTTGAGGTCGGCAATCCTGATATAGTCGTTGACCAGTTTGTCGATCTGTTTCTGTGAGAGTTGGCTGAAGCCGTAGAGGTCTTTGTAGGTGGCATTCAGCAGGTCAAAGACCTTCTGGCCGTAGCCCTCCTGAATCAGTTCGTGGCGCGTGAACTTATGTACTCTCAATCCGTAGCGTTTACGTACCATCTCCGTCAGTTTGGCAAACTTCTCGGGCACCACCTCCGGCACTTTCACCTTACACTCCACATAGTCGTTATCTTTCTGGAAACCCGCCATCTGCTCCATGTGTTGGGGGTAGTAGGGGGCGTTGTAGTTGATGTACATGGTGGCGAGTTGGTCGAAGCCATCGATGAGCATGCCCTCACGGTCGGTATCGATGAAGCCCAAGGGTCCGGCAATCTCGTTCATCCCCCTTGCTTTTCCCCAGTCTTCGACCGCCTTCAGTAGGGCGGTAGACACCTCGGGGGCGTCGATAAAGTCGAACCATCCGAAGCGGACGGCCTTGCGGTTCCATCGCTCATTGGCTCGGCGGTTAATGATGGCCGCCACGCGACCTACCATCTGTCCGTCTTTGAAGGCCATGAAATACTCTGCCTCGCAGCATTCGAACGAGGGGTTTTTATCCCGACGGAGCGTAGCTATCTCGTCGGAAAAAAGGAAAGGTACGGCACAATCGTTATTGCGATAGAGGTCGTAGTAAAACTGGATGAACTGTTTCAGTTCCCGTTTCGTTTCAACGCGTTTGATCTTAATCATTGGTGCAAAGTTACAAAAAAACCTGTGATGATGTTCAGTTTTCTATGCATTTTAACGATTATTCATAGTGCATCGATGTATTCGTAGAGTTTTTTGTAGAAAGGATGGCGTGTCATGGTGGAGGCATCGCTGAGGATGATGAGTTTCATACGGGCGCGTGTGATGGCCACGTTCATGCGTCGGAGGTCACGCAGGAAACCGATTCGTCCTTCGTCGTTGGCACGGACGAGTGAGATGAGGATGATGTCGCGTTCCTGGCCTTGGAAACCGTCAACGGTGTTGACGCTGATGAGGTGGCGGTAGGGTTTGAAAAACTCGCGTTTCTTGAAAAGTCGGCGGAGGTATTGCACCTGGGCGCGGTAGGGAGAGATGACGCCCACGTCGAGGCGTTCGTCGAGGATGCGGGCTTTGCCGATCTTCTTAAAATACTGTTCGAGGGCGAGGAGGGTAAGTTCGGCCTCGGCCTTGTTGATGCGACCGAAGGATTCGCCTACGAATTGTTCTTTGAAGGAGATGTCGGAGTACTCTGAGTGATCTGAGTACTCTGAGAACTCTGAAGTGTCGATCCAGGTCATGGGGATGTCGAGGTCGAGGATGGAGCGGTATTTCACTTCGGGGGCCGATTCGACCTGGTTGCCGTAGAACCAGTCGGAGGAGAAGCGCATGATCTCCTCGTTCATGCGGTATTGCATCTTGAGGAGGGTGACCGTTTCAGGGTGGTTTTCCACGATGCGTTCCATGAGCGTTTTTCCGAGGCCTGCTTTGAGGGCTGCGAAACTTTTGATGGTGGGTGGGAGTTGGCAGTGGTCGCCAGCGAAGATGACGCGTGACACCCGTCGGATGGGAATCCAGCAGGCCGCTTCAAGCGCCTGTGCAGCCTCGTCGATGAAGAGGGTGCCGAATTTCTGACCTTCGAGCAAGCGGTTGGCCGAGCCCACGAGGGTACAGGCGATGACGCGGGCCTCGCCGAAGAGTTGGGCATTGATACGTACCTCCAGTTCGGTGGCGCGTTCTTTGAGGCGTTCGAGTTTCTGGTGGTAACTGTCGCTGCCCCGTTTGCGGTGGGAACGGAGATCGCGGATGGCCTTGCGGATGCTCCAGAGGAGGGTGTAGTCGGGGTGTGCCTCGAAGCGACGCTCGTAGGTGAAGGAGAGCATCTTATCGTTGACGCGGGTGGGGTTGCCGATGCGGAGGACGTTGATGCCGCGGTCGACGAGTTTTTCCGAGATCCAGTCGACGGCCATGTTGCTTTGGGCGCAGACCAGAACTTGGTTTTCGCGGCGGAGTGTCTCGTAGATGGCCTCGACGAGGGTGGTGGTCTTGCCGGTGCCGGGAGGACCGTGGACGATGGCGACATCTTTGGCCTGGAGGACCTTATTTACTGCATCTTCCTGGGTGCGATTTAGGTAGGGGAAGTGCAAGGGGGCGAAGGTGAAGGACTCGGCCTTCATTCCACCACTGCGCTTCTCCCCCTTTGAGGGGGAGCTTGAGGGGGTATAGAAGAGGTCGCGGAGGTAGCCCAGACGGCCTTTGGCTCGGATCACGCGGTCGAGGGCTTCGAACATCGTGCGGTAGGAGGTCTCGTCGAAGAAAAGTTGGATGCCGAGGTTTTCGGCGGTCTGGAGGTCGACGAGAGGGGCGTTGTCGGGGAGGGCGACGACCATACGATCGCCATCGACATAAGAGACGGTGGCGGTAAAGGAGAAATATTTAATCTGAGGACTCTGAGTACTCCGATTATTCTGAGTACTCAGACTCTTGAAGAAGGCCACGGGACGACCGAATTCGAAATTATGTTCGATGTCGTTGTCATCGCTCTGGCGGAAGACCTCGATGACGAGCTGGTTGAGGGAGTTGTAGTAGGTCTTGCCTAGTTTGAGGGGAAACCAGGCATCGCCACGCTTGATCTTCCGCTGCAGACCCATTTCTTCGGTCTGTTTGCGGTAGGTCTCTTTCTCAGCGGCGTATTCCATCTGAAGGAGCAGGCGCTGTTGTTGGAGTGCTTGAATCACCGTCGACATAATCGACTGCAAAGGTAGTTTATTTTTTCTTTATTATGAAACAAATATGAATAATGTGAATAATTTTATCCAAAAATAGATGTCTTTCCGAAAAATAATGTAACTTTGTAGCCGAGATGAAACAGATTTTATTGATAAACGACGTTGTGGGGTATAGTAAGGTAGGCATGGTGGCGATGCTGCCTATCCTGTCTTATTTGGGTGTTCCCACCTATAGTCTGCCCACGGCGCTCGTGTCCAACACACTAGACTACGGGAAATTCAATATCCAGGACACCACTGAGTATATCCGTGGAACCCTGCCCGTGTGGAAAGAACTCGGTTTCTCGTTTGATGCCATCTGTACGGGACTGATGTTCAGCGACGAACAGGCAAAGTTGGTGGCGGGCTATTGCAAGGAACAGAGTGCTCAGGGAACGATAGTCTTTGTAGACCCTATCCTTGGTGATGGCGGTCGGCTGTATAATGGTGTTACCCAGCGCCAGGTGGAGTTGATGCGTGAGATGGTGTCGGTGGCCCATCTGACCTTCCCGAACTATACTGAGGCCTGTTATTTGACAAATACGCCGATTCATATGGAGGGTATCACGTGGGATGAAACCAAGGTGCTGCTTGATAAGTTGCGTAGGATTGGTTGCCAGTCGGTGATTATCACGAGTTGTAAGATCGACGGACAGAATGCCGTAGCGGCATATAATCATTTCGACGGCAGCTATTTCCATCTGGAGTATCATGAGATACCGGGACTGTTTCACGGCACTGGTGATATCTTCTCGGCGGTGCTGATCGGTCATCTGTTGAATGGGGAGTCATTGAAGGTTTCTACCCGTACGGCGATGGATACCGTGTTCCGTATGATTGACCGTTATCGCGATACCAAAGATAAAAACAGGGGTATTCCTGTGGAGAAGTGTCTGGATTTGTTAGAGGTAAGAGGTGAGAGGTAAGAGGTGAGAGAATACTAATGAGGCTGCATACTCTGAATTCTGATATTCCCAAGCCGGAGCGGTTTACCTATCCGTTCTGTTATGAGCCCCATCCGTTGTGTCTGATGGCAGCGGAGGAGGTGAAGCAGGAGATTGCTAGGATCGGTCCTAAAGAAGGGAAGATGTTTGGGGTGTTGGTAGTGAAACAGGGGGGCGGTTCTTTTGTTACATCGTCGATATCACAAAAGAACCGTCCCCCTGTTTCACTGGGGTTCTTGGCTGCGTATTCGGGCTTGTTGGAGGGCAGGAATGACTGGGAGTACTTTGTGCCACCGGTGTTTGACGCCCAGCAGCCGGATGGTTATTTCAAGACCAGAGAGCGTGAGATTATGCAGTCGGCGGACCATAAAGAAATGTCGCAGGAGTTGCAGTTGTGGCTCTTTCGTCAGTATCGGTTGCTGAATGCCCGAGGTGAAACGAAGGATTTGGTTGAGATTTGGCAGGACTATCATAATGCCCCCCGTATTCGCGAGAAATATCCCTTACCACCAGGAGGTACGGGCGACTGTTGTGCCCCGAAGTTGTTGCAATATGCCTATCAGCACGGTTTGAAGCCTGTTTGTATGGCTGAGTTCTGGTGGGGTGAGAGTCCGAAGAGCTTGATCCGGCATCATGGACAGTTCTATCCCGCTTGTAGTGGGAAGTGCAAACCTGTGCTTGCGTGGATGTTGCAAGGGTTGGATGTCGAACCCAATCCTGAGGAGGAAGGCTTCCCCCATCTTGTACCAGAGGTGGTCTACGAAGATGAGAGCATTGCCGTGCTTAACAAGCCCGCTGGTCTTTTGAGTACCCCTGGGCGGGTGGAAGACTATTCCGTTGTCACATGGGCAAAGCAGAAATGGCCAGATGCGATGCTTGTTCACCGTTTGGATATGTGGACATCGGGCATTATCCTTGTCGCTAAGACGATGGATGCCTATCATCAGTTGCAGGCGCAGTTTGAGGCGCGGACTGTGAAGAAGAAATATCTCGCCCTCGTCGAAGGTGTACCTCAGAAAGAACACGGCGTTATCGACCTGCCGTTGAGTAGTGATCCGCTGAACCGGCCGCTGCAGGTGGTGGACCACGAGCATGGCAAGCGAGCCATCACGGAATATCGGGCGTTGACGAGTGTAACAGGGGGACGGTTCTTTTGTTACACCAGCGATGTAACAAAAGAACCGTCCCCCTGTTACACGTTGATGGCGTTGTGGCCGCATACGGGACGGACGCATCAGTTGAGGGTGCACTGCGCGCATTCGGAGGGACTGGGGTGTCCGATTGTGGGCGATGAGCTCTATGGGAGGAAGGCAGACAGGCTTTACCTGCAGGCGCAGGCCATCAGTTTCATTCATCCCACAACGGGAAAGAAGATGCACTTCGAACTGAAGGAGGGGTTTTAGTTTAGAGTTTATAGTTTATTGTTTATTGTTTAAAGTTTATAGATTATGGTTAAGCACATTATTCTCTGGACATTGAATCCAGAACTCTCTGAAGCAGAGAAGCAAGAAGTAAAGGCCGGTATCAAGGCCGGTTTGGAAGGACTCGTGGGTAAAGTTCCCGGACTCATTGATGTCAAGGTTCATATCGACGGCCGTCTGGCCTCATCGAATGCCGACGTGATGCTCGACAGTACCCTCGAAAGCGAGGAGGCCCTGAAGGGGTATGCTGTTCATCCCGAACATGTTGCCGTTGCCAACGGTAAGGTTCGTCCCTACACGGTTCAACGCAGTTGTCTTGATTTTGAGATATAAACCCAAAATAAACGGAAATGAAAGATTTTAATTACTACGCACCGACAGAAGTGGTGTTCGGTGAACAATCAGAAGAGCAGGTGGCTGCTCTGGTGAAGAAGTATGGTGGCACGAAAGTGCTGGTACATTATGGTGGACAGAGTGCCGTGAAGTCGGGACTGCTCGACAAGATCTGCGGACTGCTGGCAGATGGAGGTATCGCCTTTGTGAAGCTTGGCGGTGTGGTGCCCAATCCCCGTTTGTCTCTGGCGCATAAAGGAATCGAACTCTGTCGTGAGGAAGGTGTTGACTTTATCCTTGCTGTGGGTGGCGGTAGTGTCATCGACTCGGCCAAGTGTATCGCCTATGGTGTTTGCTATGATGGTGATGTATGGGACTTCTATTTGGGTAAGGCAGCGCCTGAGAAGATGTTACCCGTAGCTTCGGTGCTGACTATTCCTGCTGCTGGTAGTGAGATGAGTGAGGCCATTGTCATCACCAATGAGGAGGGTGACGTGAAGCTCGGCTATAGCAACAATCTGTCGCGTCCAAAGTTCGCCATTATGAATCCCCGTCGTACCTTTACGTTGCCGCCTTATCAGACGGCAGCAGGTGTGACCGATATGATGATGCATACGATGGAGCGCTACTTCACCAAGGACGACGATATGGATCTGACTACTGATTTGGCTGAGGCTGTGCTTCGGAGGATGAAGACGGCCGTGTTTGAGGTGTTGAAGAACCCCGAGGATTATCGCAACCGCGCCCAGATTATGTGGGGTGGTAGTGTGGCCCATTGGGGACTGACAGGTATGGGCGTGGCAGATGACTGGGCCACCCATCAGTTGGAGCACGAGCTCAGTGGTATGTTCGATGTGACCCACGGTGCCGGTCTTGCTGCCATCTGGCCGAGTTGGGCCCGTTATGTGAAGCATGAGAACCTGAGTCGTTTCGTGCGTTTTGCTGTCAATGTGATGGATGTGCCCAACGATTTCACTGATCCTGAGGGTACGGCAGAGAAAGGCATTGAGGCTATGGAACGTTTCTATCACGCTATCGGCATGCCTATTAACATCAAGGAACTTATTGGTAAGGATATCTCCGATGAAGAGATTAAGGAGATGACCCGTAAGTGCAGTCGCGGCTATACTTCCACCTGCGGTGCGCTCAAGGTATTGAAGGCAGAAGATATGGAAGCCATTTATAAAATGGCAAGAGGATAAAATGAAAATCCCCGCCGCGGCGGGGATTTTTTGTATAGGCGGAGAAGCGTTTTTACTTCTTGTTCAGGGCGAGGTCGATAGCAACGGCTACAGATACGGTAGCACCTACCATCGGGTTGTTACCCATACCCAGGAAGCCCATCATCTCTACGTGAGCAGGTACTGAAGAAGAACCTGCGAACTGAGCGTCTGAGTGCATACGACCCAGCGTATCAGTCATACCGTAAGAAGCAGGACCGGCAGCCATGTTATCCGGGTGCAAGGTACGACCTGTACCACCACCAGAAGCTACTGAGAAGTAAGGCTTGCCAGCGAGCACGCGCTCCTTCTTATACGTACCAGCTACGGGGTGCTGGAAGCGGGTGGGGTTGGTAGAGTTACCAGTGATAGATACGTCAACGTTCTCCTTCCACAGGATAGCTACACCCTCACGAACATCGTCGGCACCATAGCACTTCACCTTCAGACGGCTGGGGTTGTTGCCATAAGGCACTTCCTTCACCACCTTCAGTTCGCCAGTGAAATAGTCGAACTTGGTCTGTACGTAGGTGAAGCCGTTGATACGGCTGATGATCTGAGCAGCGTCCTTACCAAGACCGTTCAAGATCACGCGGAGGGGCTTCTGACGTACCTTGTTGGCCATCTCAGCAATCTTGATGGCACCCTCGGCAGCAGCGAAGCTCTCGTGGCCAGCCAGGAAGGCGAAGCACTCTGTCTCCTCGCGGAGCAGACGAGCGGCGAGGTTACCGTGACCGATACCCACCTTACGATCGTCGGCTACTGATCCGGGGATGCAGAAGCTCTGCAGACCGATACCGATGGCCTCAG
>JAEEGH010027438.1_pt1 | contig 11269 bp, 8 predicted proteins | sample 9134181 | NCBI WGS metagenome assembly JAEEGH01 (sample SAMN16246544, study PRJNA631951) | gut metagenome | biome: gut microbiome; feature: rumen; material: DP-attached | host: Bos | place: Iran: Karaj | collected 2018-10 | reverse complement strand
TTGACGAACCGCTTTGGGATGATTCAGATTCTCACGATACTGCTCAGGAGTCCATTCCATATAGTCTTCGCTAACACTGCTCCACTTAAACCCAGGATCCCCTGATGGCGGATTACGGAAGTCATAAACATCATGCCCTGCCTCCCTTAACTTGGCCACGACTTCAGGATAGTACTCATTGCGCCAACTGCTGGCGACGTATATCTTTCTTATCTTGTTCATCTTATTCTCTGAAAGTCTTTCTCCCTTATTCTTCTTTCCTAATTCTCTCCTCCCCCATGATTCCAAAGAAACAAAGGACCAAATATATAACTAGTAGATTCAGAATAGCGCTGATGATGATCCCAGTCCATGTAGGATAGTTCCTTCCTGCATTTGATATAGCATATCCTATTAACAGAATGAACCCTATAATACAGAATATCGCCATTATTTCTTGAAAGCCAATCCCAAACATATTCACAGATTAGTTAAATCTACCATTCTTTTTCATATTCGTTGAAAATGCTACTTCACTCGATTACAATTGTACATTATCATCAGATTTGAGAATAGTCACCATTTCTGAATAAGAGAAAGTAATACCTCTATCAAAAGTATTCCGAGAAATCGGTTTAAAACCTAAATGAATATAATCATCCAAATCAAGCTCGATATATGACCTTTTATTTATTTGTGTAATTCTGCTTGATTTTATTTCATACATTCCTTTGCAGATATTTCCGACAACAGGTGCTAAATAACGGACATGCAATATATCAATACCTTCAAACTTGTCATTAGTGAATAATAGTTTGCATGGTGATCCATTCTGCAACGCCTGCATATATCCAACATTTTCTTGTCCTGAAGCGGAAATCAACAGACACAAAGGATTCCCTTCATTATAGTATAATCCCTTTTGAGGTATGCTGTCTTTTATGTGTTCGTAGATAGAATTATTTAATAAGATCTCTTCAAGATGTTTTTTTAACAAATTGCATTGTATGAGATCATCGTTATGCTCCTTATCAGCTGGTAACAAAGGGAATGCGCCAATATTTACTTGCTTAATACTTTTGTAAAAATATCTGTTTTCTACAACATCCCCTTCTGTTCTTCCAGGGAACAGGATATATCCACCGATTATTTCTTTGCCTCTCGGGCGTTCATCCTCTTTCATCGCATAGTAAATAGCATCACGATAACGATGCATTTGGTTGATAGCATCAGGAAGTGGATAATCAGCAATATCGATATCTACCCCTTCATCTAATTCACCATCATTCTTGTCATCTTGTACACGATATTTCGCATCGTACAAGTATGTCAGCACGAAACCGTCTGGTTTCTTTATAGTCAGAACAATATCTGGACGTTGCTCCGTTGTAGTAGTTTTAAATTCTTCTGAACCTCGATTATATGTATGTTGATATTCTAATTTGATCGTATCGTTATTAATTGGATTTGTAAACTTTACATAATGCGTCATTTCGCTTTTCTGCATCGTATTCAGCATGTTGCTTTTATCTTCTTCAACATACCTCTTATCATTGAGATCAATATTGAGAACTTTAGCAATTAGCCGCTTCATGATAAGGAAACACCATATCTCGTAGAGCTCCCAAATCTTTTTCATGCCGATGTCTGTTTTACCATCCACAAGTTCAAGTGAACTTTTTAGCATCAACCATGCTTTGTAAATCTGACTGTAGCCACTTCTTTGCTGTAATACAGCACTCTCTTGGCGAAATCCCTCGAATTCCCCTACTTTACTGAAAAATGACGCACTTTCTAATTGCCGGAATGTTTTATGGTAGGCATAAAGAGCTTTTTGCTCCTCCTTGTCCATATCTCTATAAAGAGAGCTAACCTCTGCAAAAACCTCTCGGAACTTCTTTCCCAATACATGCAGTGAATACTTCACAAAGCGATTTTCTCTTGTGTTGACGGTATTTTCCGTCTGCTCATATCTGAAGAAATGCAACTCTGCATCCTCACCGAGGTCTCTGTAGCGTTCTTCTTGCTGAGGACTCCAACGACGTATTCTTTCAGGACGCGCATGATAGATCTTTCGGATAGGTTTGTTGTTAGGCCTGGACATGATAAAACGCACACTCCTGAAATATTCATCCACAACATTCTTGAATATGCTCAGCCATATAATACTATTGTTCCTTTCTGCTCTTACAAGTGAAAAACTACTGAATGTCAGAGTCAAATATTCAAACACATAGTTCTCATATTCCTCATTGATAAGTTCTGTTATCTTCTGAAGATCATTCTTAGTGTCAAGCTTTGGCGATGCTACATACATCTCTATCTGCTCGCTAACAACATGATTATCTTCATCCCTATATTCAAATTCAAAAGAGAATTTTCCTGGAGAATTAAGAAAATCTATGGATCCTACCAGAATCCCAGAGTGATTGCCGTAAGGATAGAAGTTGAACCCATCCCCTACAGATCTCATCTTGTGTCTTACTCGAGGATGATGTTTCTTAATGGAAGTATCATGAAGATGATTGAATTCTATAGCAAACTGATATTCGCAAGTCTCGAACATAACAGGATGTTTCTCGTGCCACTCTGTTTGAAGTACCTCCGGATTCTGCAACTGTAAACCTTTTTCTATTTCCCATGGACACAGCAAAGACAGTTTTCCTTCACGTTTAGACTTATAATCACAATAACTTACAGACGCATCTTTGACACGTCTTTTAAATCGCTCCCACGCATACTCTATGGTGGCAGTGCTTACGATAAGCCTGAAGTCATAATCCCCTGAAACGTGAGGGCATTCAAATCTCAGCACATCCATATCCTAATGACCTTAGTTCCAGAATGTTGTAAATCCGCTCTTATCAGTTCCAAAGCGTTTGATCATAAATTCAATTTTCTCCAGACTCTTATTCCAATCATTATCTTCAGCCCTCGCTGAAAGTTTTGTCAGGCATTTGTTACATTTCTCATAATCGCCCTCAATACGAGGCAGGACTTTCTGCATCAGTATATCGTCAAATATAGAATTAAGATCAGTATTAAAGACGATGCCGTCCTCAAAGCCACCTTCAGCTTCCATGATTTCCTTAATCTTCTTCTTTGAGCGATACAGAAGAATTGTTTCATTAAGTATTCTGTAGCTAATCTTGAAGGGACTGCCTTCCAAATCTTCATTAATACTATTGATAAATTCAACAATTTTTAGCTGCTCATCGTCAGTGAGTACAAATCTTCCTTCTTCAATCGTTTGTGTAGCACGTACTTCATCACTAAGGAAAAGCTCTCCCTTTCGAGGATTCTTGATGTAACAGAGTGCAACATCCTGCTCAAAATAATCTTTATCAAACTTCCTAACGATGGTTTCAAACGTCATGGCTCTATCTATAACTTTCCTCGAGAAAGAGTTTGTTGTATCATCCATATTGACTGTGCCAACAATGACAACATTACTCGGTATTGTCAAGCCATCACGGATTAATTCTTCAACTATATCCTGACGAACAAAAGCTTGCAATTTATCTTCTGGCGGTAAAGCATTAATATCGTCTGCATTCAATTCAGGGTTAACAACTTCTAATCCTAATTTCATGAAAATATTAAAATCATCAGCATAATCAGTGTCATTAAAGACGCTAGCCGGAACAATGGCATCAGTGACGATCCTTCCATCAGCACATCTTTTGCGGGATTCTATTACACTGAGGAAATCTGCAAAATATTCTTCTACAGGGGCAAGGTTCATTTCGTCGAGACACACAAAGAAAGGAATATGCTTATCCTCGTATAATTTAGCTTTCACAAGGAATCGCATAAAATCTGTAACGTAGTAATTCCTATTTACAGAAGAGCGAAATCCTGTAATGTCGGTAGCGTCATGCCAATTAGGTTTCACACTCACAAGCAGATAATTACCTGGAGAAGTTTCGGAGTTGTTCAAGACACCATCGCAAGGACAGGTAGCAAAAGCCATCTCTTTAACTTTTTGGCTTTTACCTGTTCCAGAAAAACCGCCAAGGATCAAGAATGGTTTTGTCTTGATTGCGGACATATATAAGTATTCCTCAGAATCGAGATTAACACTTTCAGAAGCCGGCTCTACAAATGAGCTGTTACCATTACCATTAAATATTCCAGGAGCATCCTTAATCTGAGGAAGATTACGAAGTTGGCTATCCAAATCTGCAATATCAGAACCGATTAATGCTTTTAAGCGCAATATCTCTTGTCCTTCTATATCTAATTCATATACCACCCATGGAGTGGAAGGTAATAAACCTAGAGCTTTTGTCGCCTCAATGAAAAAATGTTCATTGGATATATTTCCATACTTTAATTTGGGTGTATATTTAATCTGTAATCTTCCTAAATGATCTGCGGCCTTGTCTCGAATAATTGCTAAAATAAAAGGGGCATTCACTTTTGTCTCATTAACAAAAACTTTATCAAAGACAGACACCATCATAGGCTCTGAAGTTGCATCCTTAAAGCCGAAATCTCCATAATATATTTTAGAGCCCTTACCAATGGGTAATGAAAAATCATGAGTATTAAGGGTAACACACTTATGCATCATTCCAATTACAATATTTGAAGCAACATCTTTTTTTATGAGATGTACTTTCTTACTATCCTGATTAACAATTGCAGTACCCCATGATGGACAACCAGGACAATTGAATGCTAAAGAATAATTATCTAATCTCATATTATCATATTATTTAATTAGTGACCTCCAATGATTCCCGCGTTCTGTAGTATTCCGATAAGATTCACTACATTCTTTATTTACTATTACAGCCTTAAAATGGAGCTCGTCTTGATTTCTTACATTCACCTCATGTATAAACCAACAAGACTCCCATATTAAACCAAGTTCTTTTCTTGCTATACGAAAAAACTCTTGATTAGAAAACCTTTCACCAGAGAAATTATAAGCATATTTATCAGAGTATTTCAAAGTGCGACGCCCTGTATGACTCTTACTCTGTTCTTTGATGATAATCATTATAAAAGGATAACCAATAGGAATTTCATTTATATATACTTTCCGAAAGACTGAAGCCAAATGGCATTCGTCGAAATTGGACGCAATATCTACATGCCCTCCTTTTCCTAATGGTAAACTTACATGATGGAGATTCACAGAATTATAAAACATCCCAACTAAAATCTCTTCAAAACCATCACGAGTTAATTTATATTCTGGCTGAGCTTGTCCCAAAGAGGTGCCCCAAGAAGGCGTTCCTCCACCTTTCTCTATAATGGAACCAAAAGCCAACGATCCTAGATCTAACATCATAGTTGTTTAAATATATGGGTTAATAGTATACCAACTAGATTCACATCCCAACCATTCCCTGCTCGTTTTGATAACTGGGAATATGATTGTCCATCAAAGTCTATCTCACACTGAGATAAATCACGAGAGATTCTAAATCCCATCAAGCGGAATTGTTCATGAACAGACATCTTTCTCACAATCTCCTTTCCATCTGATTTGGGGACTTCAATTACGCGAAGACTATTATGCTCAGGCTGAGTAATTGTGATACTATATCCATCCGTTTTAATTTTCTTATTATAAACATCAAAACATAGAGGGGTATCAACTACAAAAGACTCAATATGATGTTTCTCCTTCAGATGCTCTATTTGAGCTTCAGAAAGATAAAGGGACGGAAGAGGATTATAATCAAGGAAATCTGCGATCCTTGATGTTGATTCAACTTGTGGTGGAATCATACTAAATCCTTCTGGTAATCCCCCCAACCTTGCAAACATCCATAGACGTTCACGATTCTGTGGTATACCATAATCTTTCGAATTTAAAACGGCTTTTGCCAATGGATTTTCACCATACCCCATTTCTTTTAGATCCTTAATCAATTGATCATGGATGGGCTTGAACTTACCATGAGTGAAGCCCTTCACATTCTCTAAAAAAAGATATTTGGGTTTCTTTACTTTGCATATTCGAATGATGTGGCCCAACATTGTTCCTCTTCCATACGGATCTTCCGTTCCCATTTGCATACCCGCAGATGAGAACGGTTGACAAGGGAAACCACCCATAAACATATCAAAGTCAGGGAGGTCGTCAGGATTGATTATCGTAATATCACCCCAATTCTTTAGAGGTTTGCCATCCTTTCTTTTATGATTTGCATCAAATAGACTCGATGCATATTTGTCAAATTCCGAATAACCTATAACCTCATAATCTATATTTGGCATATTCTCTTTCAGCCTTTTAAGACCAAAAGAGCCGCCTCCATATCCAGCAAAGCCTTCAAAAATTCTTATTTTTTTCATATTTTTTTCTATCTTCATTCATTAAATAACTCATTATTGTTTTGGATTTCCTCGCGTGAGAATCGTCTAGAAATAATATCGTATCTCTTTTCGAGTTCATTTTTGAAGAAATCTCTATTTAAAAATACCAAACTTTTTGTACCACCAATGAAATTGAATAGCTTTCGTATATATTGAGCACGCATATTCATTCCATCCACCAATAAATCTGGGTGCTCTTTAAGAAATTCCAATATACCAATCATTGCCTCTCTATGTCGTATCAAGGTTAGTGGGCCAAAACTGTTTGTACGAAGTTCCTGATTTTTAAAGAGTATCTCGGTAAGTTCGTAAGGATCTTCTCTTGTTTTATCTATTGACAAGAAAACACTCCACCATGCGCTTGGTAATGCCATACGAAATATACTCACCTTGTTTTTAAACCAGTGATCAACAATATATTCTTCTGTTACATCTTCATTAAAAATATCAGAATGGCGTCTCTGGACATAAGGGAATAGGTCTACGTGTGCAAGGTATACCCATAAATCCGGTAATGAAGCCACAAGCGGGGAAAGAGATTCATATGCCTCATAGATCTCTTTTGCTGACGTGAAATCATCATCAGGATCTAGCCTATCTAACAGTCCTTCAGGCTTATACACATTTGCAAGTGATTTTACCTTTGATGGCTCATAGGGGAAATAGTCGCCTTGATAGTCAGAAATATGGATGTTCTTTCTGAGCTCATCCATGTATGAACGTTTAAATACTTTCTGCAACTCCATCATCAATCCTCCTCTTCATTTTGGCTTTCTGCAATCTTTTCAAGACTATCAAGCAGACGTTTATATGGATCTTGTAGTAATATATCAGCGACTTTATACACTTGTGACATATCACTTAGGTCGTATTGTTGTAACTGAGGGTCTGCCATACGAGCCATCAGACTATCTGCCCAGAGTTTACCTTTCTCTTGGTATTCCCCCAAATTGCTCAGGGCATATACAAGCGCATTGTGAACCAGTGAGGAATGAATTACTTCTGGGAATCTGTTACCTATTCGCTGATATTGCACAAACATATCATGTGGCATCTCAATTAAGATTCTCTGATCATCGAGATTAAACCAAGTCATATCAATACCTTCAGCTGCTTCAACAATCTGCATGAATGATCCTGCAGCATATAACTTGTCGTACTTTATTTCAGTGTTCCACCAAGCAAGGGGGAAAACGGCAAGCATGTCACCCTCCTCCAAATCAAAAGAGAATCCATAATAGTCTTCATTAAAGTCACTATTGGAGTAATGTGGAATATCCACCTTAGCTGCTATGAAACATTGGAAATCAATATGACCACATACATCTCTCCTATTAAGAACAATGTCAAATCTTGGTTTTGCAGAATGCCAGCATCGACGAAGGTATGTATCTTTACACGTCACCTCGCATGCATATTCCGCTTTCCCTTGAGCGACAAGAGTGGTAATATCCCGATTCCGTTGAGTAAGAGTAATGCCAAAATGGTACTCTGCATCCGTCTTTACAGGATCATCCATCTGCACGCAATTATCTTCGAGCAGAGGGTATACATCGTCATGGATACCAAGCACCGGATAAGGTAATGATACATTCTTATATCTCATATAATTCCTCCGCTGATAGTTTAATTGCATGTTTCATATTATCTGTAAAGCGTACGCGCAGTCGTAGCCTACCTTCATTCATATGAACATCACGAATGATGTTTCCACTGACATTGCCGATATTCGACTCCGCTATTTGCAATTCTTCATCGCTTTCCTCGCCTACCGCAAAGAAATGAAGTCGTACGTTTTCTATCTCTTCATCAGAATGTAGCATCACATAGTGATAAATCATTCCGTCTTCATGTTGAGAGAATGTGCGATAAGGAATGTCGATTTCAGAGGCAAATAAACCCTTCTCTCCATCCTTATCTTCTTTTCTTCTATCTTTGGCATCGCCAGGTTTTTGTATGCCAGGTTTCTTCTGATTTCTTTTCTTATCACCATGCCCAGAACGCAAATTACCTCCAGTTGTGTTTGTGGCAGTGGTTGTCTTATTAACCATTACGTGACCCGTAGATGGTGGATTCGGGCTTTCTGTAATGGTTGGATTATCATCATCCTGTGGAATGTCTGTTGTAAAAGATGTCCCGTCGTCCTGTATCGTACCAGTTGTATTACCTGTTTGCGACTCAGATTCTAGATCTTCATCTTCATCATATGCAGTTGGAATATACAGAAAATCTTCAAGCCCCTTGATATTAATAGCCTGTTTTTCTTTTAAGGCAAATGCATTTGATAAGCATTCAGTGATAAAATTCTCCATCTCCTGCAATGCAATTCTTCCCATAGGGAAGGCCCTGCCATTGACGCGCCAATTATTTGGTTTCCATTCGTCATGAGCTGGATTCTCCATGTTTCTTAGCAGGTCATTGCCTTTATCGCTGTCACAATAGAAAACACCATATACGCCATAGTTCGTCCTGTTCTTCTTACAATAGACTAACATCTGTAATGCACGCATAAAGGCTATCTTATCTACAGCACCTTTCTTCTTGTATGCATAGAAACAAACATGTCCAAGCAAAGGTAGGTCATCTTCAAAGAACAAATATTTGGTTGATGATCCGGCAAATCTGAATGCGTCAAAATAAGGGCGAGGATTATAATAGTTAGACTTTCTGGTGTTGTCATCCGTATCCTCGAAGTATTCCTCCATGAATTCCTCGATATTGGATTTATCTATGGATATGTTGTCATTGATATTAACAACTAACTTGCCGTTATAAATAGCCATCCAAAAGTTTCGTAATACGGCCTCTGTCATTTCTTTGACAGCTTCGTCCGTGTATTCTGTATCAAAGCCTAAGATGTTAATATCAGTTCCTGGCTCTGATCTCCTGAATTTGGCAGGAATATCGCTTTCATCTGTTATTGGTTTACCATTTTTATCGTCATAATAACCAAAGGCCATTTTCTTATCACCTTTATATGTATGAGTACAGAGAGAAGCGGCACCCTCAAAATATTTATCGTAATTTTCGGTGCATGTACTGACGATAATAGTATTAATAGGAGAAAGCAAATAATATGCAGCCTTTCCAAATCCGAATGAACCGCCAGCAGAAGAGTTATCCTTGACTGTTACACCTGCAGATCTGACAAATGCATAGAATGGAGTATCGGTATTACCCTCTTCATATTTCATGCCCTTGGTATTATAATCACTTACACGGATATATCCAAGATGTTCGCTATATTTATTCCCTTCAAATAATTCAAGCATTGGTTCATAAGTTACCTTTGCATTGTGATTATTTGGAAAATAGTCAAGGCATCCTTTGATATGATACTGAAGCTCAAAAAACTCAGGATAATCAAAGCCCTTCATTTCCATAAAAGAGAATTTAACAAGGACCGGCTCTGTTTCATCCAATACAGCATCAAGAGAATTCTGAATACTTTCCCTTACTAAAGAAGCATAGGGTTGACTTTTGAAGCTTTGTTCCATAGCATTATTTGGGCCAACCTCTTGTCCGTTAGGTTGGTCTGCAAAATACCACTTGCAATTCTTTTCTCTTCCAGCCATATGTCTTTTTTTAATTATTCAATCATTATCAGAAACAGAAAGCCTTACTTTTCGTTTTTGTTCTTTGTCCATTTTCTCAGTAGTAAATATCCCTGCAAAGGTAATGAAAAACATTCTAAAAGCATAAAATATGCCTTTAATTTTTAAAAAATTAAAACTTTTCCGTATTCATACCACCACCTCGTGGCAGCGCAGAGGGCTAAAACTCGCTCCTTGATAAAGTCAGGATACTTGGGTGTCAGCTATTCAGTGTTCTTGTTCTGGCAAGCGTCCCTCCTCGTCATCCTTGGGCTGAATGAATCCTATTGGCTTACGCTTGGGCTGTTGGCGATGGTCAGCCTGTAGTTCTGCTAATGCTGTGCTGATGGCATCGAGTTGCATTCGAGTACTTTCGTTAATATCATTCTGGTCGTGAAGGATATCTTCAATATCGAGTTTCAATTCTTCAAAGTCCTTACGCAATTGAGTCACATCAGCTATTTGAGAGGGCACTGATAAATTAGCCGCAATTTTACGAAATTCAGTAAAAGCGCGCATTATACCAATATTTACCTGTATAGCAAGAGGCGATCTGAGGACACTGCTTAGCATAGCCACACCGTTTTCTGTGAAAGCATAGGGTAGCTTTTGTGTTCCACCGCGTCTCTCTACAGGTTTTGATGTCGCAATTTGCGATATCAAAACACCATCGTCCTGATTGTCAGTTAGATTGGATGTCGCATTTTGCGATTTCCAATTCTCGTCTACTTGATTCTCAGGCATTTTTGATATCACAATTTGTGACTTCAAAATCACAAATTCACCTTTTGTCAATTGGAACATGAAATCATCTGGGAAACGTTCTATGTTACGTTTCACAGCTTGATTCATTGCTCGGGTTTTCACTCCATACATAGCTGCAAGATCAAAATCAAGCATCACTTTCTGCCCTCTGATGGTGTAGATCTTACTCTTCACCAAGGCCAACAAATCTTCTTTTTGAATATTGTTCTCCATAATCTCATATTTAATAGTTACACAAATAATGGTGCAAAGATAGTGGTTTCTTTTGAAACTACCAAATCTTTACACCATTTTTTAAACGACACAGGGGGCAGACCCCGTTGTGTCATTTCGATACTCATACCACCATCTCGTGGCAGCACAGAGGGCTAATACTCGTTCCTTGATGAAATCCGGATACTTGGGTGTCAGTTCTTCAGCGTTAAAGCCTGCAATGACACAGAGGAAAGAGAGATCGCCCTCGATGTACTCGCACCAGTGGTTCTGAATCAGGCAGAAGCTCAGGATATTATCAAACTCTGCCTCTGTCTTGGGGAGTTGCACATGGGCTACCACATGGGGCTTAGCCTGTTGGTATAATAGCCAGTAGTCGCCAT
>JAEEGH010027437.1_pt1 | contig 11269 bp, 7 predicted proteins | sample 9134181 | NCBI WGS metagenome assembly JAEEGH01 (sample SAMN16246544, study PRJNA631951) | gut metagenome | biome: gut microbiome; feature: rumen; material: DP-attached | host: Bos | place: Iran: Karaj | collected 2018-10 | reverse complement strand
TTCACATTGGCAGCCTCCTTCTGGTCCATCACCACGCGTTCTTTCGTCTGCGAGAAGCAGAACACAAGCAGCAGCAAACCGGCAAGGGCAAAAATGGTCATCGTGATGAACCATGCAGGTGCAGCCTCGGGCGTATTGATAACGGCCTCCATCTTACCCGTCTCATTATTCATTGCCTTGGGAGCAAAAATAGCAATGATGAGTGGAAGGGACTTCACGCACAACGCTCCGAGATTCGCCATGAACATACGGGTGGAGGTGAGGATAGTGATTTCATTGGTGTCGCGCGTCAGACTGGAGTTGAGGGCGCCGTATGGCACGTTGACCAACGTGTAGCACATGCTCATTCCCACGTAGGTAATGTAGGCATAGAGCAACGAACCGCTGAAGCCGTTCCAGAAGCAGAGGATAGCCAAACCAACAAGCGGAATGCCGCCCAAAATGAGCCAAGAACGATATTTGCCCCAGCGAGGATTGCCTTTGTCAACGAATGTGCCTACAAGGGGATCCCACAATACGTCCACAAGACGTACAATGAGGAACATCAAAGCAGCAGCACCAGGGTCGAGGCCGAACACATTTGTGTAATAGAACAGCAGCCAAATGCTGATGGTCTGGTAAATGAGGTTTTGGGCCATGTCGCCGGATCCGAAGCCGATGCGTTGTAGCCACGTGAGTTTGTAAAAACCTTTGTTGTTGTCCATAGTGATTTTGATTTAATGGTTTATAGATTTATAAGTTTATTGAAATTGTTCGGCGGGAAGATGTTTTCGGATGCGCTGAATAGTGCGAACATCAAAGGGTACAGGCGAGTCGCCAAGGTCGGGGATGTTGTAGGAGCGCAAGAACAGACGGTCGTGCTCAGGGTCGCGTTGAGGCAAACAGAAGGGAGCTGAGACGTTTCCCTCATCATCCACATGTGACAGCCACACGCGTCCAAACATACCATCGCCACGCTTTGAGGCAAAGGCAATCCAACGTCCGTTCGTGGACCAGCTATGGTAGGTTGAGGAGGCATCCTCAGACCGCAGCACTTGTAGCGAATCTACCACACCTGTTTGCATGTCCATCATCATCAGGCGCGTTTCGCGATGCCAGATAGGGAACGTGCCATAGTCGGAACGGCAGAACATCAGCCATCGTCCATCAGGCGATAATTTCGGCAGCGAAGCGGAACCGCCCTGCTGCTCAGCGTCCCAAACGACCTCGATGCTGTCACCCTGCATCCCCGTCTGCTCATCAAACGCTACACGAACAAGGCTGTAACGCGTCTGCCTGACGGAATCGGGCAACGGATGGAAAGGAGCGAGGCAGAAGTAGATGTAACGGCCATCAGGCGAGAACGTGGGAAAGGTCTCGTAAGCGTCTGTGCCTGAAGTAAGAGGCGAAAAGCGCATTTCATTGGTGTCGAAGTCAGCAACGAGCAAATCGCTAGCAGTATCGTAAACTTCCATGCGATAACTATCAAGGGCGCGCAAGGCAGGGATGACATTGTTCCATGTATAGACGGCATAGCGCCCTGAAGGGTGGAAATCACCATAGGTGGCAGCTACAGGCATGTTGTCATTTTTAAGAGTGAGCTTACGGAGGGAACCGTTGCGATTAAGGATAGTGCCGCCTTGCGGCCCACGCAGATGAAAGAAACTGAGATTGCCTCGTCCGGCGCCATGAATGTGACAGTTCATGCAGCTGTTGTCTGTGTGGCGCCAGTCGGAGAGGACGCGCTCGCGGAAACTCGTAAGCTCTCTTTCCCGTATCTCAACCCTGTGCCAAACCTCAAACGAGGGGTCGATGATACGGTAGGTAACGTAGGGGTCAATTGGATCGGGAGAGACGTAGAAGTTATAGTTTGCTGCTGTTTTTTTGTCGTTAGATTTTGGAGTAATCGTAACCTGCAATGTATTTCCCTTCTCAGCTTCTAAAAGGCGATGCCACTTTTTCGCAGGAAACATGACACGCCCTTGTCGGGCTCTAACAGTAAGGGACGACGTAACGCCCTTCACTTCTACCTTGGCACGAGCATACCCTACTCCATCAATACAAAAGTTGAGCGGAGCAATATTATATGGAACGACAGCCTCAGCATAGTCAGGAGAGAAGACCACCTCATCCTCCCACATTGACGTATGCTCTGCGCAGCCAAAGAATAGGGCTACGGCGAGCATCGCAATCACTCTATAGCGAAGCGTCCTGCCGGGCATAGCCCTTTCTAAAGCATAGCGTCCCAATTTCCTCATTGTTTTATCTGTGCAAAATGATAGAAGAACCAATAGGTCTTGCCGAATTCTTCTTGAATACGACGATAACCCGACGGGATACCCGTCTCTACTGACTTATACAGCTCGTTATACTCCCTGAAATCGGCAATGACAGCAGGAGGAATGCCTCGTGCAGCCACTTCCTCGTCGGGACGGCCGTGAGCAACCAGCCAAATCAGCATAGCCTCAGCCCATGTGCGTTGTATAACGGCCTGGCTAGGTAAGTAGCGGTCATAGTCTTTAACAAACGACTCCACATCCTTGTCAAGAAGGTCGTAACTAAACAAGTAGTCACGTGCAAAAACGTTGTCAGGATTGTTATTCAACAGATGACGAAGTGATGTATCTATATCCATCGGCGTCCTTACGGTGTCGGTCATAACGGTCAGAGTTCGTTTCATTTCCATCCAACGCAGCAACCCTTTAGGACGTTCAGCAGGCATGTGCATTCGTGCCCAACGGCGATAGAAGAGCGTCTTTTCAAGCACACGCAGGTATTTCATGGCAGCCGCCTCGTCACCGCGTATTAAGCTGATTTCAGCCAAGCGCATTAGCGGACGACTGCCCACGCTATTGGGTGAAAACAACATACCCAACAATACTGAATGTTCAGCATTCGTCAGGTCGCCCAACTGAAACCACATTTCGCCAGACATATAAATGAGGGGATAAGATGTCGTGGCGCTCACGGGCAGAAACAATCCCAATTGGAATGGCTGATAATAATGCATTAGCTCGTCGCCCATGCGGTACTGCGTCGTCAGCAGAAGGTTCTGGTAATAGCTGTTGAAACGATTGGGATGGTTACTCTGTTCATCAAGGCGTTGTTGCATACGATCCAAGCGGCCATGATACCAGTCATTGTCAATGGTTAGCATCCGCTCAACGTTCATTTCAGGCGTCACGACGGCACGCTTCTCCCAATCACCCCAGCCGAACAGCCACAGCCCAAGAGATAAGAACGCTACGCTAAAGAACGCACTACACACTATAGAACGCTTCGCTGTAGAACGGGTCAAACTCTGAAGAATACAACGTTCGATTATGAGCAGAGTCGCTACAATTCCCACCCACTGCAACGTGCTACTGAGGGGATAGGTCAGTCCACACTGACGTCCTGTTTCCAATACTACTACAAGCACGGCGGGAATCAACGCCCACACCCCCAAAAAGCGAGCCAGCAGTCTATAAACCAGCATACCCAACAACGTCAGCACAACTGACATAATGAGCGGCCCCACTATACGAATTCCTAAGAATTGTGTCAGCATATCGCCCGTCAACTTTGCCAAGGGAGCCGGAGCCAGCCAATATGCCCGCAGGGGTTCTGCTGCCCAAAGGAACAGCGAGAACTGCTCCCGATGACAGAGATGGCCTCGATAGAAGAACTGAAAGAACACAAACAACACCAGCAGGCTAGCCACAGCCAACCCACAGGCGAGGTACGTTCTTCCCTTACTCTGTTGACGCAAAGACTTCACTCCAAACTTCAATCTCATGCTTTTGCGCCCCAAAGATAAGGAAAAAAAACGAGCTATTGCTCGTTAGCCGCGTTTTTCTTCATTTTTTCGCAAAAATGATAGTCGGTAGTAGGAGTAATAACATGAACGGCCCATCGTCACCTTTGACGGACAATGGGCCGCTCATGCTAACGTGTTTGTAGCTGCTGTTGCTTAGACCTCGTCGGGACCGTCAAGTTGCTCGCCGAACTCCAGTTCGCCAGCAACAATCTGAATCATTTCGTCAAGGTCGAAGTCACCTACGCCGTGTTTCTTGGCCTCTTTGACCAGATAGGTAGCCACAGCTTCCACATCGACATCGACACAGCCGTCGGCATCAGGCTCCTGATCAAAAACACCATGGTCGCAATAATAGTCGCTGATGGTGTCGAGGAAGAACTCCAAGTCATCGCCGCTGAGTTTTTCCTTCAAGTCCGTTGAGATGTAATTACGGACGAACTCGATGGTTTTGTCGTCATCGATGTCTTCAAGCAAGAATTCGTCGTTCATAGGGCTAATAAATTAGAGGAGGGCATTAATTTTATCCACATAGACCTGCTTAGGGGCAGCACCGACCTGCTTATCAACAAGCTGGCCGTCCTTGAAGAACATAACGGTGGGGATGTTGCGAATGCCGTATTTAACGGGCAGGTCAACAGCCTCATCAACATCGCATTTGCCAATAATGACGCGGCCTTCGAACTCAGCAGCCAAGGCCTCAATGGTGGGGGCAAGTGCACGACAGGGGCCGCACCAGGTAGCCCAAAAATCTACTACAACAGGCTTGCCCTCGGCAAGAACCTGATCGAAATTGTTGTCTGTAATCTGTAACATGGAATAAATGATTTTATAGGGTTAATGGGATTATTAGTTTAGATGGAAATCAAAGCCGGGCTGATTCTGAATGAAAGTAATGAGTTCGTCTGTCACATTCATCCGATAGGAACGGGAACTTAGCTCCGCCTTCATAGCACTGCCGGCATCACGGACTTCAAAATGGAGTACCACCTTGCCGGGATTGTTTTTCACCAACCCGGCAAAATCGAGGATGGCCGATTCATCGAGTGCGCCCAATTCGGCCTTCACCGTCATCTGATGAATGAGAGTATCTTTCACCTCAGGCAACAAGCGAGCAGAGAGAATGGCAAGTTCCAGCTCGTTTTCCTTGAACTTTCGCGGTCTCACCTCTGCTTCAATAAAGAGGAAATAGCCAACGCCGAACTTGCCTTTGTTGTTCATCCAGTCGTTGCCAAAGAAGGTAAACTCGTAGGTACCCGTAAAATCTTCCAACATTACCTTGCCGTAAGGCATGTCGCGTTTTGTGCGCAGTTCCTTCTGGTCCACAACAATGCCACCCAGCGTAAGAGTACGCCCCTGCAGCGGCTGAAGGTCTCCAAGATCAGACATGTGGGTATTGCAGACATAGTCGAGGATAATGCGGTATTCATCCAGCGGATGAGCAGAGAGGTACATGCCCACCAGTTCGCGTTCGCGGTCAAGCCGTTCAAGGTCAGTCCAAGAAGGAGTGTCGATGAGAGGAGGGTGAACACGCTCAATCATACTAGCCTCGCCAAACAACGAGAACTGTGATTCGGCCTTGTCGGTCTGGCAGAGGGCACCATAGCGCATCAGTTGGTCAAGATATATTTCTTCATTACGCCCTGTGGGAGCAAAGAACTGTTCACGGGTGATAGTGCCGAAGCTATCGAAGACACCGGCAAGCGCCATGTTTTCAACCGCCTTGCGGTTGCATGCCTGCAGGTTGATACGTTCCATGAAGTCGTAGATGTCTTTATAGGGACCATTTTGATCGCGTTCGGCAATAATTGCCTCGACGGCGTTCTCCCCTACTCCCTTGATGCCAGCCAAGCCAAAGCGGATGTTGCCTGCAGCATTGGAGCTGAACTTTCGCCGACTCTCATTGATATCAGGACCCAGCACCTTAATGCCCATCGCCTTGCATTCAGCCTGCAGTTTGGTGATTTCATCGAGTTTATCGAGGTTTCGGCTGAGGTTAGCGGCCATGTATTGAGCAGGATAGTGGGCCTTCATATAGGCAGTCTGATAGGCAACCCACGAATAGCAAGTGGCATGGGATTTATTGAAGGCGTACGAGGCGAACCTTTCCCAATCGGCCCAAATCTTCTCCAGTTTCTTCTCGTCATGGCCGTTAGCCTTGCCATTGTTGATGAACTTAGGTTTCAGCTTGTCCAGTTTATCCTTCTGCTTCTTTCCCATCGCCTTGCGTAGGGTGTCGCTTTCGCCGCGGGTAAAGCCAGCCAGCAGACGGCTGAGGAGCATCACCTGCTCCTGATAGACGGTAATGCCGTAAGTTTCCTTCAGGTACTTCTCCATGATAGGGATGTCGTACTCGATGGGTTTGCGCCCATGCTTACGGTCAATGAAGTCGGGAATGTAATCCATTGGGCCAGGACGATAGAGGGCATTCATAGCAATGAGGTCCTCGAAGGTGCTGGGGTGGAGTTCGCGCAAGTACTTCTGCATGCCGGGCGATTCAAACTGAAAAGTGCCTATCGTTCGGCCTTCGCAGTAGAGTTTATAGGTGAGCGGGTCGTCAATGGGAATTGAATCAACATCGACATCGATGCCCAATGACTCCTTAACATTCTGCGCAGCCTCTTTAAGGATGGAAAGGGTTTTCAGTCCAAGGAAATCCATCTTGATGAGCCCCGTGTCCTCGATGACACTACCTTCATACTGCGTGACGATGAGCTTTTCCTTCGAATCCTTATCCTCGGCAGTAGAGACAGGCACCCAGTCAGTGATAGGGTCACGACAGATGATGGTGCCGCAAGCGTGGACGCCCGTATTGCGGACGTTGCCCTCAAGCATTTTAGCGTATTTGATGGTATCGCGCAACAATGGGTCAGGCGAGATAGCCGCCTCCTGCAGCTCGGGCACAGCAGCAATGGCATTGGTGAGGTTCATCTTTGGCGTCTTGCCGTCAACGTCTGGCAGGCGGTCGGGTATGGCCTTACACAATGCGTTCGACCTGTCGAGCGGCAGTTTCTCCACGCGTGCCACATCCTTTATGGAGTTCTTCGTCGCCATGGTGCCGTATGTAATGATGTGAGCACAGTTCTCATGGCCGTACTTGTCCATAACCCACTGCAACACCTTACCTCTACCATCGTCATCGAAGTCGGTATCAATATCAGGCAGTGAGATACGGTCAGGGTTAAGGAAACGCTCGAACAGCAAATCGTACTTCAATGGATCGAGTTTCGTGATGCCGAGGCAATATGCCACCACCGAACCTGCTGCACTTCCACGCCCCGGACCTACCCATACGTCGAGTTCCTTACGTGCAGAGTTGATGAAGTCCTGCACGATGAGGAAATATCCTGGGAAACCCATCGTCTTCATTATATGCAGCTCAAAGCGTATTCGTTCGTCAACCTCCTTGCCTATACCGTGCGCCTCTGCCCATGCAGACAGTCCATCGGGCTGCAATGGTGTGTCATTAGGTATTTCCTCGTAGCCGTTGCCATACAGGCGACTTGCACCTTCGTAAGCCAGACGGCCGAGATAATCGGCCTCAAACTTGATGCGATACAGTTTGTCATAACCGCCCAGTTTCTTTATCTTCTTCTGTCCGTCCTCCTCACTGAGAGCGTTCTTTCCGTATTCGTCGGTGGTAAACTCGTTATACAAGTCCTGCTCAGTAAATTTCTTTCGCCACTCTTCTTCCGAGCCGAATGCCTCTGGTATAGGGAAGAACGGCATGATAGGGTCTGACTCAAGGTTGTATGTCTCTACCTTGTCGAGTATCTCGATGGTATTGTCAAGAGCCTCCGGCACATCGCTGAAGATGTCGTTCATCTCCTGCTGTGTCTTAAACCACTCCTGCTTTGTGTAGAGCATACGCGTCGGGTCATCAAGTTCCCTGCCCGTACCAAGGCACAACAGGTGGTCGTGGGCCTCTGCATTTTCCTCATCCACGAAGTGACAGTCATTGGTACAGACGAGTTTGATGCCATATTCCTTTGCCAGTTCTATCAGCACGCGGTTCACCTTCTGCTGCAAGGGGAACGTCTCACGATTCGCGCGCTGGTTGGGGTCTTTCACCTCATGGCGCTGCAATTCAAGATAAAAGTCATCACCCCACAGGTTCTTGTGCCACTCAATCGCCTTGCGAGCGCCCTCAATGTCGTCGGCAAGAATCTTCTTCGGAATCTCACCGCCTATACAGGCGGAGCAGACTATCAGGTCTTCATGGTAACGCTCCAAATCCTCATGGTCGGTACGCGGACGGTAGTAGTAACCGTCCACCCACGAGCGGCTGACAAGCTTGATGAGATTCTTGTAGCCGTTGAGGTTCTTGGCAAGCACTATGAGGTGCCAGCCGCCGTGGTCCACTTTATCCTCCATGATTTTCATTCCACGCTGCGCCACATACATCTCACAACCGAAGATAGGCTTGAAGGGTTCCTTGCCTTCCTTCTTCAGTTCCTTGTTTATCTTGTTGCACTCGTCGAAAAGGTCTTTTACGCCGAACATATTGCCATGGTCTGTTATGGCCATGCCGCGCATTCCGTCCTTGACGGCTTTCTTTACGAGTGCGCCCACCGGACTCTGTCCGTCGAGCAGCGAATAATAAGTATGTGTGTGTAGGTGAATGAAGTTGTGCATAATAAAGCAAAGTTACAAAAAATGCCTCTTATACATAAGTATTGTAAAGGAAAAAACATGGAAAAATGCAGTTTCGATGATAAATATTTGTTTATATCGGGATTTTTACTTACCTTTGCAAGATAAAGTGAAAATAGATAAAACCATCTATGGGAAAAAGAATAAAGAAACTGAAGAAAATCCGCATACACCATGAGGGTACGGATTTGCTGATATATAGTGCACTGCTGCTTGTTGCCATAGGCTTTGTGCTGTGGCGATATGTGCCTTCGCACATACCGTTCTACATCTTCGCGGCATTGTTTGGCACAGTGTGGTGCATAGCCCTGAATTTCTTCCGCTGTCCTATACGAAAGTTTGCAGAGGATGATGTAGATACCAGTAAACTTGTCGTTGCCCCCGCTGATGGAAAAATCGTGGTGGTAGAGGAGGTCATGGAGGAGAAATACCTGCATGAGAAGCGCATCATGGTCAGCATATTCATGAGTTTGTTCAACGTTCACGCCAACTGGTTCCCTGTTGACGGCAAGGTGAAGATGGTTCACCATCAGAACGGTGCTTTCCACAAGGCGTGGCTGCCCAAGGCAAGTGACGAGAATGAGATGACTGACATCATAATAACGACTGTTGATGGTGTTGACATACTCTGCCGTCAGGTAGCGGGTGCAGTAGCCCGTCGTATTGTCACGTATGCAAAGGAAGGTGACAGTTGCTTCATTGATGAGCACCTTGGATTCATCAAGTTTGGTTCACGTGTCGATCTGTTCCTGCCTGTAGGCACAGACATCAAGGTCGTTATGGGACAGTCCACCACTGGCAATCAGACCGTCATTGCAGAATTGAAATAGGACATCACTCCAGACAACACAGAGCATTACAGAGTAAAACTCTAAATATATAGTGTTAAAAATAAAAAAACTGTTGCAAATTTGCAAGAATGAAAGAAATTCTGTAAATTTGCAACAGTTTTATTATAGGTATAATAATTATGGGTATGATAAAATGAAAAAGCACTTGGTATTTAGATTCTGTTTTATATATCTGCTAACATCATTGTTATGCACAATGACCGCAACAGCAAAGAAACAGGTATTCAACATCGTTGACTACGGTGCCGTGCCTGACGGCAAGACACTGACACACGAGGCGTTCAACCGCGCCATTGACGATGCCGTCAGCAAAGGCGGCGGCAGGGTCGTGGTGCCCTTCGGCGACTATCTCTGCGGCAGCATACGCATGAAGTCAAACATAGAACTGCACTTCGAGCCGGGAGCAAGGATTATCGCCGCACCAGAGTCTGCCAACGCATACGATGCGCGCGAACCGTGGGAAGGCCCGCAGTATCAGGACGGCGGCCACACCTTCTTCCACAACTCGCTCATCTGGGCCGACGGTGCAGAGAACATCGCCATCACTGGCAGCGGATATATCGACGGCGTGGGTTTGACCAGGGAAGACAAGGAAAAGGCAGGCATTGTGCAGGGCGGCGGCATGGACACCGGCGACAAGGCCATAGCATTCAAGTTGTGCAAGAACGTGAAGATTTCCGACCTTACCATATACCGAGGCGGCCACTTCGCCATCATCGTAACGGGGTGTGAGAATACGCTCATCGACCGTGTGACCATCGACACCAACCGCGACGGCGTGGACATAGACTGCTGCAAGAATCTCGTGATACGCAACTGCTGCGTGAACACCTCACACGACGATGCGATCGTGCTGAAAAGCTCATACGCACTGAAGGAACTAGTAACGTGTGAGAACATCACAGTGAAGAAATGCACCGTCACAGGCTATAAGTGCGGCACATACCTCGACGGCACCAAGGTGCCAGAGCCCGTAGGATGGGTTTGCGGACGCATAAAACTCGGAACGGAGAGCAACGGCGGTTACCGCAACATCAAAATACTGAACTGCAAGGGAGAATACAGCAGCGGACTTGCACTGGAGTGCGTGGACCAGGGAGTGATGGAAAACATAGACGTTGACGGCTTCAACATAGTGCATACCCACCACTACCCCATCTACATCACCACCGGCTGCCGCAACCGCGGACCAGAGGATCGCAAGGATATCTCGACAGGTCAGAATATCACCATAAAGAACGTCAGCTGCTATCATGCCGACTCCATCGCTGGCATCATCATCACCGGCATGAAGGGCACGCCACTGCGCAACATCTCAATAAGCAAGGTGCGCGTTGACTATGCCGGCGGCGGCAGGGCAGAGCATGCCAAGAGAGAATACCGCGAGCAGGGCACCAACTACCCCGAACCGAAATTTGCCGGCTTCACGCCAGCCTACGGTGTCTTTGCCCGCCACGTTGACGGACTGAAGCTCAACAACATCAAGTTCCGTGTGAAGAACAAGGACGAGCGCCCCATGATAATCCTCGACGACGTGACATATTACTCCATCAAGAATGTCAAGGGGCCGCTGGAACCCGGTGTAGAGAGAATCATAGTGAAACCATAGGCCAAAGACATGCCTGTACGGCAGAACAATTCCCCCCACTACCATGCCGCAGAAGCACAAGTAAAAATTGTTCTAAACCACCACAGTTTAGAAAACTCATTTTAAGGGGCACTGACAGAGGCTGGTGGGCAAGGTGTCCACAAAAGGGGTGCAATGCGACAGCGGGGCTGTAAAACGTTTTTTCCAATTCACAATGCATAATGCACCATGCACAATTACGCCATGCGGAACGAAAAATATGAATTATACGCAATAATTTTGCATTATGCATTGTGAATTGAGCATTAATCTGATAGCTTTTACAGTGTAATTGCTATCAGATAGTACAGTAAAAGCTATCATATTACGATGCAATATGATAGCTTTTACTGCGTATTAAGA
>JAEEGH010027436.1_pt1 | contig 11269 bp, 10 predicted proteins | sample 9134181 | NCBI WGS metagenome assembly JAEEGH01 (sample SAMN16246544, study PRJNA631951) | gut metagenome | biome: gut microbiome; feature: rumen; material: DP-attached | host: Bos | place: Iran: Karaj | collected 2018-10 | reverse complement strand
CACTATATTTTCATATTATTTTGTATTTTATATTATATTCGTTTTTGCGAATACAGGCCAACCCAATGTCCTATACCCATTGCCCTTTTATCATTGGACAGACTTTTGAAACATACGAGCCTAATCACTTTCCTTAGGAACAAATCGCCCTTTTACAAAATCCCCCTTTCTTGCATTGTCCGTATTGAAATCTCGTGTAGTGACAGATACAATGCCGGATATTGCATGCTGTGCTGAAATAAAGATTCGAAGATGAGAAGAATACTCTTCTTTAGCCTTCATGGTTACTACCCCCAACTCCAAATCTTTCTTTTTACTCCACCGCCCACTCATATATGGATATGTTGCATCTTCTAATTCAATTATATATTCCGTCTCATTGGCATTCTCTTCCTCCTCAACAACTTTAACGGCCACTTTAACATTAATGCATGGTGCTATAGATTTATTACGGAAACAGAATACTAGCTTTCCATCTTCATCAATCGCTATTTCATTATAGATTTTTATCCTTGGTCTAAAGAAATAAAATAGCACAAACAAGACAATTAAAGCACCGATCACACTAGAAAGGACTCCCCCTATAAAAGTACTAATATCCATCATGACAACAAAAATCATTGTTCTTTAAGTTGTTTTTTTGAATTTTCTATCTCTTTCTCCTTCCGGATCTTTCAAATTTGCATTGAGAATTTTGAGATTTTTGAGACACTTTTCCTTAATCTGCTGATTCTCAGCCTTCTACAAAGTCTCATCAAAGTATCAAAGTCTCACTGTCTCACTTTTCTCATATAATTTTTTGCATGACACTTTTGACATTTTTGGCACTTTCTTTACAAATGTAAAGTTCTTTGCCTGCCGCACGCTTGTTTTCTACCTTTTCGACACTCGCTTCCCGTTACTCTGCTATCAAAATGATAGAAAGTGTCAAAAGTGTCAATTATGTCATGTCATTTTTATCCCTCATTCTTTTTTTTTCGAACGCTCTGTTCAAAAACTCAGCGTTAGTTGTTTTTAGCCATTCTTAATTATTCTTAGTCATTGCCATTACTATCCCGTACTTGGTCGCTACTTAGTCCTTTTCACTTAGCTGTTCCTTTTTTGATTAGCTTGTTCCTTTTTATTCAGCTTGTTCCTTTTTTGCTTAACTTGTTCCTTTTTTGCCTCCAAAGGGAACAACCCTCACATCTAACTTGTGTCTTTTTATCTACCTTGTGTCTTTTTTACCCAAAACCCCTCTCTAAAAAAGACACAACCCTCTGTTTCCATTTCCCTCATCCGTGTTGGGCACAACTATTTATTTTTTATTATTATCTTTCAGTTTTGTATTCTGCCGTGACAAAGTGACAAAGTTGACAATCTTGACAAACTTCACAAACTTTACTTGATCCTTTTCACTTAGTCCCTTTTACTTTGAATAATGTAAATAAAAAAAGCAAGACACGAGATTTCTCTCATGTCAGGCAAAAGTAGAAAATCGTGTTAAGAATTACAAACGTACAATGGTGGGCGGCTGTTGGCGGGTGTCCCACATATCAACAATATAAACCGTTTCATTCTCAACGCGATATAGCATTATGCTCAATCCGTTGATGACCGTATATTGGTACTTGTGTTCATCGTCCGATAAGTTCAACTCCTCGGAACCGATACCCGGATCTTCCGCTAAGAGTTTTTTCGTTCTTTTGTACTCTTCTCGAAAATCCAGCAGCGCCTTCTCTCCGAACTTACGCAATATATAATCCGCTATTTTGTTGCGATTATACTTGGCTCGTTCTGAAATTTTGACTTTCATACTGCAACACCCAACTCGTTTTTCAAATACTCATCAAACATTCGGTCGTCTTCCTCGTCGGAATATACTTCACCGCGAGCAATCTGATCTTCGGCGTCATGCACTTCGGCACGCAACTCCTCCCACGTGTATCGATGTAAATCCTCCTCTATAGGAGCATGATCCACGTGAGCTTGAATTTCTTTGATAAGCCTTTTCTGATCTACGAGTGGCAGCATAAATGCCAAGTCCAGTACATCTGAATACGTTTGTTCTTGCAACATATCTGTCAGTTATTTATTGTCGTTTTGCGTTTTGCGACGCAAAAGTACAACTTTTTTCTGACATACGCAAGATTTTTGGCACTTTTTTTCTCTTTTTGCCTTCTTTTTGTATATTTACATCATTTCAAAGATCAATTCCGTTATTTCTTATAGTGTCTAACGGTCACACTATATCTTTTCTCTTTCCGGATCAGGGTCCTTCTAACTACCTTCTACATACGTTAAACATACGTTCACTCTCCGCAGGGCGCAATCTTATAATATTATGTTCTAAAACATATTTATGTATATACATACATATTTCGGCGCAAAGATACAACTTTTTTCTCGAATACACAAATATTTTTAACGAAAAATGCAAGTTGCAAACTGAATTGGCAAAAAGTACACATTTTGCACATTATGTGTCAATTTTTACACATTTCACAATGTGCAAAATCAAAGTTTCGCGCGGAGGAGAAGATGAAGATCTGTCCTTGTCGGAATTTGTGATTGGTGATTTGTGATGGGTGATTTAGGATATTTCTCAATATACCACTCACGTGCATAGACCGTTTCGGAGGCGCGGAAATAGAGCGCCAGTTGCGGGATGATCTGCCAGCGGAGACAGAGGTAGAAACGTCCTCCAAGACCGTATGTAGCAGGGATAGAATAAGCATAGAGCACATCATGCTCGTAGAGATAGATGCGGTTGGACCAATCTTGAGCATCAAAGAACTGAAGTCTCAGTTTGATGCTCAAAGGTGTAGGGTGTAAAGTGTAAGGTGTAGAGAAATCGTAGGCAATATCCTGCGCTATACTTACTCCGTAAGGGATGGATTGTTGATTGGTGATTGTTGATTTTTGATTTGTGAGGTTGGCGTCAAGAGTTGTCCTTAGACTCCAGCCGTTGCGTTGCCAGTCGAAGATTGCGCGTATGGAATAAGTACTTGCTCCTTTTTTGCGTGCTCGGGCGCGGAGGGAGAGCCACCATTGGTCGTTGGTGATTGGTAATTGGTGATTGGTGGAATGGTACTGAATCTCTGCCATGGCATCGTAGCCGAGAGTACAAGTGTCGTTGCCAAGGCCGTATTTATAACCGGAGAAATAGAAGACATCGCCATAACCGAGGAAGCGCCAGTTGCGAAGACGAGTGATGTCAAAACCAAGGTAACCGCCGTTCTCGTCGTTGATACGCGAAGTTTCGGAGAATGCATAACCGAGTTGGTTGTCAAACCAAGGGGAATAGTAGCGGTAGAGGGCGAGTAGGGAGACGCCGCTTGTTGGATAAAAACGACATCCAACAATCGTGCCTACGCCCCAATGGGGAGAGTTTATAGGTTTATTGGCTTCGCCGTTTATTGCTTCTTTGAAGCGTTTATAATTCTGCGCAGTGGCAACTTCGCCGAAGAGATCGAACCAACCGTGGTTATAGCGGAAAGAGGCGCCGAGAACGGCTTGGCTGCGACCGCGGAAATAATGGCGGTTGTACTTGGCGTTGCGGTAAGGATGAATCGAATCGGAATAGATGGACTCGATGCCGGAGAGTTGGACTTCCAAACGCTTGTGACGCAGGGTGAGATTGGCACCTACGACATGCCGCCATGTGGTGTCGTTATAATGGTTAAATGAGTAGAGTGCACTCACATCCAGACGCGTCTGCTTGCCCCATTCCCATCGAAGCGTAGTACCGGCACCGTGCAGTCCCGCGCCATCGACTGAACCGTAATAACGCAGCGCTTCGCGTTGCTGACCGATCGAAGTGACGTACATCGATTTGCCGGAATGAAAGACCGGAGCCATGACGAGTCCTTGACCGAATGATGCCTGAAAATTTCCACCTACCACCGTGTGCAAGTGCGGCGCGATGTCGCGCAACTGCAGATACGCACCCCACTGCAGATCTTCCGCTTTGCCGCCTACCGGCCGGCGGAGTTGCGCTCCGAACGTAATCTTACGCTGGTAGTCAAAACGATAACGTCCCTGCGTGTAAACGGGATCTGAACCCTCAAATCCTTCTATATTCCGTGCATCGACGCGCGTGGTAATCTCGTGTGAGGCGTGGGCAAACACTTCGCGCGCGTACATTTTATTTTCGGGCGCACTCGCGCCTACGCGCACGAAAGGCAACAGATCGCGTATCTCATAGTCCTCCAAACTCGGAATCATCCGTAACTCATAGAGCGACTCAAACGGATGTTTATAGGCATAGAGAAGGATATCATCTATCTGCTGCGGCGAAAGGAAATAGAGTTGCGAGAGCTCCTCGTCGGAGGTATTGTTGAGGTTGATAGGTGCGTCATGAAGGGCATAGAGATCGGTTTGCAGTTGCTCAAAATCGACTTCTGAGAATTCCGTCAAATAATTATATATATCGCCGATAATGTCATCAAGCGAGAAATTTGTAACCAATAATATGACGGCTAATAGTGTTTTCACGATGCAAAATTACAAAATATTTTGCATATATGCAATATTTTTACTATCTTTGCGGCGAATTTATGGACAAAAAGACACTTTATCATATCATCGAGTGGGTTGTGGCAATCGCGGCATGCGTTTGGCTCGTCTATAAACTGGCAACGTACGATGACTATGCCGGTCTATGGGCTGCTGTCAGCGGGATGGATGGCCTTGCCATATGTGCGCTGCTACTATGCGTAGTGTTGATGCCGCTGAATATGACGCTGGAGGCATGGCGGTGGCGGACGCTCGTTCCGATGTCATGGAAAGAGGCGCATAGGCAGGTGTATTATAGCAAGTTGGCGGGATTGATTACGCCTTGGCGACTTGGCGAGTATCCGGCGAGAGGACTTTTAATGAGTGAAGGAGTGAACGAATTAAAGAATGAAGAGGATATCTGGCCGAAAGTGCTGAGTATGGGCGCGGTAGGAAGTGCGACGATGACGTTTGCCATTATCCTTGCGGGAGTACCCGCGATAATGGCTAATGGTGAATGGTTAATGGTTAATGGTGAATGGTGGATCGCAGTTGTCGCGGCGGTGATTCTTTTGACGGTAGGGCTGGTGATGGCGCCAAGGTTGTTGAAGCGATGGGCGACGGTGTCGCATCGATTGGTGATGGTAAGTGTGGGGCAGAGTCTGGTACGGTTGGCATGTTGGTGTGTGCAACTGGCGCTGATACTTTATTCTTTAGGGGGACTAGGAGATCTAGGGATTCTAGGAGGACTAGGGAAGAGCGCAGTATATTACTTGCTGGTGACGATTACGCCGAATGTGCCGATAGCGGAAGTGGGCGTACGAGGTGCTTGGGCAATGGTAGTGTTCGGAACGATGAACGCAGCGTTGGCAGGCGTGCTGTTATGGGTGATAAATACGCTACTTCCGTGCCTTATTTGGCCTTTTTTACGCAAAAATGAATAGAATTCTTGCATAAATCAAAAAAAAGCAGTATCTTTGTAGCCGATTTAAAGGAGACTAGGGGACTGGGGTCCTAGGCTGCTAAGTAACAAAACCACGAAGAAATACTAAAAACACAATATCATGAACATCAATTTTCAGATTCATTATCGTGCCGAGTATGGGCAGAGTCTTTGCGTGATCGAGACGCAAGAGTCGATTTTGGGATGGACCGAGAAATCGCCGTTGGTGCTGACATGTCAGGGAACGGATTTCTGGCAGGCTAATGTGCCGGTGAGCGATTTCGCAGGTGTTATTCATTATAAATACGCGATCCGCGTAGGCGAAGGCCAATATATCTACGAGGCCGGTGAACCGCGTATGCTGACGCTTAAGGCTGCTGACAAGAACCTCGTTGTTCGCGATGCATGGCAAGCCAGCACGTACGAGGACAGTTTCTATACAACGGCATTTGTAAAAGCCCTCTTCCATCGTCTGAACCCTGCTAAGGCAAAAGCCCCGAAGGGAAATATCCGTTTCTCCATCGACCTGCCGCAGATCAAGCCGACGCAGGGCGTAGCTATCATAGGTAACTGTGCCGAGTTGGGCGATTGGAACCCGGATGGCAAGCTCATCATGAACGATGCGGACTTCCCTATTTGGCGTGCTGATATCAATGTCAAAGGACAGGATATCGTGGAGTATAAATATGTTATCTATGATCTCAAGAGTGGTGCGGTTGTGGATACCGAATGGGGTGAGAATCGCCAGATCTGGGGTGTAGAGAAGGGTAGTGTGATCTATGAGAACGACCGTGCTTTCCGTCGCACCCAACCGCGTTGGAAAGGAGCCGGTGTGGCTGTGCCTGTGTTCTCGCTGCGTAGTGCCGAAGGCTTCGGTATCGGTGAGTTCCAGGATCTCAAGAAGATGGCCGATTGGGCTGCGGCTACGGGTCAGCAGATGATCCAGACCCTGCCGATCAACGATACAACGTTGCGTCACAATAACCTTGACAGTTATCCGTATAACGCCGTTTCCGTCTTTGCCCTCCATCCGATCTATATCAATATCGAGAAGATGGGTAAGTTGACCCCGGCACAGCAGAAAAAATACGAGGCACAGAAAGCCGAACTCAACGCGCTCACGATTGCTGATTATCAGAACGTATATGACAAGAAGATGGTGTTCTTTAAAGCGCTCTACAAGCAAGACAAAGATGCTCTCTTCAGCAGTGCAGAATACAAGGCTTTCGTTAAGAAGAACGATGCTTGGTTGGAGCCGTATGCCGAGTTCCTCGCGAAGCGTGACAAACAACCGAAAGACTTCTATAAGTTCCTTCAGTTCCATGCTGACAGACAGTTGGCTGACGCGGTGGCTTATGCGCACTCGATCGGCGTAGCCATGAAGGGCGATATACCTATCGGCATCAGCCCGGACTCCGTGGATGCTGCTGTTTATCCGGAATTGTTCAACCTTGACGCCAGCGCCGGTGCTCCGCCCGATGATTTCTCGATCAGCGGCCAGAACTGGGGCTTCCCGACCTATAACTGGGATAAGATGGCGGAGGATAACTTCGGTTGGTGGCGCGCTCGCTTCCAGAAGATGCAGGATTATTTCGATGCTTACCGTGTGGATCATATCCTCGGCTTCTTCCGTATCTGGCAGATGCGCAAGAGCGATGTATGGGGCCTCTGCGGACATTTCGTTCCGGCTCTCCCGTATTCGTACGACGACCTCTGCGCACAAGGTGTATGCCTCGATTGGGATCGTCTGACCAAACCGTATATCCGCTCAAACTTCCTCGGCGATGTACTCGGTTTTGATCTGGAATGGGCGAAGAACAATGCCCTTAACACCAATGACGGCTATATCTATTGGTTCAAACCGGAGTTTGATACGCAAGCGAAGGTACAAGAATGGGCAGATCGTCTGCTCGGCGATGAGAAACAACTCAAGGCTTCCGGTCTGAGTGAGGCGGCGGTACATAACATCTGCAACGGTCTGATCTATCTGCATTGCGAAGTGCTGTTTGTGGAAGACCAGCGTCGTCCGGGATGGTTGCATCCGCGTATCTCGATATATCAGAGCCACTCGTTCACGGAGCTCTATAGCGATCAGAAAGAAGTGCTGATGCGTATCTACAACGAGTATTTCTTCCGTCGTCATACGCAGTTCTGGCGTGACTCCGCGATGCGTAAGTTGCCGACACTCATCGGCGCAACGCATATGCTCTGCTGCGGCGAGGACCTTGGTATGGTTCCGGCTTGCGTGCCTGATGTAATGCATGAGCTGCAGATCCTGAGTCTCGAGATCCAACGTATGCCGAAAGATCCGACGGTGAAATTCGCTCACCCGGCTGATGCTCCGTATCAGTCTGTTTGCACGACAGGTACGCATGATATGAACCCATTACGCGCTTGGTGGGAGGAAGATCGCGCTGTAACCCAACGTTTCTACAACGAGCAGATGGGTTGGTGGGGCGATGCACCGAAAGAGATGACGCCGGATATCGCAGAGTTCATCATCAACCAACATATGTACAGCCCGGCAATGTGGACTATTCTGCCGCTGCAAGACTGGTTAGCTATCGACGGCGATGTACGCATCAAAGACCAGTTCGCCGATCGTATCAACGTACCGGCTAACCCGCGCCATTTCTGGAACTACCGAATGCACTTGAGTCTGGAAGATTTGATGAAATGTGATAAATTGAACGCGAAGATCAAGAAGCTGACAAGCGTTCGCTAACGGCTTCCATGAGCCATAAAGGAGTGCTGGTGGCACCACAAATCCCGACCCGAGTGTCGGGATTTGATGATTTATGATTTATGATTTGTGATTTTAGATTTTCGACTTCGTCGGGAGAAGAAATGAAGATTGTGTTGGGGTTGACCTCAACACAATTTTTATATAGCACCTTGGCGTTGGAGGATTTTGTCCCGCCGACAAAGAGAACGATGTCATTGGCGCGTGCGAAGGCTTGTAATTCTTTCACGCGATTCGCGACACTGCGACAGATGGTATCGTGCGCTTCCAGTACGATTTTTGATTTTTGATTTTTGATTTTTGATTGGATGGTCTGGACGAGCGCTTGAAAGCCTTCGACCGATTTGGTGGTTTGCGAGAAGAGATAGATGGGGCGGTGGAAATCGAGGCGATCAAGTTGATCCACGGACTCGATGACGATGGCGGTGTTGTTCGTCTGCCCTTGAAGACCGATCACTTCCGCATGTCCGGGTTTACCGTAAATAACTATCTGCGGAGGCACAGTCTCATCGTTCTTATGGGTTTCGTAGCAGGCACGAATACGATCCTGCAGTTTTTTGACCACAGGACAGGTGGCGTCTATGATCTCTATGTCGCGTTGTTGGGCTATCCAATAGGTGGATGGCGGTTCTCCGTGTGCCCGAAGTAGTACGCGCGAATGAGAAGGAAGTGTGCGCAGATCATCATAATCGATGGTAGCGAGTCCTTTTAGTTCGAGCCGCGCGACTTCTTGTCCGTTATGCACGATATCGCCCAAGCAATAAAGCGAACCCTTCTGAAGTTCGCTCTCAGCCGCTTGGATGGCACGTGTCACACCAAAGCAGAAGCCACTATTTGAATCGATCGAAATAGTCATAGATGACGCGCATTTGCTCGTCCGGAGTCATATTGCTGTTATCCACCACGATGGCATCTTCTGCTTGTCGCAACGGGCTCTCTGCTCGATGGGTGTCGCGGTAGTCGCGGTCGTTGACATCCGCCAAAACTTCATCGTAGTTCGGTTTCTCCCCTTTGGCAACCAGCTCATCGTAACGGCGCTGTGCACGTACTTCGGGGCTGGCGGTGAGGAAGAGTTTGAGTTCTGCTTTCGGGAAGACCACCGTGCCGATATCGCGACCGTCCATGACGATGCCTTTGTTGAGACCCATCTTCTGCTGTTGCGCTACAAGAAAGGCTCTTACTTCTTTGATCTGCGAGATCCGGCTGGCGGCATTTCCCACCTCTAAGGTGCGAATCAAACCTTCCACGTCTTCGCCGTTCAGCGTCACATGTTGTGCCCCGTTGGTCAGTACAAAACCCACCTCGATCTTCGGCAACGCAGCAATGATATCTGCGGTCTCTGTCAGTTTGTTACGAAGCGTATACAACGCGATCGCACGATACATGGCGCCCGTGTCTACGTACGTATAACCGGCGTACTTCGCCAGCGCTTTTGCGATCGTGGATTTACCACAAGAAGAATAGCCGTCAATGGCAACGATAATTTTATTTGTCATTGGTAATTGGTGATTGGTCACTTCTTATCTTACGAACGATTATTTCATTAAAGAATTGATATCTAACGTTAATCCAACTTGGTAGGAGAAATTGGACTTGGTCATCTGGCTGATGGCAAAATCCACATGTGCCTGCTTGATCCGTACACCTGCGCCTAAGGCAAAACCTGCTACCGAACGTTGATCTTGCAGGTTCAGTTCCGCTCGGCGGCGGTGGTTGTAACTGAGGGCGATATAGAACCGGTCGCGTTTATCCACCACCTCAATCGACCAGATCGTGTGCCGGAAAAGCATGTCGTACCACTTCACATCGTGCGGGATGATATCGCCTGTTGTGGCACTCTTATCGAGGCTTGTCCACTCGTAATTGAGATACCAGGTCTGCATGTTATGAATCTGTAGATGGAAGCGTAGCGGCGCATGTTTGACACGGTAGGTCAAACCCAACTGGAGGTTGAGCGGCAACATCTCTTTGCCCGAACCATCTTCGTCCGAATAAAAGCTCTTCAACTGCCAACCTATGTTCTGCAGCACCAATCCCATCTGGAAGGTGGAGTCTTTGGTTTGGAAATGTGCGCCGACATCTGCGCCGATGGCGAAGGAGGTGTAGTGCTCGTAGATCGAATACACCGGTTTTAAGGTTACACCTACTTTGAACATCCTGCCTAATTGGCGTGCGTACATGATATCAATGAGGATATCGCGTGCACCGAAGGTACCGCCGGTCAGATTGCCGTTCTCATCCGCATATTTCATGCGTCCGTAGTCCAAATAATGCAGACCAACAGCGAAATAATTCGGTTTGTCGGGTTCGCCTTCCGCCGGTTTTTCTATCTTGGAGCGTCCGAAGTTATGTCCGTACAGGGCAGAACCGAACATCGTACCCGGCAGGTAATAGGAGAAGTTCATCTGCAGCATCATGTGGCTGTTGGCATGGAGCAGGGCAGGGTTGCACATACCCATCGAGATGTCTCCGTCGCTCAGACTCACGTTACTTCCGCCCAGCGCATTGATACGCGAAGACACCGGTAGTCCCAGGAACGAGAACACCGATCGCCCCGCGTTCGATACCTGCGCCATACAAGGCGTACAGAGTACTGAACACAGAAGACAGATTACTATGTTTTTGCGTAAGCCCACACTACCGCATTTTAAATTCGCTTGCAAAAGTACTACATTTTTTTGAATTGTGCAAATTTTATTTGCATATGTCAATTATTTTTTGTAATTTTGCACCGCAAAATACGCGGAACACAAATTCAAAATAAATAATTAACAAAAATCAACAATCTCTATGTGGTTAAAAGACTCTTCTATCGGCCGTAAGTTCGTTATGAGCTTGACAGGCCTTGCGTTGGTCTTGTTCCTGCTTTTCCACGGCTGTATGAACCTTGCCGTGGTTTTCTCGGAAGAGGCCTACAACATGATTTGTCATTTGCTGGGAGCTAACTGGTATGCCCTGATTGGTACGCTGGGTTTGGCCTTCCTGGTGCTGGTGCATTTCTGCTATGCAATCTATCTGACCATCCAAAACCGTGCAGCACGTGGTAATGACCGTTACGCGGTGACAGGTAAGAAAGAAGGCGTAGAATGGGAATCGGAGAACATGCT
>JAEEGH010027435.1_pt1 | contig 11269 bp, 3 predicted proteins | sample 9134181 | NCBI WGS metagenome assembly JAEEGH01 (sample SAMN16246544, study PRJNA631951) | gut metagenome | biome: gut microbiome; feature: rumen; material: DP-attached | host: Bos | place: Iran: Karaj | collected 2018-10 | reverse complement strand
GCGTCATTATGCCGAGTAGCGAACCGGGTGCCGCGTTCACCGTCCACTCCGGCATTGTCGACTTTAAGGGCCGCAGCTTCTTCTTCTACCACAACCAGAAGAACGTGAAGGGCGGCGGCTACAGCCGTTCTACCGCCATCGAGGAATTCACCTGGAATGCCGACGGTACCATTCCCACAATCCGTGCCACCAACAATGGCGTTGTGAAGCCTATCAAGAACCTTGACCCGTTCGTGCGCGTGGAAGCCGAAACCAAGGCCTGGGTGGGCGGCATGACTGTCAATACGTCGGGTGGCTACACCATCATCGAGCATGTCGGTGCTGAATATGGCAATGTTTTCCTCACCAAGATGAACAGCGGATTCTACACGAAGGTGCGCTCTGTTGACATGGGCGACGGTGCCGACCGCATTATCGTTTGCACCAGGGGTAACGGCGGTAAGCTTGAACTGCATGCCGGTTCTGAAAACGGCGCTCTCCTTGCATCCATGAATATCCCTGCAAGTTCTGCTTGGGAAGAACATACCTTCGATGTGACCGATGCTGCCGGCGTCGACGACCTGTTCTTTGTGGTAAAGCAGGGCGGGTTCGATTTCGACTACTGGTACATGGAAAGCGAAAAGACTGCCGTTCCGCAGACGGCCTACAAGGGCACTGCCGCTGCGGTTCCGGGTAAGATCGAGGCCGAAAACTACGACGAAGGCGGCCACAACAAGGCCTTCTACGACAATGACCGCGAAAACCAGGGCAAGGCCTACCGCGAAGACGAAGTCGACGTGGTCGACATTAGCGATTCCAAGTGCGGTGACGCTGCCTGCATGGGTTATGCCATCGGTTACACCAATGACGGCGAATGGGTCGAATACACCATCAATGTTGCCGCCGACGCCAAGTACAACGTCGTTGCGAACGTGGCTACCGCATTCGAGACCTCTGCAATGCAGTTGTTCATTGACGACAAGGAAATTACCGAATCTGTGGTGCTCCCGAAGGTTGATAGCGTATGGACTACGTACAAGGAAGTGGAAATCGGTTCCGTGGAGCTCAAGAAGGGCGAACACGTGCTCAAGCTCCTGATTACGGGCGCCTACCTGAACGTGGACTGGATCAACTTCGTTGACCCGAATGCGGAAATTACGGCTCTCAAGCAGGTTCGCTTTGCCCCGATGGCCGAAGGCGAGTTCAACGTGTTCGGTGCGACGGGTAAGTACATCGGGCGCATTGACCTGGGCGCAGCGACCTCCACGCAAGATATGGCGGCATCGCTCAAGCGTGCCGGTTACGCGAGCGGCATGTACATCGTCCGCAGCGTCACGAACCGTGCCCAAATCCAGCGCGTGCAGGTGAGATAGCGCGCCTACAGTGTCATCCTGAGCGGAGGCGCGATGCGCCGAAGTCGAAGGATCTAGTCACGTAGCCCATTGACAACTTATCCACACGACTTCTATAAAACGCCTTTCAATACCCCCGAAAAAGGGGTATTTTTCTTTATGGTGTGGAAAACAAAAGAGGATGTTATGAAGAATCTCCAGATAGCTAAGGTTGTATCGTGTGCGGCCATTTTCGCCGCACTTACGGGCACCGCTTTTGCGCAGAGCGGCCCGAACGATGAATGGAACGGCAAACCGCGCGTTTTCGGCGTGAACCGGCTTAACCCGCACGTGACCTCGATGCCCTACACTACGGTGGAAGAGGCTGTCAAGGGCGACCGCCATGCATCCGAATGGTACCAGACGCTTTCCGGCAAGTGGAAATTCTTCCATGTGGACAAGCCGAGCCAGCGCAACAACGACTTCTACAAGGACAATTACGACGTTTCCAAGTGGGATGAAATTCCGGTGCCTTCCTCGTGGCAGATTCTCGGCTACGACCACCCGATTTACACCAACGTGGTTTACCCGTGGGCGCAGAACAACCGCGTGTCCGCTCCGGGCGCCCCGACCGACTTCAACCCGGTGGGCCACTACCGCCGCACCTTCACCGTACCCGACAAGTGGGCCGGTAAGCGCATCCGCCTGCATTTCGAGGGCGTGGAATCCGCCTACTACGTGTGGGTGAACGGCAACTACGTGGGTTATTCCGAAGACTCCTTCACGGGTCACGAATTCGACATCAACAAGTACCTGCGCAAGGGCGAGAACAACATCTCGGTGCAGGTGTTCCGCTGGTGCGACGGCTCCTGGCTCGAAGACCAGGACTTCATCCGCCTTTCGGGCATCATGCGTGACGTGTACATCTACGCCGTTCCCGAGGTCCATATTCAGGACTTCCAGATTGACGCTACCCTTACGAACAACTATACCGACGGCTTGCTGAAGACAACCGCCTGGATTTACAACTCCACGGGTTCCTCTTCGGGCGAATACACGGTGGAACTTTCGCTCTACAATGATGCGGGCAGCGAAGTGATTGCCCCGACGGCGCAGAAGGTTTCGGGTATCGGCGCGAACGGTGGCGAAAAGAGCGTGCATTTCGAAATCCCGTATGCCAAGCCGAATCGCTGGTCTGCAGAAACGCCGTACCTCTACACGGCGGTGCTCACCATCAAGGATAACGCGGGCAAGATCATCCAGGTCGAAAGCAACAAGATTGGTTTCCGCACGGTCGAAATCAAGAAGGACAACGGAGCCCCGCGCCTGCTGGTGAACGGCATGCCGGTCAAGTTCCACGGCGTGAACCGCCACGAGCTCGACCCGGATAATGGCCGCGCAGTGACTTACGACCGCATGGAACAGGATATCATCCTGATGAAGCAGTTCAATATCAATGCTCTCCGCATGTCGCACTACCCGAACAACCCGGTAATGTACGATCTTTGCGACAAGTACGGTATTTACGTGATTGACGAGGCGAACGTGGAAAGCCACGGTGCGAACGGTGACCTGCCCAAGAGCAGCGATGACTGGCGCGCTCCGGTGGTGGACCGCCTGAACAGCATGGTGCAGCGCGACAAGAACCACCCGAGTATCATCCTGTGGTCGCTCGGTAACGAAGCCGGCAACGGCAACGTGTTTGCCTCGGAACGCCAGCGCGCACACGAAATCGACTCCACCCGCTACGTGCACTACGAAGGCGATAACAACAATGCCGACGTGACGAGCCAGATGTACTGGGGCTACGACTACATCGCCGGTTACAAGGATGCGAACAAGCCGGTGATGCTCTGCGAATACGAACACGCCATGGGCAACTCCGTGGGCGATTTGAAGGAATACATGGATGCCTTCTATAGCAACCCGCGCGCCTTCGGTGGCTTTATCTGGGATTTCATTGACCAGGGCCTGCACCACAAGGGCACTCCGTACTGGGAATTCGGCGGCATGTGGGGCGACTGGCAGAACGATGACAACTTCTGCGCGAACGGCCTCGTGTTCCCCGACCGTGCGATTCAGCCGGAAATGTGGGAAGTCAAGTATCAGTATAGCCAGCTGCGCGTGAAGAACGTCGACGCCGCGAAGGGCAAAATCGAAATCGAGAACCGCTACCTGTTCAAGAACCTCGGCGACTTCCTCGAAGGTATCTGGCAGCTCAGGGAAAACGGCAAGATTATCAAGGACGGCAAGCTGAGCGGCTCGCAGTTGAACATCGGGCCCCTCCAGAAGAAGGAAATTACCATCGAATTGCCGGACATCGAGACGACAATCGGTGCGGAATACCATCTGGATATCGATTTCCGCCTCAAGAAGGATGAACTCTGGGCAAAGGCGGGTCACAGTGTTGCCCATGAACAGTTCGGCGTCAACTATGACCAGCCCTGGTCTACCGAAGTGGATATCAGCACTCTGAGTGCCCAGAAGGTTTCCCGTGTCAGCGGCCTCACCATCGAAGGTACCGACTTCAAGATTGCCTTTGACGAAAAGAACGGAACGCTCGCCAGCTACGTGCTCGATGGCGATACCATTATCAAGAACGGCGGTATCCCGAACTTCTGGCGTGCCCCGACCGATAACGACAAGGGCTTCAACATGGAAAAGGGCCACGGCGAATGGCGCAAGGCGAGCAAGAGCCGCAATGTGACCTCCGAAGTCAATGAGGTTTCTCCGCAAGAAACACGTGTGACCTTCAACTTCAGCTTCCCGGACGTGGGCAGTTCCAAGATGAAGATGACTTACTACGTGTACGGCAGCGGCGATATCGTGGTGGAATACACGTTCAACCCGGATGGCTCCAAGAGCTACATCCCGAACGTGGGTACCCTCTTCACGGTGCCGGGTGGCTACGAGAAGGTGCGCTACTTCGGTCGCGGCCCCGACGAGAACTACATGGGCCGTAACCGCGGCACCTTCATGGGCATCTACTCGACTCTCGTAGATTCCATGACGGTCATGTATATGGAAATTGGCGAAACGGGCCAGCGCACCGACGTGAAGTGGGCGACGCTCACCAGCGACAAGACCGGCAAGGGCTTGATGGTTGTGGGCAATCCGCGTATGGAATTCAACGCGCAGCACTACACTCCGGAACAGCTCTCCGATACCAAGCTCCCGTGGGAACTCAAGCGCAACAAGGATATCACGATGCGTGTGGACCTGCACCAGATGGGCCTCGGCGGCATCAACAGCTGGGGTGCGGAACCGCTCAACGAATATCGCCTGAACGCGAACCGCGAATACTCGCATAAGTTCCGCATCGCTCCGATTCGCCAGCAGTTGAACGACCCGACCGAATACTCGCTGCTCGGCTTCAAGAACTTCGGATGGAACGACCTCCCGCCTGCAGCATATGGCCCGGATGAAGTCGCCGATATTTACAAGAACCAGCCGGAAAAGGATGTTACTGAGACGGCGAACGTCGGCACTGTCGAAACGACGGATAAACTGCGTACTCCCTCTGTGCTTGTACCCGAAGGTATGCGCTACTACAGGGTGTTCGATATGCAGGGGCGCCAGGTGGCAAGGTTCATGACCCGCGGTGTCGAAGACCTGCATGTTGCAACCAAGCGTGCGATTGGCCGTGCGGGCTCGTACCTGGTTCGCCCGGAACGGGGCGGCAACGCCTTCCGCATCGTCGTGAAATAAGTCTGGTAAAATGTCATTCTGGAGGCCCGTAAGGGCCGATAGAATCAAAAAAAACGCCCCGGGCAACACCCCCGGAGCGTTTTTATTTGATTGTCATCCCCGCGTAGGCGGGGATCTTTTTTGTCATTGTAAAATTACTTTGTCTGTAGTCGTTTTTGAGGGGGCTTACAGACTAAATGATGGGGAATGTGTTTTTAGTCTGTAAAAAATGGCCCAAAATTGCAAAAACACCCCCGATTTTGCCACAAAAAGCCCCCAAAGGGCATTTTTTGACCATTTTTTGCCCCAAAATGGCGAAAAATTACAGACTAAATGCCCTGTGGTGCGATTTTAGTCTGTAACACCCCCTGAAATCAGTGCGAATAAATTAACAAAATGGCGGAAAATCACGGACTAAATGCCCGGGTGTGTGTTTTTAGTCCGTGTCGGGAGGGTCTTAGGGAGGGGCCGCCGTGCGCGCCCCTCCCTAGTCTCAAGCTCACCGCAGGTGAGCGCATGCTCTAACACGCTAATATGCTGTTTAACAAGAGCATTGCGTGTTTGAGCGTGTCGGGAGGGTCTTAGGGAGGGGCCGCCGTGCGCGCCCCTCCCTTGTCGCTTTTGTATTTTCTGCAAAAGTGTTTTTTTAGACCCCCTTCTAAACTACCCTCCATTTACATACATTTATATGTGTGTATTTGTGCAAACGCACAAGGGATGGTTATATGTTCAAGAAAATTCCTGCAATCGCGCTGTTGGCGTTTACCCTGCCTGCAAGCGCTCTGGCTGCTGTCAATCTCAACGTCAGTCTTGGCGATAGTATCAAGCCGGTGACCCATGTGGCCACGGGCTCGCTCTACGGCCTTACGGAGACGCTTCCGAGCGATATCACGAAAGATGTAGCCCCGCTCAAGCCGAACGTGTTCCTTTCACCCGCCCGTAGCGGAAGCGGCCGCCAGCAGGGTATAGGCGGAGCCTTCCTCGTGGCCCCGCGTGTCGAAAGCATCGGCGCCAAGATCCAGATACGCCTTGCCGACGTTCTGCCCGGCTGGCCGTACAAGTTCCAGAACATGGACCACTGGAAAAACGAGGTGAAGTCTGTCATTAACGACAAACTTAAATCAAGCAACAAGAACTTTGACGGTTACGAAATCTGGAACGAACCGGACGGTACCTGGAAAAACGAGAACGGCGACTTCAATTCGGTGCTCTGGAAACAGACTTATGACCTGATCCGCCAACTGGACCCCGGCGCAAAGATTATCGGCCCCTCGTATTCGTACTACAATTCTTCGCGCATGGACGCCTTCGTGAAGTACTGCTCGCAGAACAACTGCATGCCCGACGTAATCAGCTGGCACCAGTGGGGTAGCGCGAACTTCGTGAACACTGTCGAAAGCTACCGCAGTATCGAGAAGAAGTACGGCGTGTCTCCGCGCCCCTTCAGTATCAACGAGTATTCCTCCGAGGAACATTCCGAGGAAGGCTGCCCGGGCGTATCGGTGCCGTTTATCGCCAAGTTCGAACGCTATGGCGTCGAGAGTGCGATGATTTCCTGGTGGTTCGTACCGCTTCCGGGGCGTCTCGGCAGTCTCCTTACCTCCAATAACGAGCGCGGTGGCGGCTGGTGGCTGTACAAGTGGTACGGCGACATGAGCGGCTACATGGCGAAGGTCACGCCCCCCAACGACAAGAGTGATGGCGTAGACGGCTTTGCCGCCCTCGACAAGAAGAAGGGCTTTGCAAGCATCGTGCTCGGCGGAAACACCAAGGGCGAAATCAGCGTGAACATTTCGGGCATTCCGGAGGCGTTCGGCAACAAGGTGAATGTCGACGTGGAATACGTCGTGTGGGAAAACAAGGACAAGGCCGTGCCTTCTACCACTCCGGTTTCGAGCAAGGAATATGACGTGAACGGAGGCAAGATTACGGTGCCGGTGAACATCACGAACGTGAAGTACGGCTACCGCGTTTACGTGACGCCGATTATCCCGCAGGAACCGTACAAGGGTTCCGCCGCCGCCATCCCGGGCAAGATTGAAGTTGAAAATTACGATGTGGGTGGCTCCGGAAAGGCCTACCTGGATAAGGACGACGAGAATAAGGGCGGTGAATACCGCGAAGATGCCGTCGATATCGTGAAGGGAGGTACGGGTTACGCCATCGGGTACACGCAGGAAGGCGAATGGCTCGAATACACTGTGGACGTGGCGGCGGCGGGTGAATACGCCCTCAGGGCAAACTACGCAACCTCCTCGGAAAATGCGGGCATAAAACTCTACGTCGATGATATCGCAGTTGCGGACAACATAATATTCCCGCAGGGCGCCGACTGGGAAACCTACAACACGTTCGATGCGGGCAAGGTGAATCTTTCTGCCGGCAAGCACGTGCTCAAGCTCGAAATCGTGGGCAACTACGTGAACGTAGACTACCTCGAGTTCTGCTCCGGCGAAAAGTGCAATGATGCCGGCGAAGTTACTCCCCAGCAGGGCGATGGTCCCGCGCCGGGCGATTCGACGACCCTCGTGCAAAACTACCGCGTGAATTTCGGTATGGCGCAGACCTACGGCATATTCTCCCTGAATGGCCGCCTGCTCGGGAAGGTCTCTGCCACATCGCTCACCGAGGCTCATTTCAAGGCCCGCAACCTGGTGCAGCGCGGCTCCACATTGCAATCCCGCTACGTCATTCGCGCTGTCAAATAGCGCACCGCTAGCCGGTACGGTAAAGTTTCATCTCTACACACAAAAAGGTCTCCGCATTCTTGCGGAGGCCTTTTTGATTTGGAGTTAGTAAAGAAGCTTGTTACGGGAGCGTGAACTGCTTCAGGAAATTCCAGCCCGTCTGGCCGTCGCCTTCAGCGTGCGAGCCGCCCTGGATGGTGCAGAGACCGACCTTGACGCCGCCTTCGCAGTCTTCGTACATCTGGCAACCGTTACCCGGCGTGTTCTGCTTGGGGCTTCCGTTGCAGCCGTTCATCTTGGCCCATTCCTTCATGTTGTTGACAGCGCCCATGAAGGTGATTGGCTTGCCCTGAACAACCTGGGAGAGTCCGCCGTCGTACATCACGATATTGTCGCTGGTGCCGCGGAAGTTGAGAATCGGGAAGGGACGTGCCGGTTTGCACTTGCCTGCATCGACGATTTCCTTGGCAAGGTCGAATGCGGAAGGTGCCGCGGCTGCATAAATATCGGCCATGAAGCAGCCTGCATAGTTGGACATGCCTCCGCCCATCGAGAATCCAGATGCATAGATGCGCTTCGGATCGACGCAAGCTTTTTCTTGAATTTCTGCAATAAAATGCTTGGAGAAAGTGACGTCGTCTTCATCGGTGCAGCAGGGACCGACGTTCCAAGCCTGGACACTGCCCATCATGCCTCCTGCGGGGGTTTTCCCACCGTTGGGTGCTGCTACGATTGCACCGTCGGCAAGGGCTGCTTTTACGGTAGAAGAACCATCTGCGTTGCCGGAATTACCTCCGATCGGGTGGTAGTATACAAGCAGCGGTACCGGCTTGTCGCCCTTGTAGCCGCTCGGGAACTTAATGTCAATCTTACGGCCGTCTACAGTGATGGATGTGCTGGCCTTCATAGTCTTGCCAGAACAATCCACCGGGGTATCGATCGGGGTCTTGCTGCTGGAAGATACGACCGGGGTGTCGGAGGATGAAGTTACAACCGGGTCGTTACCGCCAGAACTGGAACTCGAAGGCCTTACCATCTCGATGGTCACGCCGGTCTCGACTTCTTGTGTCATCTGATAGACCGTGTTTGCGTAGCCTTCCATAGCAAACTGGAGCATCGGCAAAAGGTCGCCCTCTTTCTTGAGAGCCTTTACGCCCTTGTTGGTTACCATGTAGGTAGCCCTGTCGCTATCGGCGTTGATGCGGATGAATTTTGCACCGCGGGCGAGCTTGCCCAGGTCGAGAGAGACAATCCCCTGGACGTGCCCGAGGTTGTTCTGTGCAAGAACCTTGCCCAGGGCGTCAATTACGGAGACCTTGAGGTTGTTGGCATCCGCATTGTAGATGGTAAGGGTGTTCCCTTCCATGTGGACTGCCATGTTTGCGACCTTCATGCCAGGCAATGCGTCCGTACCGCCATTGAGGCTGAACGTGCCGTCCGTGCCGCTGGTAGTTTCGTAACCAGCGATATTGAATGTGCTGATTTTTACGCCCGAAAGCAGTCTGCCGGATACCTTGGATTTTACAACCCCGTCGATACTCCAGGCGAACGCCAGGCTACTAGACAATGCCAACCCACTGGCAATGCCCAAAAGTTTGGGAAAATGCATATTTGACTCCTTTTTTTCCCAAACACCACATACATTCCATAGACAAATTTAATCTTGTAAACTTGCCGTGTGGTGAATTGTTGTTTGTAAAGATTTGGTTATTTACATTTTGGTAACGGCAAATTTCGTTAAAAAAGCCATTTTTGCAAAAGGTTCATTTTTGCCGGGGCGATTAATCCCATTTTTTTTGTAAAAATCGCCATTTTGTGTCATGGCGAAAATGTAGGAGTTTGGGGGCAACGCTTGAGTGTAAACATTTGATTGTGGATAAAACGTCAATGGAATGGGCGTGCCGGTGTGAGTTTTTTGTAACCTGAGGAGATATCTTTAGATTAGGCCGGTATTGGTGTGCCGACCATAACACACAAGGGATGCGGTTATGAAAAACATTCTTTCGACGGCAACGAAAGTTGCTGCAGTCGCTCTTGCAGCGTCTTCTTTCTCCTTTGCGGGGCCCGGCATTGCCGATGGTGCGGCGAAGTTCGTGGGTAACATTACTCAGTCAAACACGGCTCCTGGTCCTAACGACCAATTTACCAAGCTGTGGAACCAGGCTACCGCCGAAAACGGTTGTAAGTGGGGTTCCATTGAAGGTACTCGCGGTCGCTACAACTGGGCCGGTTGTGACGCGGCCTACAACTGGGCAAAGAACAATGGCGGTCACTTTAAGTTCCATGCCCTCCTTTGGGGCGGTCAGTATCCTGGCTGGCTCGAAAGCCTGAGCGTTGAAGATACCAAGAAGGCTATTACCGACTGGTTCGACGCCGTCAAGAATCATTACCCCGATATCGAGATGATTGACGTGGCCAACGAGGCTATCCGTACTGGCAACAATCAGTATCATTCCGGTTATACCAGAACCAAGATTATTCCTGCACTGGGTGGCGATAACAACGGCGATTACGCCTTCTTGACGACCGCTTTCAAGATGGCCCGCGAACGTTGGCCCAAGGCAATCCTCATCTATAACGACTATAACACCATCCAGTGGCATGTGGACCAGGGTATCAACCTGATCAACACCATTCGGAAGAATGGCGCTCCCGTTGATGCTTACGGCCTCCAGGCTCACGACTTGATGAGTGACGGTGGTCAGGCTGGCGGTACTGGCGGCGGTGGCGTCTGCATGAATTACAATAACTTCGTTGCTACCATGCAGAAGATCCATAAGGAAACTAATAATTTCCCGGTTCTCATCTCTGAATACGACGTTCCGTCTACTGACGATGGCATCCAGAAACAGTGCTATCAGGAACAGGTCAAGTACTGGATGGAAGACCCCCATGTTGCAGGAATCACCATTTGGGGGTGGATCTACGGTCAGACCTGGCTTAACTGTAATGGTAAGGCGAACGGTTGCTCTGGTCTTGTCAGGAATGGTCAGGATCGTCCGGCTCTCACATGGATGAAGGAATATCTGGCTTCCAACAAGGGCGTGAACACTACCGGCCTCAAGACTGGCGTGCTCACTCCGGTCGAACCTGTGCCGCGCAAGTTGTTCAAGGGTTCTGCATTCGAAATCCCGGGCAAGATCGAGGCCGAAGACTTCGATATTTCCGGTGTCGGCGAAACTAACGGCGTGAGCAACGTCTCTTACAGCGAAGGCGATATCGAAAACCACGGCGACGTGAAGGATTACCGCAAGGACACGACGGGTGTGGACCTCTACAAGAAGGCTACCGGCATCATCGTGGGCTACAACAGCGAAGGCGACTGGCTCGAATACACCGTGAACGTCAAAGAAGCGGGCGACTACACCATGTTCGCTGCCGTGGCTGCTGCCGGTTCTACCTCCAGCTTCCAGCTTTCTCTCGATGGCAAGGCCCTTACCGATGTCATCAGCGTTCCGGCTGCCAAGCAGGGCGAGGAGAACTACGACGACTACAACAAGGTTTCTGCCAACGTTTCCCTCACTGCGGGGACGCATATCCTCCGCATGACGGTAACCGGCTCCTGGTTTGACGTGGACTACTTCA
>JAEEGH010027434.1_pt1 | contig 11269 bp, 6 predicted proteins | sample 9134181 | NCBI WGS metagenome assembly JAEEGH01 (sample SAMN16246544, study PRJNA631951) | gut metagenome | biome: gut microbiome; feature: rumen; material: DP-attached | host: Bos | place: Iran: Karaj | collected 2018-10 | reverse complement strand
GTACAGCCACTCTGAACGCTATTTCCCAACATTGTGTTCCGACACCCTCCCAAAGATACGCAACCCGAGAATCAAAGAAATCCTGGCCATCAATGAGATAAAGAAAGACTCTGTGTGGATGTGGAACCTCGAGACTTGCCAGACCATCATTCAAAATACATCATTTGAGCAGGTACTGCTTATGGAGGCTCACAACCTCATAGAAGGCAAGCCCCTGTTGCGCGACATGCCTGAGCCCGAAGCCAAACGCGACAAAGTGGAACAACTCATTGCCGACCTGATGGAGCAAATGCGCAACAACCCCATCACCATGCAACAGATCCAAGAAAAAGCCGAGAAGAAAGGCGTCAGCCTTGAAAAGCAACTTCGTGCCGATGCCGGCTGGATTGTCAACTACCGAATCCAACACGGTAAGATTCAACTATAGCCGTACGATACGCCGGGTAGAGCCGCCCACTCGTCGTAGAATCCGCCACGTGCTGAAAACAGCACGGTGTCGTTTTGCGCTCCCGCAGCGAAGCAAACCGACAAACACAGTAACAATGCAATTAATCTGGCTCTCCTTGTTTCACGATTTTCAGAGTCCGGTCGCCCAACCTCAAGAGGTAAACACCGGCATTAAGGTCAGGAGAAAGCACAATCTCATTAAGCCCTCGGTTCAGGCAACAAGGCTGGGCAAACACTTTTCTCCCCATCAGGTCGTAGACGGCAATCTCCTTCGCGCCGAAGCCCTCCGATTCAACTTTTATGCGTATCTCTTCATTGAATGGATTGGGATAACATTCAGCAGTAATCGACTCAGGCTCCTCAACCGACATGAAGTCGTTCAGCTCGGCGATAACCTGCTCGGGTCTCAACATCAGAAAATAGTGGGTCACAGGCATACTATAGTTCTCCCACGAGGAAAGCGTGTGTGGGGAACTGAAGCGTTCAATCTGATCAGGGATAGCATACTCTAAGGCCTGATAGATATAGTCGTAGAAAGGTTTCACTCGATGATAGGAAAAAGTTGTGAAGGCCAATTCATTGAACCGTATCGCAAACCTTTCCTTGAAGTCCTCGTTCTCCAGCATCTTCCTGAAGAACAAAGTGGCTCTTGTGCTGGTTGGCCACCCGTTCGGTCCCACGTAGGTGGCGTTGGCAAAAGCATCAAAGCCGTCGCCTGCGAGGCAGCCGTCGGTGTCATACAGGATCCAGCGCCACTTGCTGTCGCCCTCCTGCCACATCCTGATGTTGGTGGCAGGCCAGTCGCGGTTGGCTGAATACAGCTCAAAGATGTAGTAGTCGATGAAGTTGGCGATGTCGATATGGGCCTCCACGTAGGCATATTGTTCCTCGTCGGTCAGGTCGGCCTGTTCCATCCAGGCGTAGAGGGCGTTGAAGTTGTCGGGGCTGCCGCAGTCCACTTCGTTCCATTCCTTGATGATGGTGACCTCATCGTCGTCAACGCCGAGATGGTCCTCCAAATAGTGCTCGTCTGGCTTCTCCTCCACATAATAAATGCCCCAGTACTCGCCGTTGAGATAGAGCACGCAGGGGCGCGACGAGAGGGTCTCCACGTTGAGCGGCTGGGCGATGAGGTTGCAGAGGTAGTCCTGACAGCCTGCACCGTTCCAAGTGCTCGAGAAAGGCCGCAGGGTGAGGCGCTTGAACTTCTCGACCGGCGTAGTGTCGAAGAATTTGTATTTGATGCGTTTCTTGCCGTATTCCTCGCGGGCATAGATGCAAAAACCCTTGTGGCTGCGCCAACGCGACTGCTTGCCGTGGGTGCGCAGGCCTAATGGCTGGTTGACGCCGGCGTTATCGTCGGCTTCATAAAACTCAAAGTTACACAAGCGTTCCCATTCGTATCCTTTCATGAAGTAGTTGCCCGACAGATAAGGATAAGATGGGTCGAAATGGATGCCAGGCACAAAGATGCCCTGCTCGTAATCAAACAGGTCCAACGAGTCGGCGCAAAGCGAGACGGCGGGCAACCCGTGGGTATCGCAACCCAAGGCGCTGATGAAATAGCTGTGGGTCATCACCTGGCTCACGCAGCTGTCGTTCTGGTCGAAGACCGCCGCACGGATGACGATGCAATGGCGGATGCTGTCGGGCAGGAAGAAGTCGGGGGCAGGACAATTGACGATGGTGTAAATATCCGAGTTTGAATATTGGCTGTAGTCCATCAGCAGCGGACCTTCATAGCGGGCCGAAGCTGCCGTAGGACGGTTGCCGTTGGTGGTATAGCGAATGTGGTTTTGCGGATTGGCGTTGGAAAGCTGCAAAGCAAACACCTCGTCATAGAAGCCGCCCGTGGCCGAAAAGAGAACCGTATCGTTTTGTGCCTTGGCAGAAACGAAGGCAAAAACAAAAAACCATATCAACAGGCTTCTCCTCATATTGTAGACCTCCTAGTATTTGACAATCCGCTGGGTAAGTGCCCCTACCTTCAACACATACACACCTGCGGGCAGGTCGGTTTTAATCGTGATTTCGGCATCGCTGCCAGCATCGCAAGCCTGCGAATACACCTTTCTTCCCAGCACATCATAAATGACTACCTCGTGCGCTCCACCGTCATCGAACGGATAACGCAAGCGGACTTCATCAGCAAAAGGATTGGGATAACATGAAACATTCGTTGAGGCGATTTCTTCAACGTCAAGATAATGCAGGAGCTCTTCCTTGTAATACTGGTCACGCTGTTGAATAAAGCCATAGGCTTGTTCCATATCCTGCTGCCATCGGGTCACATTCCTGGGAAAACGGAAGCGTTGGGCTTGCGACTCTATTTCGCCTTCGACTGCGCTTGCGTATCCGTCGAGGACCGACTTCATGTAATCATAGCTGAAACACGATTCGCGCAGTTGATAGTAACGATTGCGGAAAGTCCTCACAAACCATTCGTTTTCACGAAAATGGTTGAAAAACACGCTATTGCCGCCTTGATGTTGCGCAAAGTCGATGGCATTGAACTCGGGGCGGGTAAAGCATCCGTCGCCATCATAGAAAATCCACCTGAAAGGCTTGCCAGCTTCGGGTTGCCAGATCTTCACATTATTGCCAGGCCAATCCAAATTGGCCGAAAAAGTCTCGAAAAGCACATAATCCACAAAATTTGACATGTCGACATGCTCAAAAGCGTAAGCTGAGTCCTCTGGCTGGGTCAAGTCAGCCTCGTTTTTCATCCAATAATAGAGCGAACGCCAATCCGTCAGGTCGCCATAATAAGGCACGCCCCAATATTTGATCATGTTCAACTTCTCCAAGTCGGCATTGAAATGGTCTTTCAGATACCGCTCGTCCGACGACTCTTCCAAAGTATAGATGCCCCAATACTCACCGTTGATGAAGACCACCACCTCGCGTACCGCCATGGCCTCGATGTCGAGGTTGGCGGCAATGGTTTGCGAAAGGTACTCCTGACCGCCCGTTTGCAACCAGTTGCTGCAACGGAAAGGATGCAGGATCAAGTGCTTGAACTTGACGATAGGCGAGCCGGGAAAGAAACGGTAGAAGAAATGCTTCTTTCCATACTCCTCGCGGGCATAGAGCTTCATGCCCTTCTGCTGAAACCAACGTGAGGCGTTGCCATGCATCCGCAGACCACACAACTGGTTAATGCCTCCGTTGCCAGACTCGTAGAATTCCAAATTAATCTGACGTTCCCATTCAATGCCCTTCATCCTATAATTGCCCGTATGCGTCGAGTCGGCAGGATCGTATAGGGCACCTGGAATGAAGATGCCTGTCTCATAATCGAATAACGACAAGGAATCGGCCATGATCGACAGCACAGGCATGCCATGAAGGTCGCAGTCGAGCGAACGGATAAAATAGGAGTTGCTGACCACCTGGCTCACACAACTGTCATTTTGGTCGAAGGCAGCCGCACGAATGACGATGCCTCGTTTCACGTCGTTTGGCAGATAAAACTGCGACGGAATGGTATTGTTAATGGTGTAGATGTTCGACTTTGAAAACATGGAAGCATTCAACGTCATGGCGCCTTCATAGCGGGGTGACTGTGCTGTAGGGCAGTTGCCGTTGGTGGTATAACGGATATGGTTTTGCGGATTGGTATTGCTGAGTCTCAAAGCGAACACGTTGTCGTAGATCCCGCCTTGGACCGAAAAGAGGACCGTATCGTTTTGGGCTTTAGCACCAAAAACGATCAACATGGCGAATAGTATGAAACAGAAGCGTTTGCGCATAACATTGCAATAACGTTGCAAAAATACAAAAAAATGTAGAGACGCAGCGTGCTGCGTCTCTACAATTGATTTCATTAAAATCTATCAATTAGATTTTTTCCTCTTCCACGCGCAGCGGCTTGGGTTCGCCTCTGCGGATGTCGAGTTCGTTGATGAGGTTGGTGGCACCAGCGTATTTGTCGATGATGAAGAGCACATAGCGCACGTCCACGTTGATGGTACGCTGCAGTTTGGGCTCAAAGTTGACGTCGCCGCTCATGGCTTCCCAGTTGCCGTCGAAGGCGAGGCCGATGAGTTCGCCCTTGCCGTTCATGATGGGGCTACCAGAGTTACCACCCGTGATGTCGTTGGTCGACAGGAAGCAAACAACGAGTTCGCCGTTGTCGTCAGCGTATGCACCGAAGTCCTTCTTCTCGATGAGTTCGATGAGGCGCTTGGGAGCGTCAAACTCGTAGTCGCCAGGCACATACTTCTCAAGGATACCGTTAGCGGTGCAGATGTAGTCGTAATGCACGGCGTCGGCAGGCATGTAATCCTGCACCGAGCCGTAGCTCATACGCATCGTCGAGTTGGCATCGGGATAGAGGCTCTTGCCAGGTTGAGTGGCGGCGTAGTACTCGCGCAGACCCTTCACGAAGACGTGGTCGTTCTCACTCACAGTCTGCATGGCCTGACGATAGGCACCCACATTTTGCATGATGGCTTCCATCATCGAGGTGTTCATGATGTAGGCATAATCCTTACCGATCTTCTTGGGGCTGGGCTTGGCCAAGAAAGCCTTGATGCTCTCAGGAGTGGCGAAGATGGACTTGGTGTAGACCTCCTCGGTGAAAGCGTCGATGTCGCCCTTGAATTTCTTGTCGATGATGCTATAGATTTCAGGCAGTTCATCGGCCTTGAAGGCGTTCTTGTAGATCTTCAACATCTCGGCAAAGGTCTTCTTCTCCACCTGTGGGTCGGTCTCGGCAAAGAGCTCGTCCACATTCATCTGTTGGAGCATCATCAGTGCCATGGCTTCGGCATCCTTGTCCTTGTCCATGTAGGCTTGATAATAGGAACCGAACTGTGCAGCGATGCCAGCGGCACCCACGTTGGCAACAAAGTTAGGATAATAGATATACTTGGCCACATTACCAAGGCTCTTGTAGGCCTCTTTCAGGTTCGGCAGGGCGTTCTTGTATTCGGTCTTGTTGTTCTTGTTCACCCAGTTGGTGAAGTCTTTCTCCAAGGCAACCTTGCTCTCGCTGACCTTGTTCTTGCGGAGCATCTTGCACTGGCCGATGAAGTTCTTCCAAGTGTTGGCTAAACCAGCGTGGTTGTCGGCATACATCAGGTTGATGTGTTCGTCCACCTTCATGTATTCTTCCATCACTTCGAGTTCCTTGCCAAAAATGTCGATAATGGTGGGATAGAAAGTGTCCACATTGTAGTCGATACCATAGCTCGACATGTAACGCTCGGTGCTGCCAGGGAAGCCCCAAATCATGGTGAAGTCGTCCTTCTGCACGCCATCGAGGCTGATGGGCAGGTGGTGCTTGGGCGTCAACGGCACATTGTCCTTGCTGTAGGCGGCAGGTTGACCGTCCTTGCCAGCATAGACGCGGAAGATGCTGAAGTCGCCAGTGTGACGAGGCCACATCCAGTTGTCGGTGTCGCCACCGAACTTACCAATCGAAGAGTTGGCCACGCCAACGAGACGCACATCCGGGAACACTTGATAGACAAACATGTAGTACTCGTTGCCCTCAAAGAAACCCTTGATGACGGGGTTGTACTTGCCATCTTCCGAAGCAGCAGTTTCCAACTCCTTGATTTTCTTACGGATGGCAGCCTGCTGATCCTGATAGTCCATATCGTCGGTCACCACACCGAGGATGTCCTTGGTGACATCTTCCATGCGGATGAGGAAGCTGGCGGTCATTTCGGGGGCGGGCAGTTCCTCGCCGTAGTTCTTGGCCCAGAAGCCGTCGCGGAGATAGTCATGTTGATCGGAGCTGAGTTTTTGGATGGCGCCATAGCCACAGTGGTGGTTGGTGAAGAGCAAACCGTGTTCGCTCACGATTTCACCTGTGCAGAAGAAGCCACGCGGTTGGGCTTCGCTACCAAGACCCACGATGGCGTCTTTCAGACTGCTGTGGTTGATGCTGTAAAGCTCTTCAGGGGTCAGTTGAAGACCCATCTTCTGCATGTCAACATAATTCAGGCGCTCGACGAACATCGGGAGCCACATGCCTTCATCGGCATACACGCGGCCAACCGAAACGAGGATGGCCATTGCAATGATTCCTAATACTTTTTTCATTGATTGATGATAATTTATTATGATTTGAAAAATTAATATGCTTTATACTTGTCACCCGTCTTCTCGATGAGGATGCGATAGTACTCTTCGCTATATTTCGGGTGCTCGCTCTTGATGGGCGTGTACTTCTGTCCGGGTTTTTCGGGCTGGGCCGTGTTCAGGTTACCGTCCACATATTTCATAAACAGCTCATGATAGAACTGTTTCCACATCTGGGTCAGCTTGCTGGCCTGGTTGCAGGAGAACTCGGTCAATTCCTTCACTTGAGCCTCTCTGCCTTTGATGGTGTTGACACGTTCATCCAAGGCAGGGATTTCCTTTTCCACCCAGCTGGTCTCCAACTGATGCTGACGCTCACGAATCTCGGGATGGATATAGTTGTATTTGGTATAGGCCCAGTTGCTCATCTGGTTGAAGGTCCAGAAGGCGGAGGTCTCCGACCACTCGCTCATCGAGCCATTGCCTTCGCGGAAGCACTCGGGAATCTCGGTCATGCAAGTGTACATCGGGCAGTAGACGCAGTTGTCGGTGTCGTCGACACCAAACCAAATGATGCCGCCGATGGGCCATTCCAGATAGCCACGGCTTTGGGCCACGAAGCTGAAGCCCGTCTGCTGAGTGGCAGTGGTACGCTCGTGCACGTATGTCACGCCGTCGACTTCCCAGTCCATGGGACGCCAGCGATAAGGGCAATGGAATGGACCAGCGCCCACGTCTTGCGACATGTCGAGGTCAGTGCCTTCGAGGTGGTCGCGCATGAAGTCCATCATGTCGAGCACGCTCACCTTCTTGTTGGGCTTCACCCAAAGAGGCATGCGGTTAGTCGGGAAGTTGTCGGGGGTCTGGCACATGCCAGCCTTGTAGGGCTGGGCGCGCTTGATGTCGCGACCCGTGGCATAACCCCAATAGTCCTTCATGTTGTCGGTTACTTTGTTGAACATAGCCCACACGCGCAGGTCGCAGAAACGGGCACCATCGAAAGTGACAGGATTGTAGACATCAGAGAAGGAGAATTTGTCGTCTGGACCATCATAGAGCTTGGCTTGCTTGGCAAAGCTGATGACATCGTCGGCATAGACGCAGTCAATGTTCGGGTCTTTCAGCAGCTTGTCGATGTTCTTGAAGGTGATGCTGGTCTTGCACTTGCGTGAGGCCAAGGGGAAGGTGGTGATACGCGCTTGGTTGGCGTGACCGCTCACATAACCATCGGGGATACGGCGGGCAACCCAAACAGCACCTTTGTTGTGTTTGCCTTTGCCAATCATCTCAAGGATCCAGCACTCTTCGGTGTCGGAGATGGAGAATGACTCACCTTCGCTGACGTAGCCGTAGTTGGCTACCAGTTCGCCCATGCATTTGATGGCTTCGCGGGCGGTCTTGGCACGCTGCAGCGTGATGTAAATCAGGCTACCGTAGTCGATGATGCCGGGGCCTTCCCAAAGGCTTTCGATGCCGCCGTAGGTCGTTTCACCGATAGCGAGTTGCCATTCGTTCATATTGCCGACCACGTTGTAGGTATGAGCCACTTGGGGGATTTGTCCACGGAACATGCCGCCGTCCCAGTCGTAGACGTCAAGCATGGCGCCAGCGGGCCAGTCTTGGGCGGGATAGTGATAGAGTTCACCATACAGCACGTGACTATCGGCAGCATAGCTGATCATGCAGGAGCCATCGGTCGAAGCACTTTTGGTAATCAAGAAGTTAGTGCAGGCGTTGGCTTTTCCGAAACAAAAAACGAGAGCCAAAGCCAGGATTGCAGTGAATACTTTTTTCATAGGATATTAGATTAATCGATGATTACAAAATGGGGCTACAAAGATAGTAAAATGTTTCTTTAGGAAATGCTGATTTGCATAATTGTTTTTTGACTATGGCTTATGACAATGACTATGACCGCTTCAACTTCGATGAAAAGGTCATAGTCATAGTCAACGGCCATAGTATAGAAAAAATCTTTAAGATAATAAAAACCAACAATATATCCGACAGCAAACGACTACAAACGACTACAGTCGACTACAAACGTTTAATCAACGGCTTTATCTTGACAGGGGTTGCACTTTTGCAGTGGAAAAAACTAATACCCCACCACAAAAATGAAAAATATTCCCTACTTTAGCCAAATGAACGTAATCCAAAGCATGGCGCAGCAAACCTTTACTAACCAGAAACTTGAGTTCGTCGAAGAACTGGTGCTCTACACCGACGCCCACATCTTCCTCACAGGAAGAGCGGGCACAGGTAAGACCACCTTCCTGAAGAACCTGCCACTGAAGACCTACAAGCGTATGGTCGTGGTGGCACCCACTGGTGTGGCCGCCATCAATGCGGGCGGACAGACCATCCACTCGTTCTTCCAACTGCCTTTTGGGCCGCAACTGCCTGAAAAGGCATTGGGCAAAGGCTACAATGCAAAAACGATGGCCGCGCAATACCAAAAACTCAACAAGAAGAAAATCAACCTGATGCGCAGCCTCGACCTGCTCATCATTGATGAGATTAGTATGGTGCGCGCCGATGTCTTGGATGCCATCGATGCCGTGTTACGCCGTGTACGCCGTTCGCAGAAACCCTTCGGTGGTCTGCAACTGCTGATGATTGGCGATGTACACCAGTTGGCACCCGTGGCCAAGCCCGAGGAATGGGAAGTGCTGTCGCCCTATTACGACACACCCTATTTCTTCGGTAGCCAGGTACTGAAAAAGACACCCTACGTCTGCGTGGAACTGGAGCATATCTACCGCCAACACGACGATGACTTCATCTCCTTGTTGAATAAGGTGCGCAACAACCAAATGGATGCCGATTGCGTGCGGGTGCTCAATAGTCGCTTCAAACCGGGCTTCGTGCCCAATGACGAAGAAGGCTACATCACCCTGACCACCCACAACTACCAAGCCGACCAGATCAACGAGTCGAAACTTGATGCAATCAAGGAGAAGTCGCTGGTTTTCAAGGCGGAAATCCACGGCGCCTTCCCCGAAAACACCTACCCCACCAAGGAAGAGCTCGAGCTGAAGATTGGAGCGCAGGTGATGTTTGTCAAAAACGACCCAACCCCTGAAAAGGCGTTTTTCAATGGCAAGATCGGACGGTTGGTGGGCTATGATGAGAAAGAAGGCACCGTCACCGTGTTGAGCGATGGTGAGCGCATCACCGTGCCGAAACTGAAATGGCAGAACATGGAATACACCATCAATGCCGATAATCAAGATATTGAAGAAAAAGAAATCGGCAGCTTCACTCAAATACCCCTGCGTTTGGCTTGGGCGGTCACCATCCACAAGAGCCAAGGTCTCACCTTCGACAAGGTCATCGTTGACGCTGGACAAGCCTTCGCCCATGGACAGGTCTACGTCGCCCTCAGCCGTTGCACCTCACTCGAAGGCCTCGTGCTGAAGACACGCATCAGTTCCAACGCTTTGGTGAACGATTTCTCCGTCAACCAATTTGTGGAACAACTTCCCGAGAAAGAGCCTACCCAAGAAAAAGTCGACCAGCTGCGCCATGACTACGAGCTGGAGACCATGCTCGAGCTCATCGACTTCGATGGCATCTACAAAGACTTTGGCCGACTGATGAAGGTGCTTTACGACAATGACACCCTCTTTGAGCACTCGTTGATCCAAAATCTCTCGCAGCGGCGTAACAAGATTCATGAGGAACTTTGTTCTATCGGCATCAAGTTCGAAGGCCAAATTCGGAAACTACACGACCAAGCGCCTTCATGTGAGCAAAATCCAGCCTTGCAGGAGCGATTAATAAAAGGTGTGGCCTACTTCGATGAGCATTTGAAAGCCACCGCCATGGGTTTGTTCGATTTGCCTTTCAAAACCGACAACCAAGCCGTTAACGAGCAACTCACCGAAGCCTTGAAGTTGCTCAAAGAAGACATCTACCTGAAAGGATGCTGTTTGGAAGCTTGCAAAGAGGGTTTCACGGTCAGGGAATACCAAAAGACCAAGTCGGTGAAAGCCATCGAGGCAGAGAAAAGCGGGAAGAAGAAGGTGGAAATCAAGGATGATGTCATGGACAAGAGTCCGCTCTATAAAGCTTTGTCGGCATGGCGGCTACAAAAAGCGCAAGATGCCTCCGTTCCAGCTTATACGATAGCGAACAACAAAACACTCAAAGCCATCGTCCAAGAAAAGCCCACAACGCTCTCCGAACTGCAAGCCGTAGTAGGCATGGGAATCAAACGCGTGAAAGCCTATGGTGCTGAGATACTTGATATTGTATTGCACTTTTTAGGCGAGGACCTAGCAACCACCGACATCGGCATAATGCCCGAAGGACCCGAAAAAAAAGAGAAGAAACAAAAAGGCGAAACCTACCTCCTCACCAAATCGATGTTCGACAATGGCATGTCAATCGAAGCTATCGCCAAAGAGAGAGGTTTTGTCACCAGCACAATTTACAGCCATTTGGCGCATTTGGTGGAGCAAGGTCTGATTGATGCATCTCAATTTATTGACAAAGAAAAATATAATGAAATCTTGGACTATTTCGAATCAACCTTCGATCCCAATCTCATAGCAGCCAAAGATGTACTCGGCGAAGAATACCAATATGGAGAAATCAGAGCCGTCCTCGCCGAGCTCCAACGTGAGCACTTCTTTGACAACCCACCACAAGAGGAGAACTAAACCAAAGCGTGTCGAAGACACGCCATCCTATTTACCCCACATGCAGTGTGGGGCTACACACACCACTAGCATGGGGCTACACACACCACCCCATCTACCCCACATGCAGTGTGGGACGACAC
>JAEEGH010027433.1_pt1 | contig 11269 bp, 10 predicted proteins | sample 9134181 | NCBI WGS metagenome assembly JAEEGH01 (sample SAMN16246544, study PRJNA631951) | gut metagenome | biome: gut microbiome; feature: rumen; material: DP-attached | host: Bos | place: Iran: Karaj | collected 2018-10 | reverse complement strand
TTAGAAATGGGCGCAATGGGGGCTGGCTCCATTGCGCCCTTGAACCGATGCCTCAGTGGGGATAGTAATTATACCCTATGAGTCCACCACCGATACTTGCTACGCGGTTGAATGGTTCCAACTGTTTCATTGTGAAACGGACTACGGTAACGATGCTCATGAGCACCTGCTTTACCAATGATTTTACTTTTGCCATAACTTCTAATTTTTAAATGTTAATACTTTCGTTGTTTAAATTTTCTGATGCAAAGTTATGACGTTTTGGAGCAAGAAACAACAAAATCTCTGTTTTTCGCCTCAGTTATATGCGGCGGATATATGATTTCTGCGACAGATAAGGCGCACCTTGCCATAACTGTCGCAGAAACCGCAGAAACGACGTACTTATTTTAATAAAAGAGCGTAACGATGAGATAGCCCACGGCGATACTGACAATGGTTGTGATGAAGCCAGACAACTGGAAGGAGTGGTTGATCACATATTTGCCAATACGGGTGGAGCCTGTGCGGTCAAAGCCAATAGCTGCCACCTCTGTGGGATAGTTAGGCAGGAAGAAATAGCCGTTCAACGCGGGAAACACCACCAGTAGCATCAAAGGCGGAACACCCATGGCCAGCCCCACAGGGTATAGCATCTTGGCTGTGGCAGCCTGCGAGAAGAGCATGATGCTGAACACGAAGAGGGGGATGGCAAAGAGCAGGGGATAAGCTTCGAAGGTGCCCTCTACGCTGCCGAGGATGGCAGCGTTGTGGCCCTTAAAGAAGGTGCTGCCCATCCATGCGACGCCAAAGATGGAGACCATGGCATTCATGCCCGAGGCAAAGACGTTGCCCTGCATGGCCTGCCGCACGTCGGCCTTGCCGACGAGGAGTATCAGGGCGGCGACGCTCATCATCACCATCTCTATGATGGAACTCATGTTCAACGGGACACCATCGAAGGAAGGTCGCAAGGTTGGGAAAATGCCGAAGAGCAACACCAGCACCTCGCCAAGCAGAAATGCCAGGACAGCCCAACGGGCATGGGGGTTCGCATGTTGGGGATCCATATCTTCCTCCGCTTCGTCAGCAAGATAGCCCTCTTTGAGGCGCCGCTGATATTCCGGGTCTTTCTCCAAGGGCTTGCCCACATAGTTCTGCACCAGCGAGGCTACCAGTATGGCCATGATGGAGGCTGGTACGGTGACCATCATGACATCCATCAAGCCAATGCCTTTGGCCCCCAGCATTTCTTCCGAGATGATAGCTGCCGTAGCTGCCGACACGGGAGATCCCGTACAGCCCAGTGATGCTGCTATGGTGGCTATGCTCAACGGTCGTTCTGGGCGGACCTTCTCCTTGCGAGCTATTTCAGAGATGATAGGCAGTAATGCATAACAAGTATGTGCCGTACCTGTCATGTGGGTGAAGAGCCAGGTAACAAGCGGAGCCAGGAAGGTGATACGGCTGGGGTGCTTCTTCAGAAACCGCACCGCCAAATTCACCATGTAGTCCATTCCGCCAGCAGCCTGCAGAGCTGACGAGGCGGTGATGACGCTGACGATGATGAGCATGACGTCGATGGGGATGGAGCCAGGCTCCAGCCCGAAGACAAACACAAGAATGAATACGCCCACCATACCATAGATACCAAGTCCGATGCCACCAACCTTGGCACCGATAAAAATCATGGCCAGGACGATGAGCAATTGAAGGATAATCAGAATTGTTGCCATAAGTTCACACACATTTTTAAATCAGTTTGCGTATTTGCTTGTCTGTGGCTTTGGGGAGGAGGGTCTTGAAGTGGGTGAAGAGACGGTCGAAGGATTCCTGGGGCGTGCGAGGACAAAGGCACGCTTCGTGCCCCAGTAGCCGTTCTGGGGTGGTGAGTAACGACCAGCCCCAGCCGTATTCGCGGTTGTGCTTGTCGACGGGATAGACAAAGTCTTCGGTGATGATGCGACAGGCCATCTGCAGACGGGTAATGTAACTGTCGAAACGGCTGCGCATCTTGGGACCCGTGAATCCACAGGCTGCACGCAACTCTCGCGTGATGAGACTGCCATGCTCCTGCAATGTCAGCAGGATGGCTTCCTCGATGGAGCCCTCCTGTGGAGCCGGATATTTGCTGCGACGATAGTTACAGAGGTCTGGCCACCAGTCACGACTGACGAAGCCCGCCTTGCCTGCAAAGAACTTGCCATAGACACAATGGCCATCTGTGACCACAGGCCCCTTCCACTTCCACAGCGGCCAGTCCCAGCCACCGTCAGGCAGCACCACATAGCGGCAATCGTCGTCGACAAGTTCTTCCGCAGAGTATCCCCTGATGCCGCTGTCGAGCAGCGGCAGGAACCCCAGCTGCTGGATGGCGTCCATCAACTCAGGGCAAGAGTGTATCTCTGTCATCATCAAAGCTAATCTTTCTTCTACTTGGCTGTGTTCTTGTCTTCCTGCATCTTCAGGCCGATGCTGAACACTTCACCCATCAGTAGTGCGAAGAAGCCACCGATAAACGTTTCGAGGCCATCAACCAAGACCTTATTGAGGGGGATGCCCACATAAATGATGAGGATGACAACGCACACACCACTCAGCAAGGTATAGACACCATACTTGCGGAGCAGGCTGACGTTCTTCTTGGTAAATACCTCGTTACGGTTCACGTTCAAGATAAACTTGATGAAGGTGACGAAGCATATAACGATGGCAGCAAACGCTACCAGCGAAATCACCAATAGGAAAACTAATGCTCCCAAAGATAGCGAATCCAGATCAATGGTCATGTTCACACTCTGACCTCTGACAAAAAAGGTCGAAAACAAATCAATCAGCGTCAGTGCCAGTATCAGCACACACAGTAAATTAATGTACTTTTTCATAATCTATACTATTAAATATAATACGATGACTGAAACAACAGCCAACAAAAAACTAATGACGATAAAGGGGATGAAGGCTAACAGCAGTCGCCAGATAGTAGTCCAGTAACTATAGCCCGAAAGTTGCTTGATGGGAATAATGGCCAGCAGAAAGGCCGCTAAATTGAAGATGATCTCTGCCTTTACGCTGAAGCACAAAAGTGAGGGGATTATGTTATAGATGACAATCATATCGGTGATATAGACCATTGCCACGAAGCACTCCGAAAGGCGTAAGTCGGGTATGGCAGGACTGTGGCGGAACAACAGACAGAGCGGCAAGGAGAAGACCAAAAGACCAGCAAGAGTGACCACCGAGCTGTGCTGCTCAATAAAATCGGCTATTATATCTTCTACGCGTTCTACGCGCTTCATCTTCTTTTCCTTTTCAACCGATGTTGTTCTTTTATCTGTAGTATGCGCCTTGTCCGTCTTTTCGTCAACCTGTTTCTCTTGTACCTCAACCTGCCCTGTTCCATGATTCAAAACCCCACGCACGAGTTCCTTTGTTTCCTTCTCGTTCTGTTGATCGCGATTGATGCCCTGAATGTTCATGCCGGAATCTATCAACAGCCACAGGGCAATCAGCAGGAAGAACAGCTTGAAGGGCGGGAAGTAGGCCATCTGCATGCCTCTGAGATAATCGCGGATCATGTAGCCAGGACGCAATAACAGGTCGCGGATGCTGCGGAACATGCCCCGATTGCCCAAGCCCCAGACATCAAGATAGAGCAGGATGGCATTCTTGAAGGAATAGCGGCCTATCCTCGACGACTGTCCGCAACGGGGGCAGTAGTTCCCTTCGTAGTGCGTACCGCAGGTAGCGCACTCGTGGTGCTCCTCTGAGAGCGGAGCCACCTGGTGAGGCTGCTGCTCCCACTCCTTGAACCGCCTGTATCTGTGATGAATGCTATTCATTCTGCTCTTTCAAGCACACTACTTCTTCTCCTCCTTGGGAACGAGGTACTTGGTGCCTGTCTGATTCAGAAGCTCACGGGCGTAGGCATCGGGGAAACCTGGACGCACGACCTTCGCACCTCCACCGTACTTGTTGCGGAGGAATCGGCCCTGTTCGTCTGTGGGCTTCACGACGATGTCGTTGTACTTCACGATGAGGAAAAAGGCGAGCTGCTGCCAGCGGGCAATCATCTCGTCGCCCTTCTTGCAGCTGTAGTCCGTCAACAGTTTGATGCGTTCCTCAGCAGTAGGCAGCGCCAGCGCCCTTGCCTCAATCTCCGGCTGGAGCTGGTCGTAAGAGGCATCGAGCGAGTCGCGAACCTCTTTCAGCGAGGGGAACATCATGGAGTATCGCGGATAGACCATATTGCTGACCCAGTTGCACACCCAGAATGCATTGTCCATCGAGAATGTCACATCGTCAGCACCCTCGCCGGAGAAGCACTTCGGCACACGGGTGATACAGCTATACATCGGCGTATAAGCCACCATATTACCGTCATCGTTGCCAAACCAGAAGCAGGCTCCAATCTCACGGGGCAGCGACGAGCGCATCTGGGAAATGAACGACCAGGCCGTCTGCTGGGTGGAGATGGGGCGCTCGTTGAAGTATTCCACATCGTCAACCTTGAAGGACAGCGGTGACGGACGGTAAGGCATCTGGAAGATACCACCGCCGATGTCGCCCTTCTGGTCGAGGGCAAAAGGCGTACCCTCATAGTGGTCGCGCATGGCAGCACGCAAATCCTCTAAAGTGACTTTCTTATTGGGGATGATCCAGAGGGGCATCTCCTTGGCGTCCTTCTCGATGCCGGCAGCGTAGGGCACATACTCAGAGAAGTCATCTGCAAAGCGGTTGAAGAAGCTCCACACACGAGCCTCACAGTAACGACGGCCTGAGAAATCGGGCTTGGCATAGGCAGCGTTATAAGAGAAGTCTGCGTCCTTACCCTCAAACCAACCCATCGTGCGGGCATAGCTCACAACATTGTCAGAGAAGACGACGATGCTTTTGGCGTTGAGTTTCTGAGCATTGCGCTCAGCTTTTGCCATAACTTTAGGATTGAGAAGATCTTTCATCTTCACCTGCACATAGCGGCCGTCAAGGAACTTCGTGATACGGCTCTGGTTGGCGTGGGCAGCGATGGCATCGTCGGGAATACGGACTGCCACCCAGACGGTACGTCCCTGTTCCTTCGTACGATCCGGCCCACAACCCATCATCTCCAGCATCCACGCCTCGTCCTTATCTGCGACGGAGAACGTCTCACCCTCAGAGCAATAGCCGTATTCTGCGACGAGCGAAGTCATCACCTGCAGGGCCTCACGGGCCGTCTTGGAACGCTGAAGGGCGATATAGATAAGTGAACCGTAGTCGATGATACCTGTAGAATCGGCCATCTCCTCACGGCCTCCAAAGGTTGTCTCGCCAATGGTCACCTGCCACTCGTTGGAGTTGCCGATGACATTCCACGTCTCTGCGGCCTCAGGAATCTCACCCAGATACTTGTTGGTGTCCCACTCAAAGACCTTGCGCATCTCGCCAGCCTGATGCTTGGCTGCCGGATAGTGATACAGCGGCATAAAAGCACCATAACTATCAGCATTATAAGTCACAAACACAGAACCGTCAGCGCTGGCCTTCTTGCCCACGATGAAGTTTGTGCAGGCAAAAGAAGTGAGAAATGAGAAATGAAAAGTGAAAAGTATAAATAGTATCTTCTTCATATCATTTTTTCTTTCAAACTAATTCCCATAATGACTCGTAATTTCCTTAATAATTATGGTCAATTATGGGAATTCGTTTCTTATTCTTTAATTCATTATTCGCAGGCTTTAAAGCTCATGTCGAGACCTTTCACGGAGTGTGTCAGGGCTCCGACGCTGACGAAGTCTACACCCTGCTCGGCATAGTCACGGATGGTATCAAAGGTGATGCCCCCACTCGACTCCGTCTCATAACGGTGAGCAATGAGATCCACAGCCTTCTTCGTATCGGGCACACTGAAGTTATCCAGCATGATACGATCCACGCCACCATGCTCCAGCACCTGATTCAGTTCGTCGAACGAACGCACCTCAATCTCAATCTTCAGCTTCAGCCCCTTCTCGTCCAGATACTTGTGGCAACGGTCGATGGCATTCACGATACCACCTGCGAAGTCCACGTGGTTGTCCTTCAGCAGGATCATGTCGAAGAGCCCAATGCGATGGTTACAGCCACCGCCGATCTTCACGGCCTGCTTCTCCAGCATACGCATGCCAGGGGTGGTCTTACGGGTATCCAGCACATGGGTGCCAGTACCCTTCAGCCGCTGCACGTACTTATCCGTCATCGTGGCAATGCCGCTCATGCGCTGCATGATGTTCAGCATCAGGCGCTCCGTCTGCAACAGCGAGCGCACACGGCCTGTGACGATCATGGCGATGTCGCCCTTCTTCACACGACTGCCATCGCCCATCAGCACCTCCACCTTCATCTCAGGGTCGAAACGGCGGAATACCTCCTTGGCAATCTCCACGCCAGCCAGGATACCGTCTTCCTTAATGAGCAGATGCGACTTGCCCATCGCGTCCTCAGGGATACAACACAAGGTGGTATGGTCGCCATCACCTATATCTTCTGCAAACGACAGATCAATCAGTCTGTCAACGAGTTCTTCTACACTCAACATAAGCCTTTATCTTTTAACCTTCTTACTTTTTTACCTTTTTACCTTTAAAAAAAGATGCCGATACCGATACGGAGGCCGAAACCAGAGTAGTCGCTGTCCTTGAAGCTGTGCTCATAATAGACCTCAGGATCAAGAGTGACATGCTGTCCCAAGAAGAAACAGTATCCCGCATGGATCTCAGGACGGAAGTCGCTGAAACTGGATTCATTCGCCTTGACATGGGCATACTTTGCTAACACACCCAAAAAGACACCGCAGTTCTCAAAATAGTAACGTGCGCCAGCACCGATCTGCGTCGTAAGAACATCGAAGTTGTTCTGGCCGCTAAACTCCACAACGCCCAATGCCATCAGGTTGTCCATAAACAGATAACCGGCCTTGGCATTGAGACCGAGTTTGAAGTCCGTGCTCTTGCTATAGGCCAACGATGCGCTCGAAGCCGAGGCATTCACATAGAACTTTCCTTCTTCGAACGGCGTTCCTGACTCATTCAGATACTGGGCGTTCACACTCACTGTCACCATCATCAGGCCGATGGCAGCCATCATCAGTTTTCTCATATTTTATTCTTTAATTCTTCAATTTTTTAATTTTATAATTTTACAATTCTTCCCTCTTCACTTCCTTCCGATACCATACGCAGAACCATACGATAGCCACTACGAGACAGACACCACCAAGCATATATCCCACATTTCCAGGCAGATGGAGCGTCTGCTTCGAGACAAAGAAGAACGTGGAGCAAACCGTCGTCATGAAGAGAGCAGGGATCAGTGAAATCCAGTAGTTCTTCTTCTGGCGCACCAGATAGACGGTGATAGTCCAAAGCGTAAACACACTCAGCGCCTGGTTAGAGAATCCGAAATACTGCCAGATGGTGTTGAAACCGTCAGGGTTCTCCACCTGCCAGATAAGCATGGCAACGGAAACGGCGAACATCGGGATGCAGATGTACATACGATTCATGATGGGACGCTGGCTCAACTTCAGTCCCTCTGCCACAATCAGACGTCCGGAACGGAAAGCGGTATCACCAGAAGTGATGGGCGCAGCCACCACACCCAGCATTGCCAGGACAGCTCCGGCCACACCCAACCAGTCGTTGCACACGAGGTTCACCACGGCAGGAGCAGACGTATGGAAACCAGCCGTAGCCTTCTCAATCAGCTCATAGCCCGGTGCAGGATTGCCATAGAAGAACCAGGAAGCGACAGATGCCCAGATCAGCGCCACCACACCCTCGGTAATCATCGCACCGTAGAAAATCGGACGACCCATCTTCTCACTCTTCACGCAACGGGCCATCAGCGGACTCTGAGTACCGTGGAAACCGGAGATGGCACCACAAGCCACCGTGATAAACAGAGCGGGGAAGATCGCATCCTTCCACTTATCCGGCTCTGTAGCAGCGCCCATATTATAGAAATGTGTCCACACCTCAGGAATCGTCGGCCAATGGAAGAACAGCCACACCATTAGAGCACCAGCCATGAACAGCAGCGAGAAGGCGAACAGCGGATATACCTTGCCGATGATCTTGTCGATAGGCAGCATTGTGGCGATGATATAATACACGAAGATAATGGCCACCCACATCATCGTATCGCCACTGATGGAGTGCAGGATCTCAGCAGGTGAATACACAAACACCGTTCCCACCATGATTAGCAGCAGCACCGTGAACACCAGCATCACCGACTTCATGGTCTTACCCAGATACCTACCGACCAGCTCAGGCAGTCCTGCCCCGTCATGACGCATGGAGAGCATGCCGCTCAGATAGTCGTGAACGGCTCCGGCAAAGATACAGCCGAAGACAATCCACAGATAGGCCACAGGACCGAACTTCGCACCCATGATGGCACCGAAGATAGGACCCGTACCCGCAATATTCAGGAATTGGATCATGAAAATCTTCCAACTGGGAAGGACGACATAGTCCATACCATCGGCCTTTGCCAAGGCTGGCGTCGGACGGTTGTCAGGCGCAAACACCCGCTCCACAAAACGGCCGTAGAGCAGGTATCCAATAACGAGCGCAAAAAGGCTCAAACTAAATGAAATCATGTTCTAAACTATTATTAATTAATTTTTGCATGCAAAAGTACAAATAAATTGTGAATTATTTAGTAACTTTGCACCAAAATTTAAGATTTAAGGAATATTTTGAAAACAATTATAAGTATTTTTATCCTATTTACGCTGGCTTTGAACGTCTCTGCCCAGTCTCCCAAGCATGAGGTGAGGGCCGTCTGGCTCACCACGCTCCAAGGTCTGGACTGGCCGAAGACCACCTCTCCGGAACAGCAGCGGCGCGACCTCATCCGCATCCTCGACCAGTATCAGCAGGCGAATATCAATACCGTCCTCTTCCAGGCCCGTGTTCGTGGCACCACCGTCTATCCCTCAGCCATCGAGCCCTGGGAACCCTGTCTCACGAACAGGCCAGGCATGGCTCCCGGCTACGATCCCCTGCAGTTCTGCATCGACGAGTGTCACAAACGCGGCATGGAGTGTCACGCCTGGATCGTCACCATCCCCATTGGCAAGACCAACAGTTACGGCTGTCAGCAGCTCCGCAAGAAATATCCCAAGCGCATCGTGAAAATCGGCGAGGAATACTATATGAACCCCGAACTGCCTGAGACAGGCGACTATATCGCGGGCATCTGCCGTGAGGTGACGCGACGCTACGACATCGACGGCATCCACCTCGACTATATCCGCTATCCGGAGACGTGGAAGTTCAAGTACTCCCGCGAGGAGGGACGGCGCAACATCACCAGCATCGTCCGCAAGATCCACCGCGCCGTGAAGGCTGAGAAGCCCTGGGTGAAGATGTCGTGCTCGCCTGTAGGCAAATACGACGACCTGAGCCGGTTCAAGAGCAACGGATGGAATGCCTATACCGCCGTCTGTCAGGATGCCCAGGGCTGGCTGCGTGAGGGATTGATGGATGAAATCTTCCCCATGATGTACTTCCAGGGCAACCAGTTCTATCCCTTCTTAGCCGACTGGAAGGAACATGCCTACGGCAAGATCGTGGTTCCCGGACTGTCCATCTATATGCTCCATCCCACCGAGCGCAACTGGGACCTCAGCATCATCCGCCGTGAGATGAATGTGCTTCGTCAGGAGGGTCTCGGCTGCACCTTCTTCCGTTCCAAGTTCCTGACAGACAACATCAAGGGTATCTACACCTTCACGAAGGATTTCAACCGGACACCAGCCCTCATCCCGCCGATGACGTGGATGGGCAAGCACGCCCCCACCCCTGCCACGATCCTGCAGATAGAACGCGGCAAGACCAGTGACCGCCTCACCTGGTATGGTGCCAGAGACCTCTCGGGTGCCAATTACCTATTATATAATATATATGCCTCCGACAGATGGCCCGTCGACACCCAGGATCCCAACAACCTCGTGGCGTGCCGCTACCGCTATCAGTCGCTCACCGTGCCCCACCAGGGCCGTGCCCTCTACTACGCGGTGACGGCCACAGACCGCTATGGCAACGAGAGTGCGTCCAAGCAGGAGTCAGGAGTCAGGAGACAGGAGTCAGGAGCCAGGCGCATCGACTTCCGCAGCCTGATTGTCGGCAAACAGACAAAGAAGACTAAAAAACAAACTCATTTCAAATAACAATCATTATGGAAAGAACATGGAGATGGTTTGGCAAGAAAGACAAGATTACCCTTGCCCAGCTAAGACAAATTGGAGTTGAAGGCATCGTAACAGCCCTTCACGACGTACCCTTAGGCGAGGTCTGGACCCGTGAGAAGATCCGCGACCTGCGCGAGTACATTGAAAGTTATGGCATGCGATGGAGCGTCGTTGAGTCGCTGCCAGTCGTAGAGACCATCAAGTACGGCGGTCCTGACCGCGACCAGCAGATCGAGGTCTACAAGGAGTCGCTCCGCAACCTTTCGGCAGAAGGCATCCACTGCATCTGCTACAACTTCATGCCCGTGCTCGACTGGGCACGTACCGACCTGGCGCACAACAACCCCAACGGCGCCTCTAACCTCTACTTCAACTATGCCGAGTTCGCCTACTTCGACATCTACATCCTCAAACGTGAAGGTGCCCGTGAGGAGTGGGCCAAGTTCAAGTTCCCCGAGGGCTGGGGCGAAGGCCGTAACGTGCTGGCAGAGTGCGACGAGATCGCCAAGACCATGACACCCGAGAAAGACCACAAGCTCGTAGAGAACATCGTCATCAAGACGCAGGGCTTCGTCAGCGGCAACTTCAGCGAGAACGACGAGGCACCCATCCAAAAGTTCCGTGAGTTCCTTGACCTCTACAAGGGCATCGACAAGGCCCAGCTGCGTGCCAACATGAAGTACTTCCTCGAAGCCATCATGCCCACCTGTGAGAAGTATGGCATGAACATGTGCGTCCACCCCGACGATCCCCCCATTGAGATCCTCGGCCTGCCGCGCATCGTCCGTACCGAGGATGACATCCAGTGGTTCCTCAATGCCGTACCCAACAAGCACAACGGCCTCACCTTCTGTGCAGGTTCGCTCTCCGCAGGTGCCTACAACAACGTGGTGGACCTCGCCCGCAAGTTCGCTTCGCGCACCCACTTCGTCCATCTGCGTTCTTGCCACATCTTCCCCAATGGCGACTTCACGGAGGCCTCTCACCTCGGCGGTCGTGCAGACCTCATCGAGCTCTGCCGCATCTTCGAGCAGGAGAACCCCGCACTCCCCATGCGTGTGGATCACGGCA
>JAEEGH010027428.1_pt1 | contig 11272 bp, 7 predicted proteins | sample 9134181 | NCBI WGS metagenome assembly JAEEGH01 (sample SAMN16246544, study PRJNA631951) | gut metagenome | biome: gut microbiome; feature: rumen; material: DP-attached | host: Bos | place: Iran: Karaj | collected 2018-10 | reverse complement strand
GAACAAAATCAACTGACGACACGCCGCACAGTGATCTTGATGTTCCTGTGCGGTATCGTTGCATTTATTGTGCTCATTGGTCAGCTGGCCCACATCATGATCGGCCAGCATGACGAGTATGAAAGCCGCGCCGTGGAGGACCAGGTGCGCTCCACCACGATCACCGCCTCCCGGGGCACGATTTACGACACGAAGATGCTGATCCTGGCCCAGAGTGCCACAGTGGAGACCGCCTACATCAGCCCCTATGAGCTGGTCCGCTACGGGGAGGACAAGGAGGCCATCGCCGCAGCCCTCAGCCGGATCCTGGATGTGGACTATGACAGCATCATGCGCAAATGGGAGGATACCTCCTCCTGGTACAAGACCGTGCGGGTCAAGGTGGAGCAGGACCTGGCGGACCAGGTCCGGGCCTATGTCAACGGCGGCTTCCTGGAGGACCCCAACTACCGCTACAAGGATACCGAGTCGGCCAAGCGGGGCTATCTCTGCAGCGTCCACCTCATTGAGGACACCAAGCGCTATTATCCCTACAGCAGCCTGGGCAGCCAGCTCATCGGCTTCGTCGGCGCGGACAACTATGGGCTGGACGGCATCGAGGCCATGTATAACAGCACCCTGGAGGGGGAAAACGGGCGCATCGTGCGGACCGCCGCCGCCAACGGAACGGATATGCTCTTCACCGGCTATGAGGAGTATTACGACGCCAAGGACGGCGACAGCATCGTGCTGACCCTGGACGCCACGGTGCAGTTCTATCTCCGCAAAAACATCGAGCAGGCCGTGGCGGACAATGAGATCCTCAACGGCGGCATGGGCATCGTCATGGATGTGAAGACCGGCGCCATCCTGGGCATGGTCTCCGTGCCGGACTACGACCTGAATAATTTCGGCCTCCTCAACGAGGATTACCAGGCAAAGCTGGACGCGGAGTGGGATCCCGTCACCATGACGGAGCAGGACTACAATGACCGCTATCTGGAGCTGCTGCAGCTCCAGTGGCGCAACCGCGCCATCACCGACACCTATGAGCCCGGCTCCACCTTCAAGATCATCACCCTGGCCGCCTGCCTGGAGGACGGGGCGGTGACGCGGGACGACCACTTCAACTGCGGCGGCGCCATGCAGGTGCTGGGGCGCACGGACCCCCTCCACTGCTGGCGGCGGAGCGGCCACGGGGACCAGACCCTGGCCCAGAGCGCCCAGAATTCCTGCAACGTGGCCTTCGCCACCATGGGCATGCGCCTGGGGGCCAAGCGCTTCTACGATTACATGGAGGCCTTCGGCCTCTTTGACCGCACCGGCATCGACCTCTACGGCGAGTCCAGCAGCATCTGGTGGTCCCACCAGGTCTTCGAGGACCCCCGCAACCACTCCCAGCTGGCCTCCGCCTCCTTCGGCCAGACCTTCAACATCACCCCCATCCAGCTCATCACGGCCATCTCCGCCACCATGAACGGGGGCTATCTCATGAAGCCCTACATCGTGCGGCAGATCCTGGACGAGGACGGCACCGTGGTGGCCAACGTGAGCCCCACCGTGGTGCGGCAGGTGATCTCCGAGGAGACCAGCAAGACCGTCCGGGAGATCATCGAGACCGTGGTATCCTCTCCCACCGGCACCGGCAAGAACGCCAGCGTGGCGGGCTACCGGGTGGGCGGCAAGACCGGCACCTCCGAAAAGGTCGGCCAGGCCTCCGACGACTACATGGTCTCCTTCATCGGCATCGCCCCCATGGACGATCCCCAGGTGGCGGTGCTGGTGATCCTGGATTCCCCGGACCGCACCAGCGGCCTCAACATCAGCGGCGGCAGCATGGTGGCCCCCACCGTGGGCAACATCCTGGCGGACATCCTGCCCTATCTGGGGGTGGAGGAAGCCGGGGGCAGCGCCTCCTTCAACGTGGTGGTGCCCAATGTGCGCAGCGCCACCGTAGCCGACGCCAAGGCGCAGCTCCAGTCCCTGGGCTTCGCCGTCCAGGTCCGGGGGGACGGGGACATCGTGACCGACCAGGCCCCCGTGGGGAACCTGAAGATCGTGGAGGGGAGCACCGTCATCCTCTACGCCGGGGAGGAAAAGCCCACGGAGCTGGTGACAGTGCCGGATATGACCGGCAAGAGCTTCCGGGCCGCCAAGCAATACTTTGAGGCCTTCGGCCTCTTCATCAAATCGGCGGGCGTCATGCCCTCCGATTCCAAGACCATCGAGGTCCAGCGCCAGAGCATCAGCCCCGGCGAGACCGTGAACTTCGGCACCGTGGTGGAGATCGGCCTGATCGACACGAACCCCGACCTGTTGGAGACGCATGGATGATGAAACTGAATGAACTTTTGCGGGATATAGAAGTGACGGGCCTCCATGCTCCGGCGGACATGGAGGTATCCGACGTGTGCTACGACAGCCGCAAGGCTGCCCCCGGCGCGGCCTTCATCGCCGTGCGGGGCTACGAGACCGACGGGCACAAGTACATCCCCGCCGCCGTGGATAAGGGCGCTTCCCTGGTGATCTGCGAGGAGGCCCCGGCGGTGGAGACCCCCTATGTGCTGGTGAAGGACAGCCGCCGGGCCATGGCCCTCGCCGCCGCCAATTTCTTCGGGCGTCCGGCGGAGGAGCTGACGGTGATCGGCGTCACCGGCACCAACGGCAAGACCACCACCACCAACCTTATCCGCAGCCTGCTCATGGCCGTCACCGGGCAGCAGGCCGGCCTGCTGGGCACCAACGAGAACATCGTGGGGGACAAGGTATATCCCGCCGTGAACACCACGCCGGAGAGCCGGGACATCATGGCTTATTTCCGGGAGATGGCGGACGCGGGCTGCAAGTACGCCGTGATGGAGGTCTCCTCCCACTCCCTGTGCCTGGACCGGGTCTGCTGCGTGCCCTTCGCCGTGGGCTGCTTCACGAATCTCAGCCAGGACCACCTGGATTTCCACAAGACCATGGACGCCTACCTGGAGGCGAAGAAGAAGATATTTGCCCTGAGCAGGGCCGCCGCCGTGAACCGGGACGACCCCGCCGCGGATAAGATCATCCCGGAGCTTACCATCCCCTGCGTCAGCTACGGGCTGGGGGAGGGGGCCTCCCTGCGGGCGGAGGACGTCTCGCTCCTGCCGGACCGGGTGGAGTTCACCGCCTGTTATGCCGGGCAGAGGGAGAAGGCCTGCCTCCATATCCCCGGAAGGTTCTCCGTTTACAATGCGCTGGCGGCCCTCAGCTGCTGCCTGGCCCTGGGCCTGCCCCTGAAGGACCTGGCCGCCGCCCTGCAGGACTGCAAAAGCGTCAAGGGGCGCATGGAGGTGGTCCCCACGGGGCGGGATTTCACCCTCCTCATCGACTACGCCGTGACGCCGGACGCCCTGGACAACATGATCCGCACCGTGCGGGACACCGCCCGGGGGCGGGTGGGCGTCCTTTTCGGCTGCGGCGGGGACCGGGACCGCACCAAGCGGCCCAAGATGGCCCATGTGGTGGGCTCCCTGGCGGACTACGTCATCGTCACCTCCGACAATCCCCGCACCGAGGACCCGGAGGCCATCATCGCGGAGATCCTTCCCGGCTTCCGGGGGCTGGACACCCCCTATGTGGTGATCCCGGACAGGCGTGAGGCCATCCGCTGGGGCATCGAGCACGCCCAGGCGGGGGATACCCTGGTGCTGGCGGGAAAGGGCCACGAGACCTATCAGATCGTGGGCAAGACGAAATACCACATGGACGAGCGGGAAATCGCCGCGGAGATCCTTGCGAGCCTTTGATATTCTACGAAGCTATGAGGTTTGACCAATGAGTTATCTGCAGGCGTTTCTCATATCCCTGGTGGTGACGGTGCTCTGCGGCCGGGTGCTGATCCCCGCGCTGCGGCGGCTGAAGGCCGGGCAGAGCATCAAGCGGGACGGCCCCGTCTGGCACATGAGCAAGGAGGGCACGCCCACCATGGGCGGCCTCATGTTCATCGCGGGCATGCTTCTGGCCGTGATCGTCACCGCCATCCCCCAGTTCCGCGCCGGGAACTGGAGCGCCGGGGCCATGCTGGCCCTCAGCCTCATCTACGGGGCCATCGGCTTCTTCGACGATTACATGAAGGTGAAGCACCACCACAACGAGGGCCTGAAGGCCGGGCAGAAATTCATCCTCCAGCTGGCCGTGGCCGTGGCCTTCGTGCTGCTGCTGCGCTACCTGGGCTTCCTGAGCCCCAATCTCTATGTGCCCTTTGTGGGGGTGACCATCCCCCTGCCCGAGGCGGTCTATGTGATCTTCGCCGCCTTCGTGATCGTGGGCACGGTGAACAGCGTGAACCTCACCGACGGGGTGGACGGCCTCGTCACCGGCGTCACCCTGCCGGTGGCCGTCTGCTTTTTCGCCCTGGCCGCAGTCTGGAAAATGGAGAGCCAGGCCATTTTCGCCGCCGCTCTCACGGCGGGGCTGATCGGCTTCCTTATTTACAATTTCCACCCGGCCAAGGTCTTTATGGGGGACACGGGCTCCCTGTTCCTGGGCGGCGCAGTCTCCGCCCTGGCCTTCGCCCTGGATATGCCCCTGGTGCTGGTGCCCCTGGGCCTGGTGTATATCTGCGAGACCCTGTCGGACATCCTGCAGGTGGGCTATTTCAAGCTGACCCACGGCAAGCGCATCTTCAAAATGGCACCCATCCACCATCATTTCGAGAAATGCGGCTGGAGCGAGATCAAGGTGTTCGCCGTCTTTTCCGGCGTCTCCCTGGTCCTGGCCGTCGTCACCTTCTTCTGCGTCCGCAGCCGATACGGGCTGTGACGCGGGAACGCCAGGGAGAGTACCGTCATGCCGGAGATTTATGATTTCCCCTATCAGAAGCCGGAGCAGCCGGAGGTCCTTCCGGAGCCGGAGACCCGCCCCGTCCGGCGGCGGGGCCGCCTGGGCAGGCTGGACGTGCCCTTCCTGGTGCTGACCCTGCTGCTGCTGGCGGTGGGCCTCGTCATGCTCCTGAGCTCCAGCTATGCCATCGCCTATTTCGACACGGTGACGGACACAGGCGACGCCCAGCCCATGAAGTATTTCACCACCCAGGCCATCTATGCGGGCATGGGGGTCGCGGCCCTGTTCGTGGTCTCCTTCATCCCCCTGAGCTTCCTGCGGAAATTCTCCTTCCCGGCCATCCTGGCGGCCCTGGGCCTCCTCCTGGGCGTGCTGCTGACGGGCCTGCGGGGCAACGGCGCCGTGCGCTGGATCGAACTGGGCCCCATCACCTTCCAGCCCTCGGAGCTGGTGAAGGCGGCGGTCATCCTGGCCTTTGCCGACTGGACCTGCCGCATCGGACCGGCGCGGATGGGGACCTTCAAGCTGGGGGTGATCCCCTTCGCGGCGGTGCTGGGGATCTTCAGCGTCCTGCTGCTGGCCCAGCCCCACCTTTCCTGCACCATCATCATCCTGGCCGTGGGAGCCATCCTCATGTATGCCGGAGGCACCCGCTGGTATTGGTTCGCCGCCGCCGCCGTGGTGGTGCTCATGATCGTCTTTTATCTCCGGGGCCACGCGGACTGGGTCATCGAAAAGGCGAAGACCAGCTACATGTTCGCCCGGGTCGCCGCCTGGCTGGACCCGGAATCCCAGCGCCTGGGGGACGGCTGGCAGATCATCCAGTCCCTCTATGCCATCGGCTCCGGCGGCCTGCTGGGCCTGGGGCTGGGCAACAGCCGCCAGAAATATCTCTACCTCCCCGAAGCGCAGAACGACTACATCTTCTCCATCATCTGCGAGGAGCTGGGCTTCGTGGGGGCGGTGCTGATCCTGCTGCTCTTCGCAGTGCTGATCCTGCGGGGCTACTGGCTGGCCCTCCAGTGCAAGAATCGTTTCAGCCGCATGATGGTCATCGGCTTCACCAGCCTGATCGCCATCCAGGTCTTCCTGAATGTGGGCGTGGTCACGAACCTCCTGCCCTCCACCGGTATCTCCCTGCCCTTCTTCAGCTACGGCGGCACGGCCCTGATCGTGCAGCTGGCGGAGGTGGGCCTGATCCTCTCGGCTTCCCGGGAGATCGCCAACAAGTGAGGATAGAGGCATGAATTTTCTCTTTGCCTGCGGCGGCACCGGCGGCCACATCAACCCCGCCGTGGCCGCGGCCCAGCGCATCCGCGCCCTGATGCCCGACGCCGGGTGTCTGTTCGTGGGCGCCGCCGGGAATATGGAAATGGAGCTTGTGCCCCGGGAGGGCTTCCCCATCCGGGGGATCACCGTGGGCAACCTCCACCGCAGCCTCAAACCAAAGGAGATCCTCCACAACCTGCGCTCCGCCGGGCAACTGCTTCGGGGCATGGGGGAGGCCGGGCGCATCATCGAGGAGTTTAAGCCCGACGCGGTGCTGGGCACCGGGGGCTATGTCTGCTTCCCCGTGCTGCGGGCTGCTTCGGCCCGGGGGATACCCACCCTGCTCCACGAGGCAAACGCCATGCCCGGCCTCACCACCCGGATGCTGGAAAAGCATGTGGACCGGATGATGGTGGCCTTTGAGGAGAGCCGCGGCGGTTACCGGCACCCGGAGAAGGTGCTCACCGTGGGGATGCCCGTGCGCAGCGGCTTCCGGGAGGCAGACCGGGCGGAAGCCCGGCGGAAACTGGGCCTGGACGAAAGGCCCTTCCTCCTGTCCTTCGGCGGCAGCCTGGGGGCCAGGCGGCTCAACGCCGCCATAGCGGCCCTGGCGGCGGAAAACGAAAAAACCGGCGCCTTCCGCCTCCTCCATGCCTGCGGCGGCGGGGAAGCGGGGCTGGAGACCATGAAGGGCCTCCTGGCGCAGGCCGGCGCGCCGGAGCCGAAATACACGGAGCTGCGGCCATACATCTACGATATGCCCGCGGTCATGGCGGCTTCGGACCTGATCCTCTGCCGGGCGGGGGCTTCCACCCTGGGGGAGCTCTGCGCCGTGGGGCGGCCCGCCGTGCTGGTGCCCTATCCCTACGCCACGGGCAACCACCAGGAAAAGAACGCCCGCCTCCTGGAGGAAGCGGGAGGCGCCCGCCTCCTGCGGGACGAGGAACTGACGCCGGAGACCCTGGGGAGCCTGGTGAAGGAGCTGCTGGCTTCCCCCGACGCCCTCCGCGCCATGGGGCAGGCCCAGCACAGCCTGGACCGGCCCGACGCCCTGGACGCCATCGTGGACGAGATGCTGCGCCTTTCCCGGAAGGGCGAAGCCTGACAGACACCAAAAAACTCCCTCCGCATAGGATGTTTTGAAATTTCTTGCGGGGGGACGGATATGAGCATATTGAAGATCACCGGCGGCAGAAGCCTCAGCGGCAGCCTTCGGGTGCAGGGTGCGAAGAACAGCGCCCTGCCGCTGCTGGCCTCCTCCGTGCTGACGGAGGGGCTGAGCGTTTTCCGCAACTGCCCCCGTCTCACCGACGTGGAAGCCACGGTGCGCATCCTGCGCCATGTGGGGTGCCGGGTCTACGAGGAAGGGGACGTCCTGTATGTGGACGCCTCCGGCCCCATCCGCCCGGAGGTCCCCGACGAAATGATGCGGCAGATGCGCTCCAGCGTCATCTTCCTGGGAGCCCTGCTGGGCCGCTGCGGGGAGGCCTGCCTCTCCCTGCCGGGAGGCTGCGAGCTGGGGCCCAGGCCGGTGGACCTGCATGTGATGGCCCTCCGCGCCCTGGGAGCGGAGATCACCGAGGCCGGGGGCAGGCTCTGCTGCCGCTGCCCGCGGCTGAAGGGCGGGCATATCGCCCTGCCCACCCCCAGCGTGGGGGCCACGGAGAACGCCATGCTGGCCGCCGTCCGCGCCGAGGGAAGCACGGTCATCACCGGCGCGGCCCGGGAACCGGAGATCCTGGACCTCCAGGACCATCTCCGCGCCTGCGGGGCCCTGGTGGCGGGGGCGGGGAGCGGCGTCATCCGCATCCGGGGCACGGAAAAGCTGCGGGGCGGGGAGAAGCGCATCATGCCGGACCGGATCGCCGCCGCCACTTATCTGGCGGCCTGCGCCGCCGCCGGGGGAAGGGTGCGCCTCTACGACGCCTGCCCCCGGGATATGGACCCCGTCCTCCGGGCCCTCGGGCGCATGGGATGCCGGATCGAAACGGGGGAAAACCTGATCGTGCTGGAACGCCGGGGGACCCTCCGCAGCCCAGGCCCCATCATCACCCGGCCCCATCCCGGTTTCCCCACCGACGCCCAGCCGCCCCTCATGGCGGCTTCCCTGAAGGCGGAGGGGACCACGGTGATGATCGAGACCATTTTCGAGAGCCGCTACCGCCATGTGCCCGCCCTCCAAAGCATGGGAGCGGACATCCGCACGGCGGGGAAAACGGCGGTGATCCGGGGCGTGGAAAAGCTGCACGGCGCCTCCGTCCGGGCCTCCGACCTGCGGGGCGGCGCGGCCCTGGCCGTGGCAGCCCTGGCGGCGGAAGGGGAGACCCTCCTGGGGGGCATGGAGCATGTGCTCCGGGGTTATGAGGATATGGCGGGGGCGCTGACCGCCCTGGGCGGGGAGGCGCGCCTCCTGGAGGATGGAATAGTGCGGGGGAAGGACCCCCGTCCCGGATACGGAAGGGATGCAGAGGATGGATAAGGCACTGGAAAGGCGCAGCCGCGCGCGGCAGCGGAAGATGCGAAACGAGAGCAGGATGCGGACGATCCGCTACCTGCTGGCCGCCGTCGCCATTTTACTGGCAGTGAACATTTTCTTTGAAATTTCCGATATACAGGTTGAGGGAAATGTGATATACTCGTCAGGAGAGATCACCGAAGCATCCGGGCTCCGCCCCGGCGACAGCGGGCTGCTGACCCTTCGGGCCCTTGCCTCCCGGCGCATCCGTTCCAATCTGCCGGGCATTTCCGCCGCCCGCATCTCCCTGGTGGTGCCGGACCGCCTGGTGATCACCGTGAAAGAGACCTCCGCGGTAGCCATACTGAAAACAGAGAGCGGCAGGGTGCTGCTGAGCCAGGACTGCCAGGCCGTCAGCGGCTTCCGGGGCGACGAAAGCGAGCTGTTGCAGATCCGGGGCATCACCCCCCTGGAGACCGAAGTGGGCCAGACCCTTCGGGTGGGGGAAGCCGAGAGCACCAAGCTCAGCTACCTGCGGGAGATGCTGACCCTGCTCAGCGAGAAAGAGCTGCGCCTGGACGTGCAGGACCTGGATTTCAGCAACGTCAGCGACCTGCATTTCCGGTATCTGGACCGGTTCACCGTGCGCATGGGCAGGCAGGAAAAGCTGGAACAGAAGCTGGACCTGATGAAGCGGATCGTAGAGAACCTGGGCGCGGGCGACCGGGGCACCCTGGATATGTCCACGCCGCAGGAGGGGCACTACTTCCCGGGCTGAGAAGTCCGGCGGGATGGGGGAGCGAACAATGGCAGATATCATCAACATGAAGGTCGTCGGCATCGGCGGCGCGGGCAACAGCGTGGTGAGCCGCATGAAGCGCAGCGGCATGAGCGGCGTGAGCTATTGCGCCATCAACACGGACAAGTCCGCCCTGGCCAGCTGCCCGGCGGAGGAAAAGCTCATCATCGGCGAGAGGCTGACCAAGGGCCAGGGAGCCGGCAGCAGGCCGGAGCTGGGTAGAATGGCCGCCGAGGAGAGCAAGAATGCCATCCAGAAACTCTTTGAGGGGGTGGACGCGGTCTTCCTCACCGCCGGTATGGGCGGCGGCACCGGCACCGGGGCGATCCCCGTGGTGGCGGAGGCGGCCCGCAGCGCCGGAGCCCTCACCGTGGCCGTGGTCTCCATGCCCTTCCGCTGGGAGGGCGCGCGGAAGATGCGCACCGCGGACCAGGGGGTACAAGCCCTCATGGAGCAGGTGGACACCCTGTTCGTCATCCCCAACGACAATCTCCGGAAAGTGACCGATCAGAAGGTCAGCCTGGCCAATGCCTTCGCCGTCTCCGACGAAGTGCTGATCCGGGCCGTGGGCGGCATCGCAGACCTGCTGCGGAGCACCGGCTTCATCAACCTGGACTTTGCCGACCTGAAAACCGTCCTGCGCTCCAGCGGCCTGGCCCACCTGGGCATCGGGGAGGCCAGCGGCAAGAGCAAGGTGGAGGAGGCGGCCAACGCCGTCATCCACAGCGAGCTGATGGACACGGATATCCAGGGGGCGCGCCGGGTGATCGTCAATGTCATCGGTTCCCCGGATCTGCCCATGGACGATGTGACCGCCGTCATGGAGCGTATCCAGGAGGCCGCTCATGAGGACGCCAACATCATCTTCGGCCTGGGCTTCGACGAGAACCTGATGGACGCCATCCGCCTCATCGTCATCGCTACGGATTTCGGGGACCGGATCGGGGAATCGCTTCCCGGCCGGGAAGAGGTCGCCGAGGTGGCGGAGAAGCAGAAGGCTCCTCCGGCGCAGCCAAAGGACAACGGCGTCACGGAGGACGACTGGGACAAGATCATGAAGAGCTTCTTCAACTGAGGAAAGGCGATTTCCGGCGGGCAGACATTCTGCCCGCCGGTTTTTCTGCGAAAAATGCCCGCCGGTTTTTCTTTTGCCTATTGACCTGTGGAAATCTTTGATATAAAATTACGTAAATAAAACTGCGAAAATGTCTACGGGAGGAAAAAACCATGCCTTTTGATTTCGAGACCGGACCCGATAATGTGGTGAATATAAAGGTCGTCGGCGTCGGCGGCGCCGGAAACAATGTGGTCAACCACATGGTGGAGGAGAACGTTCAGGGCGTCGAGTTTATTGCCATCAACACGGATAAGCAGGTGCTGGGTGCCTCCCGGGCGGATCTGAAGCTGCAGATCGGCGAAAAGCTGACCCATGGCCAGGGCGCCGGGAGCGACCCCGAGGTGGGCAAGCGCAGCGCCGAGGAAGACCGCAACAACATCACCAAGGCCTTTGAGGACACGGACATGGTGTTCATCACCGCCGGCATGGGCGGCGGCACCGGCACCGGCGCGGCCCCCGTGGTGGCCGATATCGCCAAGGAGCAGGGCATCCTGACCGTGGGCGTGGTGACCAAGCCCTTCGGCTTCGAGGGGCGCAAGCGCATGCTCCAGGCCGAGGCGGGCATCAATGAGCTGATCGGCAAGGTGGACAGCCTGCTCATCATCCCCAACGACCGGCTGAAATATGCCTCCGATCAGAAGATCACCATGCTCAATGCCTTCCGCATCGCCGACCAGGTGCTGCTGGAGGCCGTCACCAGCATTTCCGACCTCATCAAGCAGACCGGCTTCATCAACCTGGACTTTGCCGACGTGACCACCGTGATGAAGGACGCGGGCAAGGCCCACATGGGCGTGGGCCGCGCTTCCGGCAAGAACAAGGCGGAGGAAGCGGCGAAGAT